>Ga0209603_1001786_pt1 | contig 21587 bp, 17 predicted proteins | sample COGITO_mtgs_1206_FD_184812 | JGI IMG/M metagenome (GOLD analysis project Ga0209603, IMG submission 184812) | Pelagic marine microbial communities from North Sea - COGITO_mtgs_120607 (SPAdes) (version 2) | ecosystem: Environmental > Aquatic > Marine > Epipelagic ... | reverse complement strand
ATAAAGTTTCACACGGGACAACAGTAATTATTCGCTACAGAGTAGCTCAAACTTCTCCTGTTACAAGTGGTTCATTTACGAATAGTGACATGCTTGTTGTTGATTGCGAAGCTGACGTGACCGTAACAAGTATTACTAATTATTTTTCCACCTATTGTTTTGACCCAGAGGTACGAATTAACTTTGATACGAGTGACTTGAGTGGAACTCAAACTGTGTATCTCTTTCTAAAAATAGATGTTAACGGTGAAGGCTATTCTGAAAATTGGAATACAAGAACTTGGACTAGAGCAAATGGCACGAATTTAAGTTTAACTAATTCAGATTTTCCAGATCAAAATTTCCTAAGCGGAGATGTTGTAACAGTAAAGTATAAGATTGGAAAATCTGCTACTGATTCTTATGCTCAAGAAACTGTAAGTTCTCCTCTAACAATTTCTTGCGGAGATGTATCAAACGTCGCTCAAGGTTCAGCCAGCTATGTTTCTTGTAGTGCTTCCGGTCCAGATAAATTGGAGTTTAAATTTGCAAGAGTTTCTTCAGAAAGATTATCGTCTTCCTCTGTAGACCGTCGGGTTATTCAAATAAAGGCTGAAATATCTCATGATGGAGTAACTTGGCATCCATTTAGTGGTTCTCAATATGCGTCATGGAATCTTTTTTGGAGTCGAGTGGCAAACGGAAGCGATGCCAACCGAAACGATTCATATTTCGGTGCATTTACTCCTGACTATTATTTTATATCTAACGGCAATTATATCGCTGGGGTAATGCTGGTTGACTCTAATCATGAATATAAAATCAGATACTCTACAAAACATGTAATTAACAACAACAGCAACATCTCTAATTTTATAGGGACTGGTGAGTATGGTAACTCCACTGTTATCACAGTCCCTGCAAATGCAGATTGTGATCAAAATGATATCAACAAGGTAACTTTCTCTTCTTCAAACCAAGTATGTATAGAAAATAAAGGCAAAATTGGAGTTACCTTTAGAGACATCGTCACAACTCATGAACAACCTTACAAAGAAGCTGCTCTACTTGTTGAGTATTCTCTAGATGGCGGTAACAGTTGGCAACAAACTAATAATAAATTGAACTATTTAGAAGATGAAGAAATTTTTTATATACCTAATACAGATGTTTCCCATGGTCAAACAATACAGGTTAGATATGGATATATTCGAAATCATGGTTTTACCCACCCTATCTATGGGTCGACAAATGCCAAAGAAGCTCAATTCGCTTACTATGGTGGTCTAACTAGTGATGGTGATTATTACCATCGAGTTAAGTCCAATTCAACATTTCATGAAACTTTTAATGAGAAGGTGTTAGTAGAAACTTTATCACTAGTTGTAGACTGTGATCCAGATTCTACTTACGACGAAAGTTTAACAACATGTGAGTGCGATGACTTAGGTGCTACCTCTACATTATCAATAACAAATAATGAAGACTACACAACTTTTTACAAGGTGCAGTACTCCCTCGATGGAGGTGTGACTTGGCAATCAGCCACTGACTCCTTAGAATCTGCGTTTGATATTTCTGTAGCGGCGGGTGGTACTAATGACGATCTTCAAGTGTTCGTTCCAGACGGGCAAACAATTAAATGGAGAGTAAAGGATACAAATAATGGTGGCGATTTTGTTGGTCGAGATTGGGAGGAAGTAACTGAAAGCTCACAAGTAGATTGTGGTTGTGGTGGAGGGTCTGTCACAGTAGATGTTGCACTTGGTACTTGTGGAAATGGAAGCTCCACACCAGTCATTTCTCTTGTCCCATCAAGTACGGATACAGCTTATTTTACAATTGAATATAAGAGATCAACTGACTCTACATGGCAGACATTTAAAACTGGTGAAATTGTAAGTAATGGCACTTCAGAGAACCATCCATTAGAAGTAACAGTACCTCATGGAGCAACTATTCAGGTTCGATATAAAGTAAGTAAAGTATTAGATGATTTGAGTACAAAAGAGTGGGTTAATGTTGAAGAAAAAACTATCAATTGTCCATTTACATTAGTTACTGGAGTAGCATCGTATTCTGCCTGTACAGATAATTATAAATTAGCACGTTTCACAGTGACGAATACCAGCTCATCTACAGCTGCAGCTAAGTTCAATGTTGAATATAAAATTCTCAACGCTTCTTCTACAGTTATTGACTGGACCGCTTCATCTGTCATGAATTCAACTATTGCACCTGGTGTTACACTCCAAACATCAAACACTATACAGGTTCAAGAGGGACAGAAAATTATTTGGAGATATGAGTCTGTTGATTCTTCAGAAGATTTCACTGGTGTATGGATAGAAGATACCTCTAGCGAGTATGTCAACTGTGTTATTGATGTGGCAGTAACATTTACAATGGATGCTTGTGATGCAGGATCACAACTCTCTACATTAAGTGTAGAAAATAAAGAATCATTAAATACTGTGTATTTCCAAGTTCAGTACTCAACTGATGGCGGAGTTAACTGGACAATGAAAAATCCAAATCTAGCTGTTGAGCCAGATGCAACTGATTCTTCACTGCAAGTCAATGTTGTGCATACTCAAAATATTATTTGGAGATATCTCGTTAGTGAAACAAATAACAATTTTGAAGGATTAGAGTACACAACACTTGAAGCCTCCTCAACTGTTGATTGCCCAGTCTTAGATGGAATAGGTACGGCGAGCTTAGATGTTTGTAATGGTGGTCAAAGAAGATCTACATTTACATATTCAAACTCATCTTCAGCAAATGCTCCAGCATACTTTTACATACAATACAATTTGAGTAGTGACAGTGAGGAGTGGATAACAAAGGTTTCTGGAAATGTATTGACAGCTGGCGTTTCATCGTCAACATATGTAGTTGTACCAAATGGTAATACTATAACGTGGAGATACTATCCAATGAGTTCCCCTACAGAACCAACAACATGGATAAATCTAGCTACTAGTGAGGAAGTTGATTGCGCACTTGATACAGTTGTAACTCATTCTTTAGACTCCTGTGTTGATGATGAAGCAATATCGCGCTATTCATTGTCAAATAACACTAATGACACTTTGTATTACCAGGTTGAATATTTCATAGAAGGTAGTTCAGGATATGTTGTAGCAGATACAGATTTAACTCTTGGAGGAGTTGGTACGCAAACACAATCTTATGAATTTAGCCAGTCTGTTGCAAACGGAAAATTTATTAGATGGCGTTATAAAGCCTCAACTACGCTTTCTGGATTAAGTACAGCAATTTATGTAGACTACTTGCAATCATCAACTATTGACTGTACAAAAATAGATCCATTAGTAACAACTTCGAATACTGTTTGCTACAACAACACTAAAGAAGTTACATTTTTGATCAAAAACGGTACAGTGGCAAATACTAACGCTCTCTTCAAAGTTCAAGTAAACATCAATGGAACGGGATGGGTAGATAAGCAAGACATTATTTTAGGTGTAAATGGTCAGTTTCCACATTCTCAAGTAGTGACTTCTGGAAACACTATTCAGTGGAGATATAAAGTTGCAAAGGTAGGAGATGTATTACCATCGCAATGGACTGAAGAAGAAGTAATTAGTATCTCTTGTTCTACAGCTGAAGATATTACTGTAACTATTGATGCAAATTGTGATGCAAACGGTTATAAGAATACTCAATTGAACATCAATAATTCAGGATCAACTACATTATATTACAAAGCAGAGTACTCAGTAGACGGAGGAGTAAATTGGATACTCTCAGCTAACCAGGTTCTCGTAATTGCTGGTGGTTCAACGTATTTACCAGAGGCCGTTCTGGATGGGCAAACAATTACTTGGAGATATAAGATTTCAAGTACTGGTGGTGATTTCTCAACGATAAATTGGATTACATCTAATACATCAGAAATTGTAAATTGTTCTGGTGTCAATATCTCTACACCTTATACGTCAATTGGACAATGTGTAAGTGGGTCAAAGTCTTCACGATTTTACTATGGAACTCTTTCATCTAGCCCTGCTCCAGCGTACTATCACATTCAATACAGAATTGATGGGGGAACTTGGACAGATAAAGTCACTTCCTCAAATGGGATAGTCGTAGGAGGAGTGAGCACAAGTACTTCACAATCTGTAACATCTGGTTCATCAATTGAGTGGAGATATAAAGCTTCTTACAGCACCGCTGCGTTAGCAAATATTAGTTTTACTCCTTTAGCTGGTGGAGCAGTTGAAGTAGATTGCGGTACATTTATCTCAGCAGTCCACCAAATGGGAACCTGTACTAATCAGACTGCAACATCTACATTAACTTTAAATAACACAGGCTCTACACCACTACTTGTAACAGTACATTCAGCAATGAATTCAGGGGACTGGTCAACAGAGGTTTCAACAGTTGAGATAACTGCAGGTAACCAGTTAACACTAACTAGATCAGTTATTAATGGCCAAACTATTAGTTGGAAGTATAAATATGCTGGTACAGTTACAAAGCTTGCTTCCTCTTCTGAAACAATTTTTGGCTCAATACCAGCACTTGATTGTGAGACTGAAGTATTAAATCAAGTCTCTATCAACAATGTCCTAAAAGCTTGTGTTGCAGGAAATAGGGTTTCTGAACTAACGCTTACAAACAACTCTTCTGATACAGTTTATGTAGAAGCATGGTATGACATAGGAAATGGCTGGATAACTAAAGGTACATCTGTAGTAATTAATGGCACTCCGAAAGTTCTTGAAGCTCCTGGCGCACCCCATGGAGCAACTGTTAAATGGAGATATCGTTTAGGTCTTTCTAGCACTATGTCTAATGATTACACAACTCTTACAGCCCTTACTGTTGATTGTCCACAAACTTCCACAGTGACACAAACCCTTGATGCATGTTCTAATCAGACTCGAGATTCTAGACTATCTATTAGTAATACTGGAACTACAACTCAGTATTACAAAGTTGAATACTCCGTTAATAATGGTGGGTATCAATATATGACCACTGTAAGCGTTCCCGCCGGCCAACTTAATAACTCAGTTTATAAAAATTTAACTTCTGGGCAGTATATTACTTGGAGGTACGCACCAAGTACAGTCCAAAATGACTTCTCAAATGCATCATATATATACTTGACTAGAACGGAGACCGTTGATTGTACCTCTGCAAACTTGACCGCTACTCAAAGTTCTACCTGTACTGCAAATGGAGCAATATCTACAAAGAGTTCAACTTTCACAATTTCAAATGGTTCTGCAAATACCGCTCAGGTAGAAGTCCAATCTACAACAAATAATATTTCCTGGACTTCAATGGGTACGCAGACAATTACAAGTTCTCAGCCTTATGTTGCGAATAACATCTTGACTACAAATTACATAATTTATAGATACCGAATCTTCAATGCAGCAACTCCAAATACCTGGCAACAAGTTGTAGTAATGGCGCCTGCTGATTGTGCGACAACGATAACTCCTACCACTGTAAGTGCATACAATACTAATGAATGTATAAACGGTAGTCCGGCTGCTAAATTAACAATCATCAATCCTAACTCAACTGCAGTAGTGGTGAGCTATGACATATCTATTAATGGGGGTACATTCCAGTCTGTAGGAAACTCTTCAGTCACAGGTAGTTTTGTTACCAGTGCTTATAGTGTTCCAGCAAATTCTTCATTCCAATGGAGGTACAAGACTTCTACAGATACTGCCTATAAATTTGTCTCCGCAACAGCTGAAATCTGTTCTCAAGCCAGTTTATTGAGTGGTTATACTCAAATAGGTTGTGATCTCGATAGTAATGGATCGCTAGAGTCTTCAAAGGCAAAATTAGTAATTATAAACACCGGAGCTCAGAATGTTTCTGTTATGTATGATTACAAGTTAAATAATGGTCAGTATCAGTCAGGGTCGGTAATTTCTGTTAACGCAAACTCTTCACTAGCAACTGTAGAAGTTCCTTTAGTATCTACAGATCAAATTGTCTTTAGGTATAAGATTACAAGTGATACTGCCTATCAATTTACACCTGAAAAATCCGGTATAGATTGTGGAAGCACTCCTAATAATCCTCAAATGATATTAACTCTTGATGAATGCTCTGCAAATGTTGCTAAGTCAACAATTGAGATTCGTAATTTGAGCAATGAAGTTAAAAGCTTTTATGTCGAATACAGAATAGATGATGGCCCATGGACAAATTATGATTTAGTAACCATCAATCCTACGAGTGGAACAACTAGATTCTTGAATATTACTCAAAACCAAAAAATTCAATGGAGAGCTTTAGATAGTACATATACACAGTTTGCTACTTCTTCTCCTTATCAGATATCGAATGCCGAGACAGCTATCTGTGAAACAACTACTACAACTACACTTCCACCAGTGACATATATTTTTGAACCACTCGTCTCAACAAACAGAGTCTGTGATGAGGAAAATGGTGGAGCTATGTTTGGTATCACGGTCGATAACTCAAGATCTAATGTTAGAGCAGATATCTTAAAAAAGATTTGGATCAATCAAACATTAATTGCTGAAGAAACTTTAACAGTTGGTCCTGGTCAAACTGTTGACTTTTCCTCAATTGAGGTTGGAGAGAATAAGTTCTTTACAGTCGCACTAGAGGTCACCAATACTGAAAATGGAAAAGTTCAGAAAATGATTAAAAACAAGGATGCAGATTGCATAGAAGAAGATGACTTCGCTATTACTGATCCGATAAATCCAGTTATTGAGATTATTGAAGAAACAGGAATAGATAATGTTATTAATGGCTCTGGAGATAATGAAGAAAAGGAAGATAATGGTGAATCAATCAATTTCCTTCCTGGTGATGATTTTGTAGAGTTTGTTTACAATGAGGATGCTGAAGATATAACTACCGACCCAATAGAGGCAACACCTCCGAAGCTTCCTGTAACTGGTAGTAATATTGGAGGACTAATAATATCTTTTGGCTTATTACTAATTGCAGGTGGGGCTTTCCTCCTAAGGAAGGCATATAGATTCTGATGGATCATTTCTTCAATTACCTATTCATAGTAATTCTCAACATTTTTGCACTTTTACTTGTATTGAAAATCAGGAGAAATAAACAAAATAGTAATGATGTAATAACTGAAGCAATGATTGTTGAGGGTAATCCAAATCCAAAAAAGAATAGAAGGTCATCTAATTTTTTCAACAATCAAAAAAGCAGCAATGTATTTGTAGAGTATGAAGATTTAGACATAGGCAACTCAGAACTTATCTATGATGGTCAACTTTTAGATCTAGCTGTTGAGAAAAAAATTGTCACAAAAAAAGGAAACTGGTATTTATACGGCGATGTAAAGCTTGGGTATGGAAAAGATAAAGCAAAGTTTTATTTGTTGGAAAATACAATACTTGCAGATGAGATTAGCAGCTTAGTTTATAGTGCTATAGATGTAAAACTTCAACAACAAAGATACGACTTACATAATTTAGACAATTCTGATTTAGTCAACACAAAAACACAAATTTATTCACTTAATTCTCTCCAAAACCAACAATCACTTGGAGCGATTAACCAACAGTTGGAGATTGAATTATCTGAAATATACGTAAAATCAAATACACTTAAAAAAGTTCTTGAAAATACTTTAGGTACTGAAGTCATGGTAAGTATTGATATTAGTGAAAGATTCAACCCTTTAATTACTGATCAGGAAAAGTATGCAAGTGATATTGTTTTAATGTTAAAAGAAGTGGACTATCTAATATCAGCAGTAAGCAATATATCAAAAAATGCTAAATATTTAGATATCAAAGTTACAGATCAGATGCTTAGGGAGAAGCTAAATTTGATGACTTCCAATCTGTTTTCAATTGTATTCACTAAAAAGCCAGTTCAAAAACATAAAAACTTTGCAAAATTAAGCTTCGATGAACCTATAAAAAAAAAGCGTAATACTGGGCAGGGAAGACCCCATAAACAGATAAGCCGTAATAATCTTAAACAAAAGCCACTTGTACCCTTCGGTGCAGCTCTTTTATTAGTAGGTTTATTTATTGTTGCTTATTCAGTCAATCAAACTTTTTTCTCAACTTCAGTAATTAACGACGAGCAAAAATTATTAGAAAATCAATTTGTAGTCAACAATACAAAACTCAGTGATTTAAGAAACAAAAATTTGATTGTTGAAGGTTCAGTAGAAAACTTGGAACAAATAGACGAATTTCAAGAATCTTTTATTTCTATAGCAACTAAAACTCTTACTAATCAGGCTGCCAAAGCCAAATTTCTTCCTGATGTAGTTGGCAGGCTTACACTTTTATCAGCAGATCTAAACCATTATGTAGTGTTTGGCGCTACAAATAAAAAATTAGAGTATGGACCCGGCTATATATTAGGTACATCTTTACCTGGTTCTGGTGGAAACTTTGGAATAGCTGGTCATCGAACTACTTATGGAGCTCCCTTTGGAAACCTGGATCGAGTAGAGATTGGTGATGATATTTTGTTTCAGACAAACTCAAACGAATTTAAATACAAAGTTGTAGAAGTAAAAATAGTTTCACCTGAAGAAAATTTTGTTCTTGGAAGCTTTGGTGATGACAGAATAACATTAACAACTTGCCACCCAAAATTTTCAGCTAAACAAAGATTGATTGTAATTGGTAAATTAGAAAAGGTAAAGGTATTCGGGTAATGAAGAAAATATTCATGTCTCTGATTATTTTCCTATCGTTCTTTAACGGTACAATCAATCATGATTTTTCAGGGACACAATTATTTGAGACTGAAGAAGTAGTAATAGAAATTGAAGAAGCAAGATTAGATGAAATTAATTTACAAATCTCATGGAATATCAGCGGAGTTGATAACATTGATCAAGTTATTCTTATAGTTAGAGAATTCACTGCTGATGGATTGTTGAACGAACCATTGGAACTTGTAGACACTGCAGCAAGTGGCTCAAAAGTCATATCGTGGGATGGCTCGAAGACCCTTTCACTAACAATAAAGATATTATCTACAGAATATACACAATACAGTGGACCAGACTGTGATTCAATGTATTGCTACAGAGATATTACTACTGAAATAACATCTGATGAAAAGTTAATTAATCCAGTTCCAGTTCTTCCTGTAGTGCCAACAACTACCTCGGTAATTGAAAATTCAATCGTAGAAGTTCAGGAATCATCAGTTGTGGATACTTCTACAAATATAACTTCTACAAATACAACTTCTACAAACATAGCTTTTACTAATCAACTTATTACAACAATTCCATTATTTAGTGATATTGATTTCACGGATCAAGATAAAAATAGTTTTGCATTCTTGATTACTTCAGGAATTATAATTTTATTCTACGGTGTGCTTCTTGCCCAAGAGTGGTTTAATCGAATTATTGCTCACTACAGAGTTAGATGGACAAGTCGTAAAAGCAACATAAAAGAAAAAACAACTATTGAGAGAGTAATGGAAATATCACTCGTAGCGCTTGTCACTGCTCTTTTATATGCTTTCGTAGAAGAGGGATTTATTTTTGCCGTTAGAGAGGAAAATCTGGCAATATTTTTAGGTGTATTATTTGGTTTGGTTGTTGTTACATTTTTTTATGAGGGCCTTGAGTCACTTATTGAATATTACGTTTATGACCAAATTATTAAATTTGATTGGAACCCACAGGCTATGTTTTTTGCCGTTCTGTCGACAATATTATTTGTGGTTATAGACCTTCCGTTTGGCTTTATATTAGGTTTTATCGCAGCTATCCATATAGTCTCCAATAGGCCAAGGGCTGAGTTATCTCCTAAGTTTTACTCTATGATGAGTCTCTCAATTGTTGGATACTTTTTCTTTTATGCAACATCATTTGAATCTGTAAGCTCCTCAGGTGTTTTAATGGCAATATGTAAACTCACTTATTTAATGTGTTTAGAGGGAGTTATATTTAAAGCAGTCCCATGGGGAGGTAATGAGTTATTTGATGCGATTGAAGATTCTGAGGGATTTAATCAGGCTATGCCTATTGTGAGCTTTTTGATTGGTATTTGGCTATTTATAAGAATTCTTGTTCTGCCGCCTGATAGTGAGTTTAATGAAATACAACAAACACTTCTACAAAGTGGAGCTTTAGCTTACAGATTTATGCTTGTGCTTTTGTTGTATATTATGATTATCTTGTTGTTAGGTAACTTTATGAAAAAATATGCCGAATTGAATAAACCTGCGGAATACGAGGAAAGCCTAAAGTTAGATGACCAAGATATTTCTGAATTTATGGATGATGAACTAAGAGAATCTTTTAATGAATCGTAATTTAAGTTTAGTAACACTTCTTTTCATTGTTTTATTTATAGGAGTTTCATACATTTATGTACTTGATAATCCAGTTGAAATAAATATTCAAGCAACAATAGGAAAGCCTACTACCACAACAGCTCCTGTAGCGACTACCACAACAACTCCTGTAGCAACTACCACAACAGCTCCTGTAGCAACTACCACAACAGCTCCTGTAACGACTACCACAACAGCTCCTGTAACGACTACCACAACAGCTCCTGTAACGACAACCACAACTATTCCAACCACTACAACAAACATAGAAGTTTCTCAAGAACAAGAAGAAGTAACCATTAACACAAACAGTGAAGAGGATACAGAGGTTTACAAGGGTGAATTCACCTCATTTGATGGGTTTGAGGGTGAGAATCAATTACGGCTTAATGAATTAGTAGCTAGCTTACCTGATGAATTAAAAAAAAGTGTGGAAAATAGTGTGATATTTATCAATGGTTGCCATTCTTACGCAGCAACTTTATTAGAAAGATGTCCTTTTGGAGTATGGGATTCTGCAGGCACTTTTGCAGATGGAACGGTTAATTCAAAATGGAGGCTATCTGTTTGGGTATCAAATAAAGCTTTCGCAAACAACCGAGCCTATGATACGTTACTTCATGAAACCTCGCATGCGCTTTCTTACTTGACGAGAAATTGTACAAATCCAGAAGGCGAAAAAAAACGTATAGAAGCACAAGAATTTTTTGGTAGTGAGGAATTATTTGCTGACGCTTTAGCGATCTACTACGGAGGAGATTACGCTTATTACAGAGAGAATATTGTTTTACAAGATTCTGAAAGAGAATTTTTAGACAACTACATTGCTCTTTGCTGTGATAATTAATAACAAAACTTCTATCAAACAATAGTAAAATCTAATATAATTGAAAAATATATGAGTGTTGAAGAATTAAATTTATTAATTTCATCTTCTATAACCTTTAAAACTATTACGCCATTGATTCCAGTAATGTTTTATTTTTTAGGAACTCAAACTAAATCTCAAGATATAAAAGATACCATTCAAAACAAAGTCACATTTTCGTATGCTTTATTTTTTCAACTGTTTGTCTTACCTTTAATTGGATTGACTCTTTATTTAGTATTTAATTCAAGTATATTTGCAATATCAATAGCTATTGTTTTATTAGCTCCAGGTGGTTTCATATCTGGAATTTTAACCCATTACAAAGGTGGAAATATACCACTCTCTGTCTCATTAACTACATTAACTTCATTAATAACACCATTTACAACAGTATTTTGGTTAAGTGTCATTTCTATAAATGCAGATGAGTTCTCATTTAATTTCCTAGAAACCCTAGTCCAGCTTTCATTATTAATTTTGTTACCTTTTATAGTTGGATATTTTTTGAACTCAAAGAATATAAATTTTTTAGATAGAGTATCTATATTTTTAGACAAGTTTCTAAAAATGTATGTTTTAGCAATATCCTTATCTGGTCCATTTGAATTAAGAGAAGCTCTAGTTGACTATTTCTCAGAAGCCATAGTGATAGTTTTAATAACAATTACGGTTGTCTTCCTTTCAGTTGAAGGAACTTTAAGATTCTTAAAAATTGAAAAAAGGGACGCAGTCACTATCTCTATTGAAGCCTTATGTCAAAATTTTCCTATTGTGCTAACTTTTTCCATCTTGTTCAACTTACCTCAAATGGCTGTATTAGGTGTATTTTATTATCTTGCGACGCTATTAATAGTGGTTCCATATTCACTTTTAAAGCCAATAAAATAATACAAACAACATTAAAGACTATTTATAAAAATAATAAAAACTATACCTTTACTAATAATATGTATATAATGATGATGTCTTCAGACAATAAATTCACAAATCAATATCAAAAAAATTTGATTTAAATTAGGAGAAAAATGTCCGCAAGAACGCAATTACAATCAAAACCAGTTGCAGATCTTAGAGCAATAGCAGAAGGTTTAGGTCTTGAATTTAAAGGCCTACAAAAAGCAAAGCTTATAGATCTTCTATTAGAGCAAGGGGACACAGTTGTTGAAGCTGAGGAACCAGTTGTTGCAGAGGTAATTAATAAAAATGATGACTCAGACCTTCCATCAGTAGTCAATTCTGGAGACAGCCAAGTAAAAGCTGGAGAATCTAGAGAAGGCATTCTTGATATTCTTCCAGAGGGTTATGGATTTTTAAGATGTAGTGGTTATAAACCCGGTGATAATGATGTATATGTTCCTGCAGGAATTATAAAAAAATATAGGATGCGTAAAGGAGATTTAGTCGAAGGACCTATACGTGCACCAAGACAAAAAGAAAAATACCCTGCTTTAATGGATCCAAAAACTGTTAATGCCGCTGACCCTGAATTATTGGCTAGAAGGGTTGATTTTAATAAATTAACACCTTTGTTCCCAGACGAACGTTTAAAACTAGAAGTAATAGGTAAACCTGAAAAAATAGTAGGAAGGATAATTGATTTAATTGCCCCTATAGGTAAAGGTCAAAGAGGATTAATCGTCTCACCTCCTAAAGCAGGGAAAACAACAATTCTTAAAGAAATCGCAAACTCAATTACTGAAAATAACCCCGAAGTACATTTAATGGTAGTTCTAGTTGATGAAAGACCAGAGGAAGTAACTGATATGCAGAGATCAGTAAACGGTGAGGTAATATTTTCTACTTTTGATAGACCTCCAGAAGAACATACACAAGTTTCAAGATTGGCAATTGAGAGAGCAAAAAGACTTACGGAAGAAGGAAAAGATGTTGTCATACTTTTAGACTCTATTACTCGTTTAGCTAGGGCACACAACTTGGCATCTCCAGCCAGTGGTAGGATTCTTTCCGGTGGATTAGATTCAACTGCAATTACCCCAGTAAAGCAATTTTTTGGTGCAGCTAGAAACATAGAAGGCGGAGGAAGCTTAACAATTCTTGGAACAGCTCTTGTTGAAACTGGTTCGAAAATGGATGAGGTTATATTTGAAGAATTCAAAGGTACTGGAAACATGGAACTTAAGCTTGATAGAGGTCTTGCGGATAAACGTGTCTTCCCAGCCATTGATGTCACACCTTCTGGAACTAGAGAAGAACAAAGACTTGTTTCACCACAAGAGCTACAATCCCTTTGGGCACTAAGAAGAGTGTTAGTTGGACTTGAGAGCGGTGCTACAGAGCTTTTAATAGATAGGTTCAAAACTGTTAAAACCAATGAAGCCTTCTTAAAAGATGTCGCAAAAAACAACAAGTAAGTTAGAGTGTAGATATGAAACAAGGCATACATCCAGATTATAGAGAAGTAGTTTTCCAAGATGAAGATGCAGGTTTTGCATTTCTTACTCGTTCTACAATTAAAACAAGTGAGACAATTTCTTGGGAAGATGGAAACGACTACCCATTAGTTAAACTTGAAATATCTAGTGCAAGTCACCCATTTTTTACTGGTAAACAAAAACTTGTCGACTCCACAGGACGTGTAGAGAGATTTAAACAAAGGTACGGTTCTACAAGTACCCGTCAAGCACCACAAGAAGCTTCTTCTCAAGAAGAAGAATAACTTAATTTAATACACCCAAAATGTCTAAAGACAATATTGCCTATGGAGGACAAGCTGTAATTGGTGGCGTCCTGATACAGAGTCCAAAGGGTTGGTCTCTCGCTGTAAGGGATCAAAAAAATCAAATTCATAATTACTTTGAAAAAAGAACTCCATTAACACAAAGAGAGGGTATTTGGAAAATACCTTTCGTAAGAGGAGTGGGAGCGTTAATTGATTCTTTATATGTGGGCTATAAAGGCATATCACTTTCAGATACTTTATATTACGGCGAACAAGAAGAAGAGACTCTTTTTACTAAAATTACTAATACTTTACTTATAGTGTCAATTTTGAGTCTTCTTATAGTCGGGCCAAGATTATTGATAGACCTCTTAGATCTTACCCAAACTATGAAGGGATTTACTGAAGGCATTCTGAGAGGATTAATTGTTATTACATATATTTACTTAGTTGGTAAAACAAAGGATGCTCAAGAGTTGTTTGAGTATCATGGCGCAGAACATATGACCATAGCATCATTCGAAGCTGAACATTCACTTGAAATAGATGATGTTAAAAAATTTCCAAAAGAGCATATTCGATGTGGTACTTCTTTTATATTTTTAATAGTTTTTGTCAGCCTGTTGACTCTTCCCTTTATTCCAACCCTTAATGTATTTTTTACTCTTATCACACGATTATTACATGTTTTTGTTGTCGCAATGATTTCGTACGAAATACTAAAATTTAATTTTAAAAATAGTGATTCTTTAATCTCCAAAATTTTTGCAACTCCTGGAATTTGGACTCAAAAAATAACAACAAAAATACCTAGTGATGAACAGATTCAAGTTGCAATAATATCCATGGCTAATTGTATTAAATATAGTGAAGATAATGCCCAATTTGATGAACTACTATCTACTTCAAAGGAGTTAAAAAATGGATGAAGCATTAGTTGAGAAACTTACAGCTTTAGAAAGTTCTTTGGAAGAGATAGAAGCAGAGCTCCAAAAGATGGATATATCATCAGATCCAAAAGCATATGCTGAACTAGCAAAAAGACATAGTGATGTCACTTCAATTGTTGTTCTTTTTAATGAATGGAGAACGCTTAACAGCGATATAGCTGATGCAGAAGAAATGTTAAAATCTGAAGAGGATACTGATATGAAAACAGAGCTTGAGGCATTAGTGAGTGACTCAAAATCTTCAATTATTGACCTTACCGAAGATATAAAAATTGCACTGTTACCAAAAGACCCTCTTGATGAAAAAGATGTTTTAGTAGAGATACGTCCTGGTGCAGGTGGTGAAGAGGCAGCAATATGGGTTGGGGACTTGTACAAAATGTACACTCGTTTTGCAGAGAGAAATAGCTGGAACGTAGAGCCTATAGAGCTTACAGCATCAGAACAAGGAGGCTACAACAAGATTATTTTCTCAATTAAATCTAAAGGTGTATATTCAAAACTTAAGTTTGAGGCAGGAGCTCATAGAGTTCAAAGAATTCCTAAAACCGAGTCACAAGGAAGAGTACATACCTCAATAGCTACTGTTGCAGTTCTTCCAGAAGCAGAAGAGGTTGACTTAAGTATTGCAGCAAATGATCTAAAAATTGATGTATATAGGTCTAGTGGACCAGGTGGTCAGAGTGTTAATACAACTGATTCTGCAGTGAGAATTACCTATATCCCCACTGGATTAGTTGTGACCAGTCAAGATGAAAAATCACAATTAAAAAATAAAAATCAAGCAATGAGAATCTTACGATCACGCCTACTAAAAGCACGACAAGACGAAGCTGCTGCCGAAAGAGCTAAAGACAGAAAAGAACAAGTAGGTTCCGGTGAGCGCTCAGATAAAATAAGAACTTATAACTATAAAGACAACAGAGTTTCAGATCATCGTATCAATTTAACAATTAAACGACTTGATCAAGTTCTAGACGGGGACTTAGAAGATTTTGTCACGGCATTGATTGCTGATCATGAAACTACACGTTTGGCTAACTTAGAAGAATAAAGTGAACATTAGAAATATACCAGAATACGAATTAGCTCGATTGAGAGAAAAAGCAAAAGAAATAAATGGGTCACCTACAGACTATGAAAATGAGTATTCGACCCTATTAACAAGAAGACTTAATCACGAACCCTTGCAGTACATTGAAGAGTACGTACCTTTTTACACTATTCAATTGAAAGTTGATCAACGTTGTTTAATACCTAGACCTGAAACTGAGTATCTTATTGAGCTAATCAAAGAAAATACTGAACCATCAAAAGGCATTTTAGATATTGGAACTGGATCAGGATGTATTGCTTTAATGATGAAAGTTTTATTTCCTGATGTTGAAGTTTCCGGTATAGATATTTCCCAAGAAGCATTAAGTATTGCAATTGAAAATGCACAACTTAACTCAGTGCCAGTAAACTTTTATCAATCTGATCTGTTAGGAAATGTTAATACTAAAAATATTGATTTAATAATTGCAAATCTTCCGTATATCCCTCAGGAAAATTTAGATGACCTTGATAAAGAGGTTATTGATTATGAACCTCTAATTGCATTAAACGGGGGAGTAGACGGCCTAGAAATAATATCAAGATTAATAAAACAAATTGAAAGTAATGACCTCACCAACTTAACACTTTGTCTTGAGATTGACTCAACAAAGTCAGAACAAACTTTAGAATTATTGACAGATTGGAAAGATGTCAAAGTACTAAAAGATTTAGCTGAAAGGGATCGCTATGTTTTTGCAACTAGATAATTTAGATAAAGCTGTAAGTAAAATTGAAAAGAATCAAATTGTAGGTATTCCCACTGAAACTGTCTACGGGATCGGTGTTAACCCAAATTCTCAGGCAGCAGTAGAAAATCTTTTTAAAATCAAAAAAAGAGATGATGACAATCCGGTCTCATTGCTCGTACATTCTTTTGCTGAATTAAGAAAACTTAATATAAAAACACAAATACCTGAAGTAGTTGAGTTATATTGGCCCGGCCCATTGACAGTAGTTGTTGAGGTGGAGGAAGCATTCCCACCCGGCGTAGGAACCATCAATCCTAATTCAGTTGGAATTAGAGTACCTGAAAATGAACTAGCCCTTGAACTATTGAAACAAACTGGACCTTTAGCAGTTACTAGTGCAAATATTTCAGGTAACAAGGAGGCAAATAATCATGTTGAAGCTGAAAATATATTTGGAGATTCTGTTTCAGCCTATTTGGAAGGTTATGCAACTCACGGGGATGGTTCAACAGTTGTAGACCTCAGAATAGAGGGAGGAAAAATTTTAAGGCAAGGTCCATTAAAGTGGCCACCAAGTTACTGTTAAGATATGAATATGGATATGAATGGCGCTTCACAAAAGAACTTGGCTGATGTTGATGTCGAAATTTCAAATTTAATAGATAAAGATTTAAGTAGACAGAATTCTCATATTCATTTAATTGCATCTGAAAACTTTGCATCGAAAGCAGTAATGGAGGCATCAGGATCAATTCTTACAAACAAATACTCTGAAGGCTTTCCTGGTAGAAGATACTATGAAGGATGTGAGACTGTTGATGAAATAGAACAACTAGCTATAGATAGAGCTTGTGAGCTTTTTGATGCTGATCATGCAAATGTTCAACCACACTCTGGCTCTTCAGCAAATATGGCGGTCTATCTTCAATTATTAAATGCTGGAGATACTGTCATGGGGATGAACCTTGATCAAGGTGGTCACTTGACACACGGTTCGCCTGTAAATTTTTCTGGCCGCATGTATGATTTTGTAGGTTATGGCTTAAATAAGGAAACAGAATTAATTGATATGGAGGAGGTTGAGAAACTTGCCCACCAACATAAACCAAAATTATTGATAGCCGGTTACTCCTCTTACTCACAAAATTTAGATTTCAAAGCCTTTAGGGAAATAGCAGATTCAATAGATGCAAAGTTTATGGTTGATGCAGCCCATTTTATTGGATTAGTTGCAGGTAAAGTTGTGGATAATCCGATGGAGTATGCAGATATTGTCACAGCCACAACACATAAAGCTCTTAGAGGTCCACGGGGTGGACTCATACTTTCTAAAGAAGAATTTGCAAAAGATGTAGATAAAAATATTTTTCCTGGTGCACAGGGTGGAGCAATAAACAATCAAATAGCTGCAAAAGCAGTTTGTTTCAAGGAAGCGTTATCAGACGATTTTAAAACGTACGCACAACAGATTTTAAAGAACGCTAAAGCTTTAGCAGACTCATTCTCAAACGAGGGATTAAGGGTTGTTAGTGGAGGAACCGTTAACCATATTGTCTTAGTTGATACTCAGAGTGTGGATGAAGAACTCACAGGAAAAGAAGCTGGTATTTTATTGAATGAAATGGGTATAACTCTCAATAGAAACGCAATACCATTTGATACAAGATCTCCCTTTGTAACATCAGGTATACGCATGGGAACACCAGCAGTTACAACCTGTGGTATGAAAGAAGAGCAGTTAACTACAGTTGGTTTATTAATCTCTGATATTCTCAAAAATAGGAATGATGAAAAACAATTATCAAATTTAAAAGCCCAGGTAAGAGATCTGGCAATAACACATCAACCGTATGCCTAAAAAAAATAATCTTAACCTTCAAGACTTTGGTCCAGTAACTTCCTTTTCAACATCGATCATTAGCGGACTACTTATTGGACTCTTAATTCAATACTTTATTGGCTATGAACCAGTTCCAGTAATTATATTTGTTTTAATAGGTATCTATGATGGCTCAAGAAGAATGTGGCAAATCTCCAAAAAGTTAGAGAATAACTTATGAATGTGGAGTTAATACTTGCTACTCGTATGCTTAAACGATCTTTTCCAATTTATACACTTGTCCCGTTATTGTTCTTGATAAAATCAACAGAATCTATGATCACATCTCTTGTTTCTGGTTTGATTGTTGCATCAGGTTTTTATTTGGGAGCTTTTCTAATGTCTTTTGCTGCAAATATCTCACTTAACTTTTATTATTTCTCAGCTTTATTTGGCTACGTAGCAAGATTAATTTACATATTTGGATTTCTCTTATTATTTAGAAACCTATATTCTATTGATGAAATGGCAATGTCACTGACAGTGCCAATTGTTTTTTTGAGTATGTTATTTTTAGAAATGGCTATGGTTATAAAGAGAAAAGACACAGATTTAGATTGGGCAAATGATAACAGCAGCTGAAACTTGTGATTTTATAAACGAAGTAGTTTGCAAACCAGCAAATGTTAAAGAGCTATTCGAGTTTGCTAATTTCGGTTCTTCTCAAATATCAAGAACAGAAGTTTTGATACTTCTTGCTGGATTAATACCTGTAGCATTGATGTATTTTGGTCTTCGAAAAAAATCCACAGTACCAGGAAAACTTCAATCTGTAGTTGAGTCAATATTTTCATTCGTAAAAGACGAGATTGCCGTTGGAGTAATCGGTAGAGGTGGAGAGAAGTTTACACCTTATTTAATTTCAATCTTTATGTTTGTATTAGTAGGAAACCTTTTTGAAGTAACACCCCTTGTAAACTTTCCTGTAACATCTCGTATGGCGCTACCTTTATTTCTAAGTTTGCTGACCTATGTAATTTTCCTAGTAGTAGGAGTCCAAAAACAAGGAATTGGGTATTTCACTCATTTAATATGGCCACCAGGTGTACCAGTGGCTCTTAAACCCTTAGTTGGAATTATAGAGCTAGTATCTGTACTTTTAGTGAGACCATTTAGTCTTGCGGTTCGACTTTTTGCAAACTTAGTTGCAGGTCACGTAATGTTAAGTCTTCTTTTGGCCTCAGCTTATTTCTTCATTGTTCAACCAGGTGGAGTTGAGTATTTAATTGCTAGAGCCCCTATAGGTGCCGCATGGTTCACATTAGGTCTAGCAATTTATGGTTTTGAATTAATAGTTTCAATTTTGCAGGCATACATATTTACTTTGTTGTCTGCAGTGTATATACAAACGTCTCTGCACCCAGAGCATTAATAATAATAAGGAGGAAAATGGAAGCTGCATACGCGTTAATAGGATACGGACTAGCCGCAATTGGTCCCGGTATTGGAATCGGGTTAATTGCTGGTAATGCTGTACAAGCGATGGCTAGACAACCAGAAGCTGCAGGTATGGTAAGAACAACAATGTTCTTAGGTATCGCCTTTACAGAGGCATTAGCACTTATTGGGTTCGTTCTATTCTTCTTAGTATAGGATTAACTAATGACTTTAAATTTAAACGTATTTTACGCAGAAGCTGAAGAAGCAGGCTCAGGGGTAGATCTACTACTCCCGGCAACATCAGAATTAGTAGCTGGTGTGGCCGCATTTGCCATTGTCTTTTTCTTTGTATGGAAATGGGCACTACCAGCCTTAAATACAACTCTTGAAGAAAGAGCTGCATCAATTGAAGGACAAATTGAAGCTGCTGAAGCAACAAAAGCGGAAGCAGAATCAACAAAAGCTGAATATGCAAAGTTAGTTTCAGATGCTAATTCAGAAGTTCAAAAAATAATTGATGAAGGTAAAGCTGCTGCAGAAAAAGTAAAAGAAGAAATTATCGATCAAGCTAGACAAGATGCTGAAGCAATTGTTGAAAAAGCTAAGTCCGATTCTGAAGCTGAGAAAGAAAGATTATCATCAGAGATAAGTTCTCAGGTAGCAGATCTGTCATTAGCAATTTCACAAAAGGTTGCTGCATCAATGTCTGAAAAAGATCAACAAGATTTAATTGATAAATTCATTAAAGACATGGAGACATCAAGCTAAATGGGTACAGAATCTTTTTCTAAAGGGTTAGTAGAAATTATTTCATCGTCTGACGACAGTGTGAAAATTGAAGAGGAATTCCTCCAAGTTCTTCAAGTTTTAAACAGTAATACTGAAGCGTTAGATGTATTTAGAAATTTTGGTATACCTGCAGATAAGAAAATTGAAGCGATAAGTAGTATATTTTCAAAAAGGGTTACTTCAATGACTCTTGATTTAATAACACTTACTATCTCTCAAGGCTATGCGGATAACTTGTCAGATATTGAACAGCAAGTTTCTAACTATATTGCTGAAAAAAGAGGTGCAGCATTAGCAAAGGTTATTTCAGCTGTTGAATTAAATGACTCAACTCAGAATGATCTCAAAGCTGCTCTAAAAAGCAAGTTAGGCAGAGATATAGAGTTAAGTCTTAAAGTTGACTCCTCTGTAATAGGAGGAATAAAAGTAAGTATTGGAGAAAGAACCTTTGATGGATTGCTTTCATCAAAATTTTCAGATATACAAACAGTATTAGAAGGAAGGTAATGTGAGCGATTTAAATATAGATCCAAAACAAATTTCAGAATCTCTAAAAGAAACTTTAGGGAATTGGTCAGACGAAGTAAAAGATGATTTAGTTGGTTATGTAGCTTCCATAGCTGATGGAGTCGCAAGGGTTAAAGGATTAGAGAATGCAATGTCTTCTGAACTTCTGGAATTTCCTGGTGGACTTTTAGGTGTTGCTCTCAACTTAGATGAAGACTCCATTGGTGTTGTGTTGATGGGTGACTCAGATCATATTCAAGAAGGTATGCCCGTAAAACAAACAGGTGAAGTTTTATCTATAGGTGTTGGCGATGGTTTTCTTGGAAGAGTTATTGATACTCTTGGAAACCCAATAGACGGTAAGGGACCAATCGAATTTACAGAGAGAAGATTAATGGAAACTCAAGCACCAACAGTCGTTGAAAGACAGCCT
>Ga0209603_1001784_pt1 | contig 21591 bp, 31 predicted proteins | sample COGITO_mtgs_1206_FD_184812 | JGI IMG/M metagenome (GOLD analysis project Ga0209603, IMG submission 184812) | Pelagic marine microbial communities from North Sea - COGITO_mtgs_120607 (SPAdes) (version 2) | ecosystem: Environmental > Aquatic > Marine > Epipelagic ... | reverse complement strand
GTAAAAATTTTATCTACAAAGTTTTTTATAAGTTTTTTTGAAGCTTCTATACTTACAACTGTATATACGTTATTTGCCATATTCTTTTTTTATTATATTATAAGAAATTATTTGGATTGATCCAAATGTTCAGTAAGATATATATCTATTAAATCTTTTGATTTTTTTAAGTCTTCTTCAAATTGTCCTTTTTTCCTACACCTGACAATTCTTTTAATAATATCAAATTCATATGAGTTTAACTCCCATTCTTCTGAAAATTTATATAAACTAGATTTACCAACATAATGATATTGAGTATTTACTGATTCTGTGTTATCTGATTCAAATGTCATTTTTTACCTTTTAGCATTTTTTTAATTTCTTTTTCTGTATATCCATATAATGATAACAAAGACCCGCAACTATCTTTTGGCATTAACTCGATATAATCAATAGCCTCTGCTTTACTTATTAGGTAGTGGTCTGCAATGTGTGAAACTAACTGTTTGTCATACTTATCTTCCTTTTTTCCTTTTACGTACTTAGCAAAGGTTCTCTGGGCTGGTAAGAGGCCGTGATAGAGACGATAAGTATTCTCATGGGATAGTAACCCTATTGTGTATTTCTGTAACTGATTGATAACTTCAATTAGTTCTATTCTCATTGATAACCATCTATTAATTAGAAAAGGAGAAAACTTTTTATGGTCTATGTCTGTATATTCAGACCAAGCTTTCTTCTTATGAGTCATCCCATCAATAAAATCGAAAATAGTTGCAGGTTTCTTTGTCATAATTTATATTTTTGTTTATATTTTTCAATATAATGTTCTCCAATAGCTAATTCCAAAAATATTGAATTTTCTGGCACTCCTGGGAGTTTCTTTTCGTTAACATAATCAACGTTTTTATTTTTATAAACTTTCATTTTAGTTTTAGCATTTGATCTATTTGATGTTTTAAAAACTAACACTACTGGTTCTTTTGGATATGGAGCTCCCATTACTTACTAGGTGTTACTGGTCTAAATTCATCTGGAACGTGTCCACAATCGTCGCATCTAAATACTGGTATTGGAACAACTGTGTCTTTGTCTGCACCGGTTACAAATCTAGATACTTTATTAATACTCATTACTTGTCTAAAATACATTCCTCCGCATTCTGTGCAAATCATTGGTTTTAAATCTGCAGGATTGATATTTGGTTGATTCATATTATTCCTTTATAATTCATTCATTAATTTAACAAACATTGCCATTATATTTATTTCTTTATCAACTACATGAGAATCAGTATACTGAGATTCTGCTATAATTAATATACAAGACGCAATAGACCCAGTTGCAAACTCATCTAAATTTTCATACAAATAAGTATAAAGAGGTGTAAAATCTTTAACTTTGCTATCTGCTATAATTTGTCTTATATTTTTAAATGTTTCTTTTTTATCTGTTACATTCTTTAATAACTCTAATAATTTAGTCATATAATTAGCTTGTACAACACTATTTTTGTCTAATGTTAACTTACCTTTAACTACATGACTTTGTGCTGCGTTAATTGCTCTACGTATATCTGGATATGAAGAATTAATAATAGCAGCAACATCTTTTATATCATATTCTATTTGTTTTTCTTCTAGCACCGTAACTAATCGTTGAGCAACATCTTTTTTGCTAGGAGGCGTTATTCCAAATGTCTGACATCTACTTTGAATTGGATCTATAATCTTTTCAACATAATTACATGTTAATATAAATCTTGTAGTCTTACTATATGTTTCCATTAAATTTCTTAATGCTGCCTGAGCATTAGGAGTAAGATAATCAGCTTCATCTAGTATAACAATTTTCCATCTTTTAAATCCTACTGTAGATGCATATCTTTTTATTTTATCTCTTACCGCGTCTACTGAGTTTTCATCAGATGCATTAATATACATTAAGTCTGCATCTACGTTATTTGCAATAATTTTTGCTAATGTAGTCTTACCAGTTCCTGCTCCTCCATAAAATAATAAATGTGGAACATCTCCATTCTCAATGAATATTTTAACTTTGTCAATGATATGTTCATTACCAATATATCCATCTAATGTGTTGGGTCTAAATGCTTCTACCCAAAGTGTATTTTCTGTTACTCCAAACATAATTTATTGTTTTCCTGTTGATCCAAAACCTCCAAAACCTCTCGTAGTGTCAGCTAATGCTAATACTGGATTCCATTTTATTTGTTCAACTTTATTTAATACTAATTGTCCTATTCGTTCTCCCTTTTCTATTTCAACTTTAGCTAATCCATGATTAATTAAAATTACTCCAATTTCTCCTCTATAATCTGCGTCAATAGTTCCAGGAGAGTTTAAAACTGTTACTTGTTTTTTATATGCTAATCCACTTCTTGGTCTAACTTGTATTTCATACCCTAATGGAATTTCAACATGTAATCCGGTTTTGATTAAAGTACTCAATCCAGGGCCTATAATTGCTCCATGGGTTGATCTTACATCACATCCAGCACTTCCTAACGTTTCATAGCTAGGAAGATCATTATCTGATTTATTTATTACTCGTACTTCCATACTTAATTTTGTAATTGAACTAACCAATAATTCGAATCAAAGTCTGTACCTGTAAAGTCTACTCTAGCTAATCCATTAGATGATATATGCATTGTACCTTTATCGCCTTTATTTGCAGTTAAAACTTCTTTTAGTTTATCAGCTGAAAAACAAATTGGATCTAACTCATTCGCTGTTCCATCTATTTCAAATGTAACATTATCAGAATTAATTGTTGTATAATTAATAATAAATTTAATCTTACCATTTTGAACTTGTACGGCAAAATTGTTTGCGTCTGGTAATGCATTTTTTGCTTTAATAAATTTATTAACAAATAATTCGTCAATATCAATTGTAACCTCATATTCAGGTTCTGCGTTAATTGCAGGAACTGCCGGTATAACAGAAGTATCAGCTAACATGAAAGTCATGGTTGTACTTCCTTCTTTTATCTTCATTGCATAATTTTTGCCTTGTGCATCATTAACTTCAATATCAATTTTCTCACCTACTGCTGATAACATTTTTGTTAATGCACCAGTATGATTAATACCTAATTCTCCTGACATAAATGGATCTGTTTTCCATTTTACTTTACCTACTACGGTTTGATCTACATCTATTAATTCACAATTAATAGATTCTCCATTTGCTTTAACAGTTACAGCTTCGCAGTTACCTGCTAAATAATATCTGTTTATAAACGATTGTAATTTACTTTTTTCCATTGTTTTACTTTTTATGTTTTAAAAAACTTATTAAATTGACTTGCATCAGTAGTTGATATACTATCACCACCAAATTTCTTGTATGTTTTCTTATATGTTGCATAAACATTCATTGCATTATCTGGATCTTCGAACATTGCATGTAATGATAATATAACATCATTTAAATCTTTTGGAATTGCTGTTTCTAATAACTCAACATGATTATTTACTAATTGACTAACGTCTTTTGCAATATTTACATATAAATGAGTATTATGTATAACCATTCTTGGCATACCTTCTTGACTATATCTATCTAACCCAGTTGCAGTCTGTCCACCTAAATAATCATATGTAAAGTCTTTACAAGCAGGGCATCCTAACTGACATGGGACTTTTCTAGATGTATCAATATCTACCGTTTTATTAGCTCTACTTGCATGAGATTTTCTTCTATACTCATTATTCTTTGGAAAATATAATTCAGTAAATGTCTGAGTTTTAAAATTTCCAGAATGAAGATATGTTCCAAATACAGGATATTGTCCTGGTGAACTAGAATCTGTTGAAAACAATACTCTATTGTCAGTCAATTTATTAATTAACTTTTGTAATGTTGCTAATATAAAAAAGTCTGATATCTTTGATATACCTAATAAGTGTATATACTTTACATGTGCCTTTTCAAATTCTCTCTCTTTAAGCATTAATGCTATGACATACATAAAATCTACTAATTTCTTAGGACCTCCAATACACCACCCATTAAATGCAAAATCTTTAAATTTATGATACCATTGAGCATATTCTTCATGATATGTACCTTGAATAACATTTAAGAAGTCTGTTTTACCAGTTTGTTTAGATTCAAAATATTTAAAATTATCAAAACTAATATCCATAGACTCTGCAAATCGATTTTCGTATTTAGCTCTAGGTGGAATATCTAAATTAGCTGCTACATCTGAATTATGTTCTAACCATTCAAATATACGCTCACGAATTGTACCATCCCATTTTAAAGCTCCAGTTGCTATTTGAAACCCTCCTGAGTCTCCGAATACTAATACCTCATCATCTAATCCCAATTGATCACGAAAATCCATCTTTTTAAAATGATGTCCTGCAGTAATTAAGAAATATGGGTGTCTCCATTCTTCTGGATACTCTTTTGAGAAGAATCTAGTTGTAGTTCCATCCTCAAATTTTGTATTCTTTTTAAATGCAGACACCATACTGCCGGCAGATAATGATGGATAATATATAAAATTTTTATCCATTCTTAATCGACTATTTTCCATGGAGATTCTCCAAGCTTATCAATGTTAGAAAATATAAATGTTACTATTTCAGCTGATTTTTTATCTAAATGTCCTTTATCACTTAACTGTTTTGTTAAAGCTCTAAATGGAGTTTCAATAGTATTTTTAATTTCGTCTAAACCATTTTTGTCTATTTTCATAATTATTCCTCTTTTTTATTTAATAAATTTTTACAATATTCAGCTTCGTGCCAAACATTAATTTCTTGATTAATACCATTTGCTACAATGTATCCTTCCATTTGCCTACCTAGATCAGATATGTCTACTATTTCATTATGCCTGTTAGGAAACAACATTACATCACTAAATGTATTTAATGCAGATTGTACATTAAATGGTTTATACATTCTTTCATTGTCAATAAATTCTGGAAATGATCTAAAATTAGGATATACAATATCTGCTCCAAATGCAGTAGCTTCAATTACAGTCCATGAGACATAATCTTGTAAAGCTGAATTAAATTGTATACTACATGTAGCTAATTCTGTATAATATTCTTCTTTTGTTAACCCTTCTAATAATTTAAATCTAGCTTCTTCTTTTTCTAATGCTCTTAATTTGTCAATAACTCCAGGTAACATTGATCTAAACTCTTTACCGGAGGTTGTCACGTGCCATTCCCATTCTGGATGTTGTTCTAGAAATTCTTTTGCTACTTCCATCATAAAAAATGGGTTTTTTTCTTTGTCTAATCTACTAGAGTAAACAACAAATGGTTTTCTTTGTGCTCCTGGATCATAGCTTGGTAATTTATCTAATGTCTTTTGCTTATGAATAGGCAATGAAACAACATGTATTGGAGATTCAAACCCAGCTGCTCTTAATTGTTCTCTATGTATACTAGATCCTACAAATATACCAGTCATTCTTTTATCTAAGCCTAATTCAAAACCTCTCATCCAGTCTCGCATAGGATATGTAAAATCATATTCATCTACACTTTGTGCATGGAGCATTGCATATATTTCTAATTTAATACCATATAAATCTGCAGCATATAAGATAGATCCAATACCAGGATGCCAATAATCTTGTAAAAATATAACATCACCATCTTTAACTTCATCTCGATTCATCATATCTAAAAAGTTACTACATTGACTCATAGCAAACTTACCTCTACCTACTGCATCTAATACAGCTCCAATTTTAATTTGTTGATCAGGATCAAAATCTCCTTCTACATCAATATATTCAATTTTACCGGCATCAACATATGGTTGAAATGTTGCTGGCATCCATTCTTTAGATAACTGATATGTATATCTTGCCTTTAAAGGCTCTAAACCAAAATAAAATACTTTTTTCATATTAATAACCTAATTCTACTATTGCTCCATTTTCCCAATCTTCCCAAACTTCTACTTTATACAAATTATTATTTTGTTCTAAAATCCAAGCTCCAATATCCTCACAACTCATTCTACCAAACTCTAATATATTACCGCCAAAATTAGTTCTTAGTTGCTTTTTTAATCTTCTTTGCATTAAAATAAATTCTTCATCTCTGTCTGTGTGACTTACTTTTGCGTAACATCGAAATCCGAACATATGTCTATGTCTGTCAGATAAAAATTCTACTTCTGGAAATATTTCTTTAGCTTCAGGCCAATTATGAAATCCTTCCATACTAAATGATACTACTACTGAATATTTCATATTTCTTCGTCAAATTTATAATTATCTGGACTAATCTCCATCATGTTACATTTAGTTACTTGATGAACTCTATACCAACCTGCATCAATTGATAATGTATCGGTATCTTTAAGCATTTCTAAATAAGGATCTGAAATCCTATATATAATATGACATCTATTAAATAGATCTGGTTTAATTGTGTCTAATGTGTCTTTAGTAGCTTCTATAGTAACAGCACAATTTGATTCATCTAAAATACGTCTAATACTTTCCAAATATTTTTCGTCTTTCATAGACTTTTTCATAAATTCAATTGTAAAATAATAATGAGGATATTCATTAAAATTTTCTACTTCTAAACCATAAGTGTTTTTCATATTATGATTTAGGTCTCTGATAAAGAAAGTCATAAGATCTGAGTACCGACCTTCTACTTCTCTACCTTTCCATTGATGCTTACCGTACATATTTTTTCTTTATTATAATTAATTTTATTGAATTATCCAAATGAAAAGAACTTATTCATATTATTATTCTCCGGGAGCTTATCCCAATTCATTGATGCATAAAAATCATCTAATTTACCTCTAATCTCTCTATCAAATATTTTATTTCTATCAATATATTTTTCAACAAATTCTGTTATTTGTTTTGGATCTTCATATCCTTTTAAAGCAATTGAATCAAATCCCATTGAATTTGTTTTAAGATATGCCCATTTAATTTTATCTCCGTTTTGAATATTTGCAAAGTTTTTTGCATTCTTATTTACTCCTAGGTGCATAAGCATATCATTATAATTTATTGAAGATTTAACATGTATAGGAGTTCCAGACGGATATCCAGATAATGTTTTTCTTCCTTTTGTGTATTTTGTAATATTCTTAACGCCTGTATTTTTCATGACATCCAATATTGGTGAATCTTGTATTTTGTCTTTGAAATCCATTATTAAATTAGTTGTGTCATTTTTTGACTTTTCTTTGAGTACATACCATAACGTCTCTTTCATTATAGTTTTAAACTCTGTAGGGAACGATGATCTAACTACATCTAAGCCTTTAATATCCATTTTATTTGTAGGCTTACCTTCTTTAAATATTACCCATTGAGCATATCTCTTTTTTGCTATCCATAAACCAGATTTAGCAACATATTCTTGTTTAATTTGCCATCTATGATCAGATGTATTATGAAAATGAACTGCATATTGATCATACATTTTATTTACATGAGCTTGTATTTCAGATGCTATTTCATTTGTCTTTTCAATCATAAACTTTTCATTAAATTCATCAAATCCAGGATATCTTTTTTCTATTAAAGGTAAACTAGATACAAAAGTTGAATCTGTATCTGTATAGAATGAAAATTCTGCTTTATTGCCATTAGCATTAATAAAATAGTCCTTACCTACTTCTTTTTTATAATACCCGTTAATAACTTTTGCAGAAAATTTAATAACACTCTGGCCAGTTGCTGTAATAGCACCTGCATTATCTAGATCATGAAATCTAAATGTTTTTAATCCTAATACTCCATAAAATGAATTTAACAATACTTTTTGTGTTAATTGCATTGCATCATAAAATTTATACTTATCACTACCAACTTCATGATTATCTCGCTCATTCTTAAATTTAACACGTTCGTCAAACCATTTCTCTAATATCTTTGGAAGAAATCCTTTACTTCTTGTATCGTATACTACTCCATTACTTGCAACAGTAAATTTATTGTCAATTAACCATTGTTTAATATCTGGAATAGTTTGTCCGTTACATTCTACACTAACAGCTTCTTTACTTAGCAATGATTCTTGCTTCCAATTTGGAATAACACCTATTTTAGTTTCAGGAGATATGTTAAGACTCATAATAATTGAAGGATACAGAGAAGTTAAATCTAAATCATATATCCATTTATATAATCCTGGAATTGGAGGCATAACATATGCGCCAGCTAATTTATTCTGCTCTTCATCTTCAACAAATCTAAATTGTTTATTTGGAGCTACTAATCCGTTTCTTTTTAAATCTACAATAGCTGCGCCATCAAGATATTTAGATGCATAATAAACATCTTCATAAGGAACATGACCTTTATGACATATAGTTCTTGCTAAAGCAATTAATTGTAATTTTTCATCTAACTCAGATACAAGATCAACATCAGTCATATTATATTCTATAAACTTGTTAATATCTGAAACAAATAAATCGTCTAGATCGCCATCATATTCAATTTTACCTTTACCTAATTCTGTCTTACCTACAGTGTCTAATCTATAATTAGGAAGTTCTGTATATGTGAAGTTTTTATATAATTTAATATAATCTAAACTAGATACACCAAATATTTTATATCTTTCACGATGTTTATTCCATTCTACTATTCCGGCTGGAGATAATTTATTTGCAGACTTAGGACCTAACACTTTTTTAATTCTATTAATAAGATAAGGAATATCATACCCATCAGTATTCCAACCAGTTATAACAGTAGGTTGTATTTCTGCAAAATAGTTAATAAATTTAATTAATAAATTGGCTTCGTTGTCAAATACTTCAACAGTATAGTTATCACCATATATAATATCATCAGATAATCTATTTGTTTTATCTAATACTAATACTCTTCTATCTTTTCCAACTTTATCATAATATGCTATCGATGTTATTTCAGTTCTAACATCTTCTGGAGTAGAATAGCCATCTGCGTCTTTTGCTGTTTCAATATCAAAAAAGAAGTCAGCATGTCCTTTAGATACTAAATCAGACTCATAATATAAGTCTATTAAGGTTCTAACCTCTTCATTTAAATCAGATTCAAATGCATTTGAATTATCTCTATGATTACCTGGAGTCTTTGATAGTTTAGTACCATTTAGTGATATGTATTCTCCTAATGGATCTGGGATATATCCATATGGCTTAAACTTAAAAGTTTTATGACCTAATTCATCATCCCATACGTGCATTGTGCTTGTTTTCTTGTGATAAGCTATATTTTGATACATTTATTGTTTTTCTGCTTTTTTTATATTATACATTCCGTATATATTAATTGATATAATGACAAAACTTAATACTAGATGACTAAAGTTGTTAATAAAGAAATCATATACTATCCATCCTGTATCTCCTATAATCCATGCAATCATCGCATACATAGTCAATTGACGAGCATTCATTATATAACCTAACAATACTAACCCAGTACTAATCCATCCTAATAAGTCTATCATAATTATAATATAAGTAATTCTTTTTGTTTTTCCAATACCGGTAAAATAGCTAACTCTTTTGCTTTAGCCTCAACAACTATATCTAAATTATCAACATCATAAGTATTAGGAGTATTTACAATATAATCTGCATGGGCAGGCTCTTTTATCTTTGAGAATTCTTTCTTGAACTTTGCAAAGGTAGGCCAGGTATCAATTTCATCCCAAGAAATACCATGCTTGCTACATACCTCATTTAAGAAAGCTTTCTTTTCGTTTCGTCTAGACTCAGAATAATGAGTACATTGAGTTACACCATATTTCTCCCAAGTAGATCTTGCCATAAAGAATGCCTCACGTTCAGATAAATCACCTGTACAGAAGGTATGATGCCAATAGTCAAATGTAATAGGAATACCAATTTCTTGGTGTATAAGCTCGTATAGATGCCTTACACTGTACATAGATGCTTTATCATCGTTTTCTAAGACCAATCTAGACTTACAAGAGTCAGATAATCGATGCCAAGTCTTGATCCAACGCTTAGCAGTAGCTTCACGATCACCATAAGCGCCGGCAACATGTATATTGATCTTATTTTCAAAGGAAGGCTCATAGCCCATAATATCAAACATTTCAGAATGTCGTTCTAAGCCAATAATACTTTTTTCTACAACATCTTGCCTAGGCGAACCTAATACATGGAAAGGTCCAGGATGGGTAGTTAGTCTATGACCGTTTTCTCTAGCAAATTCACCAGCTGCATGTAAGTGATAAGCAATTTCTTCGAAGCCAGGTAAATCATGTAATTCATATTGATCGTGCCATGGAAATAATTCGGAGCCTACACGAAATAAAGTAATGCCATGATCATCATTCCATTTCAAATAAGTAAGTAAATCTTTAGCATTGTCTAAGGCCTTATCTGAAATAAGCTGTAAATTATCGGGATACCAAGAAGCTTTACGTGCGGTCCTTGAAGTAGTAACTCTGCCGCCTTCATTTTTGGGTCTACTTGTTAGTGTCTGATTGACACATGCATAACCATATCTAATCATATTTTTATTATATAATAAGAAATAATTATGTAATATCCAAATTTATGAATATGATTGTAATAATCTTAATACTTCGTTTAGTGCTGAATGTCGATGATTATCTTTTAAAGTAACAGCATGAACAAATTTTGAATCTTTTACTTTAGGAACATCATGTATAGCTGAATCATTACCAAATTTTAAATCAATTTGTTGCGGATCGCCTGTTAATATCATAGTTGAATTTTTACCTAATCTACCTAATACCATCCCTAACTGTTGTTTAGTCAGATTTTGAAACTCATCTATAATCACACAAGCATTTTCAAATGTTCTACCTCTAAAATGAGATAAGGATACTAACTCAATATTTTCATCATTTTCCATTTTTTCTAATATTTGTGGTTTATTATAAACTTTTCTCATATTAGAACGGATTGGAACTAACCATGGTTCCATCTTTTCATTTAATGACCCTGGTAGATAGCCGTTATCTTCATTTGATACAGTAGGCCTTGTTATAATAATTTGATTAACTGTTCGTTTAAAAAACATATCTAATGCAACTTGAACTGCTAATAATGTTTTACCACTACCTGCTTTACCTATAATAAAATTATAAGGATGATGTAATATTTCAGCTTTAGCTAATTTTTGTTCATCTGACAATGTAATATTAAATTTTATGTTTCCTTTTGGAGGATTTTTGTCTTTATTATCTGCCATTATATATTTTTTATTTTAATCGTTATATCATGTGGTGCAGTTTCATCTCCTCCAAAATATGGCCAAAGTGCAAATTTACGACCAGACCACGTTGAACAAGTTCTTGGCATTGTGTCACAAATTCCATCTATACATATTATATAGTTTTCATTTGCAAATGACATCTCAATATTTATAACGTCACTAATATTAATTGTACTAATTGATTGAAATAAAAAATTACCATCATTACGATTATATGATAATAATTCTAATCCGTTATTATATCTCCATCCAATTCGATGAGATGATATTGAATGATGATTTCCACAATCTGAAAATCCTATTAGTTTGTTAACATCTAATTGATTTAATGGATTTTGTGTTTCATATATGGCTGAGCTATCAAAAATAACTTGCCATTCCCATGAATTTTTCCTATTATTATTACCGTATAATTTATCTAGTTTGCCATTTGAATAATGACTTCCTTGATTGATAATATATGTTTTAAATCCATTTTCGTCAACTTTTTTACATGATGTAAATACAAAATATAAAGACATTGCAAGAATATACCAAATAACTGAAATAGCTATAGCTTGCCTTTTTGGCATTTGAGATTTTATAACGTTTTTATCTTTTTTTATTTTTATCATACTAGTTTGAAACCATGGATATTTCCATTTCTCTTACTAATATATATTCCGTATCATCTAATTTTATCTTTTTCTGACTTCCTATATTATTTTTATGAATTAATACAGTATCGCCTGGTTTTACACTCATAGGTATTCTAGATCCAGTTTGCGTAAATAATCCGCCGCCTGTTGATATAACATCAGCATATATGAATTCTCCGTCTATACCATCTACTAATATAATTCCGCTTTCTGTTTTACCAGCTTTTTCTTGTTCTTTTATTAGAACTTGATCTCCAATTGGTTTCATTTTCATAACTTTTCCTTTATTTTATGTTTTCTAATATACTTCGTAATTTATCTATCATTTCCTGAACTTCATCAGGATCCATTGTTATCGCACAACAAATATTAACATTTTCTTCTATTTCATCTAATAGTAATAATGCTTCATCCATTATACTCCTCTTTCTGTGTCGTATGCTATTATATGATCTCTACCAGTCATATTATATCCTTTTTCAGCACATAATTCAAATACTAATGGGTACATTTTAACTAATGTTTCTCTAGTATCTCCAGCTGGCATTATAAATGTTTTATCTTTTGGGATATCCATTTCAACTCTAAATGCCTCGATTTCTTCTAGATTTTCATCTGTGCCATCCCATACGGGTTTGAAATGGTAGTCTTTATGATATGCAATTGTTTTACCTATAGCTTCTTTATTTAACCTTAAACGATTATGTACTTTAATCATACGCTCGTCGGCGATAGCCCCATTAGGTGTAACAGCACCAAGTACAGGCACACTATTACTAAATTTAGGACTAAGACTAATAAGATCCAAAGGATGGTCTGTTTCAAGAAAGTGAGAACCTTCTGTCTCAATTGTAACCAAAATGTTTCTTTCATTTGCAAAGTGTGTTATTTCATTTACTAAGGCAGGATGCATTGTAGGTGAACCACCTGTAAGCATCATTTCTTTTACATGGGGATTATCATCATATATTTTAATAATATCATTAAATGTAAATGTACCTTTTTCTGGGTGTATACTTGTATACCAAGAATCACACCAACCACCTTCTCCAAAATAACATCTGTGAGTACAGCCTGTAGTTCTAACTGCAATGGTAGGTCTACCAAATCTAGATCCTTCTGATTGTACACATCTATATACTTCTAAAACTGGTAATACTTTATTATAATCTTCTATTCTTTTCATTCAGTGTAATATGCTGCGTTTTTACCATGTTCCATAAATTTAACTTTAGTAACTCTTACCCTACCTTCAGTTTCTATATGAACAAATTCATTTAATTTATTAAAAATGTACTCTGAGAACTTTTCTGCTCCAGTTGCTTCAATTATTCTTACTTGAGCTACTTCTACATCTTGCATTTTTAAAAATGAATCTTTAAATGGATCATCTTCTGCTAATATTACAGTATGATCAAACATATAATCCATCCATGCTTTAGGTTGTTTACCGTCTATAAGTGTTTTAGCTCTTTTCATACCACCAAAATCCCATACCCAGTTTCTATCATCTAATTCACCTTCAAAATATACTTTAAATGATATACCATAACCATGTAAAAATCTACAGTGTGTATCTTTTGCTTTCCATTGACGAAACACTGTACTAAATCCGTCAAAAACTTTACTTGATTGAAATTTACCCATTATAAAAATTTAAAATTGATTCTTCTGATTGTAATCCTACTAATCTGTTAATTGCTTCTCCATCTTGTACTAAGATTAAAGTTGGAATATTTCTAACACCATATTTAGAAGATAATTCTTTATCATTATCTACATCTATTTTTCTATAGTTAATCTGATTAGATATTCTCTCCATTCTAGGAGCTAAAGCTTTGCATGGTCCACACCAAGCTGCACTAAAATATAATATTTCTTTATTCATACTAATTCTTCTATTATTCCTACTGCTTCGCTAGCTACTAAAATTAGCATTGCAGTTACTAAATTAAATGGTATAAAACAATAACCTATTATTCGTATACTAGATTTAATAAAGCTTATTATTTGATGATTTTTTGCATCTGGTTGTTTCATTAATATCCTTTTACAAATTCATAAAATTCGGCTCTAGTTGAAGTGTCATTTTTAAATGCTCCAGTAAGCTTACTTGTTTTCATTGATGCACCACCATGTTTAACACCTCTACAGCTAACACAGTTATGAGTAGCATCAATCATAACAGCAACACCATTATTGTCATTAATAATAGTATTAATTGAATTATGAATTGCAACTGTTAATTGTTCTTGTATTGCACCTCTTCTACCAAAATGTTCTACTAATCTATTTAATTTTGATAATCCTATTACTTTACTATCTTTACCTGGAATATAAGCTACATGAACTTTACCCATAATAGTTTGATGATGATGCGAACACATTGAAGTTAATGGAATACCACCTTCAAATACCATACCATCATAACCATCCGATGGAAATGCTGTAATATCTGGAGATCCTTCGTATCTGCCAGCCCATAAGTCATTAACATATGCTTTTGCTACTCGATGAGGAGTATTATCTGAATTTGGATCATTTCTCCAATCGCATTTAAGTGCATCTAAAAAATGACCAAAATGTCTTGCTGCTAATTGTATCATATCAGCTTTTGCTTTATCATCTAATGGTCCTCCTGGAGCAACCCCGTTAGCAAAGCCTTCTTTTACTAATTCAATTGTTTTCTTTGTCGTCATGTTTATTTTTTAAATCATTTAATAAAATAGAAATAGCTTTAACTGTTTCTAAATTAACTCGTAACCACTTTGAATATTTTTTTTGCTGTAATATTAATTCACTACATCTTTCGTATTCTTCTAAATATTCGCCTACTGTAATTAAATATGTCAAGAAATCATTAATATTTTTATCATATTGAGTCATAACAGAATCATTTAATAAATGAAGTTCCATACCATCTTTTTCAGATAATAAAGAAACACATTTAAAAAACATCTTTCGATCGACATTAGAAGGATCTAAGAAATTAAAACTCATTTTTTTATTTTATTATAATAAAATTATATTAATTATCCAAATTAATATGGACAATGATAACAACCATTTGAACAACAATATCCACGTTTTAAATGATAGTTCTTTGTCATTATCATCATTCCGCCTTCCCAATAAAAGTCTTTATCAGAATTAATTTTTTCTTTAAAATCTAATTCTGATATCCAATCATCAACTCTCATTATTGTATTTCACACGCTCCACCAGCACAAGCTAATTCTCCAGCTAAGTCGGTTTCATCTTCTATTTCAATTATTTTTGTTAAATCAACGTCTGTTAATGACGTCATTAATTCGTTATATTTATCTTCAGTTATATCTTCAAATGGTGCTTGAGTATAAGTACCACCATCATAAGGTAAAACAGATAATCCATTATAATGTTTTCTATTATCCCACATCCAATCTCCAGCAGTTTCCCATTCTTCTTTCTTTAAACTAACTGTAGCTGAAACATTGTGAGTGTTAGATCCATTTTTATGGCCAGGCACAACCCACTCAGTAGCTATTTTTTTTATTCTTTCTAATAAATCAAATGGTGATTCTGTTCTCATAATTGCTCCAGCTGGAGCTTTTTGTGGTATACTAATTACTGCAGTGTCATGTGGTCTAAAATATTCATCTTCAATTAATTCTGGATGATTAACACTTAAATGTTTGTACATGGATTCATTTTTGCCAACTCTAATTCTACGAATATAATAGTCATTGTGCCATGCATGAATACCAGATGATGTTCCTAATGCTAACGATGTAGTTCCAGCTGGTTTAACTGTCGTGCATCTAGCTGCAGGATTTATACCAATTAGTTTGGCGACTCTTACGTTTTCTCGTTTTACTAGTTGAGCGGCTTTCTTCAAGTCGTAACCTAGAACGGTGCCAGAACCAATTCCCGTCATAGATACTCCTATTAGAGCATCTTTTTCTGTTGTTTCTCTCCATATGTCTCTTAAATAATGAAAGTCAGTGTAACCTGCTTGTAATGTTCCTATAAACGATGCAGCTTTTACACGTTTATTTAAATCGTCTTGAGATTCTATATCTGAAGCATTTACTTCACATAAGTTACAAAACTGAAAAGGTCTTAATGCTATTTCACAACAAGGGTTTGTACCCCAGTCTTTATCATTATTAAGGTATATACCAGGCTCTCCTGCACCTGATAATTCAACTCTTTTCCATAAATCCATAAAGAACTCTTTAGTTACTTTGTGTCTCATTAATACAGCTGAATTATTAGCTCTACCTCTTTGTGGGGATTCTTCCCACCAATGTCCTGATTTACATCCTATCATTGCTTCATCGTCTGCAGAAAACAAACTAATTAAAGCAGCTCTACGTATACCACCTGCTAAAACAGCATCGGCAATATGGCAAACAATATCGTGAGTTTCCAATGTTGTTAAGGTATCTCCATCTTCTTTTGATTCTAATATACCTTTAATTTTAAGAACACATTCTTTTAATGGTTGTGGTCCGGGTGCTTTACCGCCAGATGTGACTAATTGTGCTCCTTTTGGTCTAATATCAGAAAAATCAAATTCAATTTTTGATTGTCTTCGTTCTCCAAAATATGATTTCATAAGTACTTTAATAGCATCAGCCCAACCTTCAATGCTATCACCAATTAAAAACCTTCTAGTTCTTTTAGCGTAAGGTTTATTTAATGGAGGTAAGCTTATAACATGATGTTTTTGTACTGAATAACCCACTCCTGTGCCGCCTAATAATAAAAACATAGTTTCACTAAATGCATCGATATGATCAATAGGTAAATAAGCACAGTTATAAACTCTATTTGGACTAATTTCTATAGGTTTTCCACCAAATTGCAACGACCTCATTGATGGTAATATTTTTTTATCGTATACTAATTCATAAACAGATTCTATTTCATCTTTTAAAGCTGGATATCTTTTAATATGCATTTGTTTATTTCTTGTAACTAATTCATACCATGTTTCTCTTCTGTTTAATTCTGGAACGAATTTTGCATACTTCATGTATACTGTAATATCTGATAAAATTTTATTTGATATGTTCATATGACTCCTACTTTTTTTTTATTTTAGACAAAAATAGACCCCTTATAGAGGTCTAAGATTAATTTAATATAAATATAAATGTTATCCTAAACTTCCGCCTAAATCTTTAAATTTTTGTGCTAAATTTTTCTTTACCAATGTTTCTCCTGTTTTCATTGTTTGCGTTGTTTGCCTACCTTGAGTTGTTTGAGGCTCAAAGAAATTAAACTGACCATTATTTGTGTTAATTTTACTTGGTAATGTAATGCCATCTGGTCCAAATCTGTTTTTAATAACATGACCTCTTCCAGTTCCAGATAACTTATCTTCAACTTTTCTAGACAATGACATTAAGAAATCTGCTACCATAACTTTACCATATGAAGATGCAATTTTGTCTGCTTCAATTATATCATCTTCCAATGCAGATCTTCCTGCTTGAGATGCCGTCCAAACTGGTATTTCATATTCTCCAGCCATTCCTCTCATTTCTTCATATAACTCTTCTAGTGCTTCATGTTTATCTTTTTTAGTGTTAACTTTTAAAAGATCACCATAATCGATTACAATTAAATCTGGAGTATTTCCTAGCATTATAGTTTTTTCAATATGAGCTTTAATACCCATTACTCCTGTAGATTTAGTTGGATAATATTTTATAATTAATTCTCCTGACAATGTTTCTAGTTTTTCTTCAATATCATCAGTATAGTTTTTTAAATTTTGTGCAGCAATACCAGTTACAACAGAATCATATCTCTGACCTACATAATTGTCATTTAATTCTAATGTATAATGTATAACTGTTTTACCTTGTTTAATTGCGTTAGCTCCTATATTAATAAGCATCCAAGATTTACCAATTCCTGCAGGTGCCATAACAACTCCTAATTCTCCTGGAGCTAAACCTCCGTCCATTAAGTCATCAATAACATCCCAACCTGTACTAATAGTATGTCTTGCTGATTCTGTATATCTTGCAACTACATCTTTTTTATATTCATGACCAATATCAGTGTCGGCGCCGGCTTTCATAGCAGAATCAATTTTACTTTTAATTTCATCATAACTACCCATTTTGAGTAATCCAACTGAATCCATTATTGCTCGCTTAATTTCTTGATTTTTACAAAATTTAAGTATTTCATTTTTTACAAAGTCCAAATCATCTGACTCCATATAACGAAATACGTCTTTTAATTGCTCTAATATTGCTGTTTTAAGAACATCATTCTCAATTTCAGTAATTTTAACTTTTAATACATCTTTTGAGGGAGGAGTTTTATATTCTCGAAAATGTTCTATTAGAATATCTAGCAACCAACTATTAGCATCAGATTCAAAATAATCCGACTGGATAATATCTGCAATTTGTTGTAGAAATGTTCTATCCACAAACATAGCTGCCAAAACTTTAACTTGAAAAGACCATCCATACTCACTTAACTTATCTGTCATACATTATTATATAAAAAATATATATTAAATCCAATTTATTTTGTTTTTTGTGCAAATGCACTCAATGATAACCATGTATTGTTTAACCAATCTGGCATATTTTTCATTACAGACCACATTTTATCTTCCATAAACAATCTTCTGAATTCTACTTTATTTAATTCAGATACTTGAGATTCCATAATTTTTCTAATATTACTTTTTGTTTGTGCTGGAATATCTAATAGTTTTAGATTCATTAGTTTCCAATTGTCAGATATTATATTTTCATTGTCTAATATCTTTTGATATGTTTTTGATTCGTCTATGTTTTTGTTACATGTCTCCCAAAGATTATCTAATTCATATTCACGTTCATTATTTAAATTAGGAATATGTTTTAGTAATGTCTTTGGACCAATACCCATTACACCAGGAATATTATCTGATTTATCTCCGGTAAATGCTCTATATAACACATAGTTTTTAGGATGTACTTGAAACTCATCTAATAATTTTTCTGTATCATATAATTTCTTTTTAATAGGAGACCAAATTTGAATCTTATCATTAATTAATTGATAAAAATCTCTATCTGTTGATACAATTGTTATTTTTTTACTTTTAGCTTCATACATTTCTGTAATATATGCAATTGTGTCGTCTGCTTCAATTCCATCCATTGATAAGAATGTAACTGGTAATGCATCTAAGTATGAAACTAATCTACTAAATTGATGTCTCATAGCTTCTTGCTCATGCTCAATACTAGGCATATGATGATCATGTCTTCGCAATCTTGTTTTATTAACACGATTACCTTTATAATCTTTATAAATCTTTTTTCTTCGTTTAGATCCACCAACTCCATCAAATACAATGATACATCTAGAAGGCTTAAAATCTCTAACACATTTTCCAATGCTATATAAAAATCCTGTAATACCTCCTATATGTTCTCCATCTTCGTTAGTTGAAGGAGTTGCTGAAAATGATCTAATAAAAGTATTGAGTCCATCAAAAATCATAATATGATCATCCGGACTCTGATTAATACTTTCTTTTTCTTTTTGAAGTTGCTTAAATAATTCTTGATATTTATTCATTATCCTTCTTCATTTATAACTTCTTCATCAACTACTACATCATCAATACCGCCATCTACTCCGGCTCTGTATTTAAATATATATGCTTCGCAAATTCTATTATAAAGTCTATCTTTCATTTCAGTATTTTGTATTACCTTTTCTATGAAATCTTTACTTTGAAATTTAATAGTTTCTAGAACTTCACCAGTATCTGGATCAACATCGTCTAATGAATACCAAGCTCCAGATTGAGAAACTAATTTGAAATTCTTCATGATGTTTAACCAACCGCCATAGTTGTCAATTCCGCTATCATAATATATTTCATAATCAATTTTTCTGTTAGGAGGACCCATTCTGTTTTTTACAACATGTACATTGGTTTTATTTCCAACTACTTGATCTGCTCCATTTACTCTGGCCTTAATCATACCAGTATTTTTTAAACGAAGTCTAACCGATGAATGAAATGGTAAAGCTTTACCGCCTGCAGTTGTCCATGGATCTCCAAAAGATACGCCTAATTTAGTTCTTAACTGATTAGTGAAGATTAAACATATTCTTTCTCTAGCTATCCAATTAGTAACTTTTCTCATAGCTTTACTTAATATAATAGACTTGGATGTTGCATATCCATCCTTATCATATTCCATTGCCATTTCTATTTTAGTAGATGCACCCATTACTGAGTCGACTACTATAGTTACTAATCTATCTTTGTCAGACTTTCTTACATTTTCAACAATTGTTTCAATAGTTTCAAATATTTCTTCAATCGTTTCCAATGGAACATATAACATAGTTTTTAAATCTACGCCAATTGCTGTTAAGAATTCTGCACTACTAGCTGATTCTGTATCAATATATACCGATAATCCACCTCTTTTTTGCGTCTCTGCTAAGGTATGAGCTGCTAGTAACGATTTACCAGAAGCTTCAAGTCCTGTTATTTCGGTAATTCTACCAACAGGAAAACCTCCGTTAGGACGATTTGAAATAGCTAGATCTAGCATTGAGCATCCGGTAGATATCCATTCATTGACATTTGTAGGAGCATCATCGTCGCCATCTAGAAAAAATGCCGACTTATAATTCTGTCCTTTAAATTGTTTATTAATGCTATCTGCTAGTGCTGATGCTAACGAATCTTCCAGTTCGCTCTTTTTCTTTCCCATATATAACTTTCTTAATTATTGAATAAATCGTCAAATGCTTCTGCTACGTCTGTCTTTTTAGTAACAGTATCATTTGATTTTGTTTCAGTTGCAGGAGTTGCAGCTGCTTTTGGAGTTGAAGTATCAGAGTCAGCACTTTCTGGATTCATCCAATCATTTAATGCTGTCTGTAATTCTTCATATGTTGGCTCTGGAAATAGATCTGTTATCTTAGGCTGATCCATTATTGATTTTGCAATTGCTTTATCTTCTGTAGCTGCTGATGTATTAGGCTTAACTCTAATAGCTGTCTTTGGATATTGTCCAGGACCTTCAGATGGAGTAAATTCAACGTCAATGTCTCTTCCATTCATTAAGTCGGTAATATCACCATAATCAGGATCTGCTATAATAGATAATAATTCAGAATAAATTGTTTTTCCGAATCCCCAAAATTTAACACCTTCAGATTCTTTACCTCTTACTATAACAGGAACATATGTTCTCATTTTAGGTTCAATTTTTCTGCCCATTAGCCAATCATCTTTGTCACCAGTTTTCTTAAGCTTTTCAGCAAATTCTACTACTGGATCTGCATTGCCAAATGTTATTGGAGAGAGCATACTTCTCTTTGCAATATCATAATGGAAATACATTTCTAGGAAAGGGTTTTCTTTTCTGTGAACGTAAGGGACAATTCTTACTCTTTGTTTACCAGGCTCTGGTCTGAAATAGTTATTTTTTCTGTCGTTAGTTGTTGTTAATTGGTTAAGTTTCGCCTTTATGGCGTTTAAGTCTAAACTCATATTGTATCCTTTAATTGTTTAATTGTTATTATTTGTTTATTTATTAATTATATTATAAGTAATTAATTCGTTAATTCAAAGTTAATTGTGTAATTGTTTAATTTTTTTATTGTTTAATTTGGTATCCAAGTCTCTGTAATGATTGTCTTACTGTAGGAACATTTGTTCCGCCATGATAATTCATGTCATA
>Ga0209603_1001783_pt1 | contig 21599 bp, 11 predicted proteins | sample COGITO_mtgs_1206_FD_184812 | JGI IMG/M metagenome (GOLD analysis project Ga0209603, IMG submission 184812) | Pelagic marine microbial communities from North Sea - COGITO_mtgs_120607 (SPAdes) (version 2) | ecosystem: Environmental > Aquatic > Marine > Epipelagic ... | reverse complement strand
TCTGGCCGTCAGAAAGGCGATACTTCTGCTTGGGGCAACGACTTCTTGCAGGCTAAAGTACTTGGTGCTATCACTGGTAAAGGCTATGGCACTGACTTCGCTCGTGGTATCGCCGAAAAAGCTGGTCTAGATATTACTTATACTGCTGATGGTATCGACCAAAGCGTTGAGACTTCTTTCACTGAAGCTGTACGTTTAGAGCAGCGTGTTGCTGGTCTTTTCCGTGAGTTAGCTGTTGGTTCTTCTGCTACTGTACTTCCAGTTGCTCCAGATACTGGCCTTGCTAGTTTTGGCGCTAATGGTATCACTGGTACTGACAACACTCTTACTAACAGTATTGCTGGTGGCACCGATGCTTATGCTACTAGCCAGGTTATCTTGCGTGCATATCGCTTGATTGCTGGTACTTTCCTGAGCAATGATACTGACGAAGCTACTTTGGTTGCTATGCTTCCAATGATCTCTTCTGCTCTTGCTCGTTCACACGCTCGTGCAATGGATAGCATGTGTCTAGTTGGTGCTGGCTCTGCTTCAGTCAGTAAAGGTCTTGTAGGTGTCGACGGTACTGATACAGTAACTGGCGCTTATGGTGTTGCACCTACTGGTGATATTGATACATCTACCGCTTCCACTGGTGTTCAGACTGCTATCGACGCTTCAAGTGCTCAAGAAATCACTGCAAACGGTCTATTGGCGATGCGTCAAGACATGGGTAAGTTTGGTATGAATGCTTCTGATGTTGCATACATCCTTCCTGTTGATGGCTACTTACAGCTTATCGACGGCCCTGGCTTCACTGACATCACTGAAGTTGGTTCTGACTTGGCTTCTAAAGTAACTGGCATGATCGGTACTATTTACGGTTCTCCCGTAATTGCTTCTGACATTCTTGCTAGTAACTTGAATGCTGCTGGCACCCCCGCAACTACTGCAGCTTGTGCTGTTAATGTTAATAACTACCTGATCCCACGCCTGAAAGGTGTTGGCATCGAGAGCGAGTACTCAGTAGCTCAGCAGCGTACCGCGCTGGTAGCTTCTCAGTCTGTTGGTTTCAATCAGATTGAAGCCGGCACTGCTGGTAACGCTCCTGTAGTACGTGCATCTTACGCATAATTGTAACAGAGTAAAAAACGAAGGGGAGTTCGCTCCCCTAAGTTTTTACTAATGGACTTATAGAAAATGGCAAATTTAATTACTTTAGACGAATACAAAGAAGCTATGAAAATTACTGGCTACGGCGATGATGTACGTCTGGAGTCTTTGATGACTTCTGTGAGCCAATTAGTAAAAACTTATTGCAACAACGGCATTAGAGACTATTATGATACTAACAAGGTTGAAACTTTCAATATAGATTATAGCTCTCATATGTTATCTCTCGAACAGAGTCCTATTGTTGAGATAGTTTCTGTACAAGAACGAGAAAGCCTCACCTCCACATATAACACTCTTAGTGAGACAAACGGAGAGTACTATGTGGATATGGAGACTGATAGCATACTAAGAACCGATGGCGTTTCTGGATACAAAAGCTTTGCACCCGGCCCAGGCTCTGTTAAAGTTACCTATAAAGGTGGATATTCAGCCACACCTGCAGACCTCAAACTTGCAGTAATTGATTTAGTTACATACTATCATAAAGACGAGTACAAGCAGCGTCAAACTTTATCAGGCGCAAGCATCCAGAATCAAGGTACGTCTGGGCAGTCTGGTAATGTAGGCTTCCCCGACCATATCAAACGTGTTCTGGACTTATATAAGAACTTCTAAGTGAGTGCACAGCACCAAAAAGCCTTTCTAACAAAGCTACACAATGAGCTTTTGGTAGACGGAGATGCCTTTAGAAAGCTTGTAGATATACAGTTTCATACATTCGTAATGACAAGAAGGGCTCTCAGAAAAGGTGTAAGAGATCGTTTAAATCGAAATTTTCCAGGTATTACAAAAGCAGAGGTAGCTTCTATACTTAAAGGGTGCGATCCTGCCCTACGTAAAGTTATAAAGAACACTACAACCTCCGTCCGAGGAGTAGTAACACCGGGAGCGGGAGGGGTCACAATACAGAAAAGTACCCCCGCTAGATTAGAGGCTACTTTTGATGCCTCTGGCCAGAATAGGTACGATCAAATAAAAAGACTGTACAAAGAGCACTTAAAGAGGGCGACCCCCTCGGTGATACACAGTATACAGCGGGTATTAAATCAAACGGCAAATATAGAAAGTAAAAGCCTTTGGAACTTGAACCACAAACATCTTGAGGGTATCATTGAGACCCAGGTCAGAGACGCTATTGATAATGCCCTGCTGGACGAGGAGCTTATTACTAAAAAGCATTTAATCGCTTGGATGAAAAAACAAAAAGTTAGTTTAGATCTAGTAAGAGATACTAAAACTAAAACGGCTCACGTAAGTGTAGGCTCTCAACGAGAGAATTCAAGAGAAGGCGGCATAACCGGGGCTAAGAAACAAAAACTTCTGAAGGAGCTCAGAGCTGCTATCGAAGACCTAGAGAAAGGTCAGCCTATCATAGGTATGCCAGGCTCAGATTCCTTCAAAGAGATACTGGATAAGGAAATAGTTAATGATACTACCAAACCTTTCAGAAATAAAAAGAATATAAAGGTAAGTAAGCATTTAGATATTAAACATAGTAAAAAAACAACATCTAAAAAGACGGCAGTAACGGCAAAAGCCCTAAGAAGCAAAACCAGACGTAAAACAATAGCTAGCTCCAGCGTCAAAGCCTCGCCGGCAGCAAAACCTTTGCAGCTTATAGCATTATTAAACTCTAAGCTACCAGAAACAGTTCAAAAAAAGATGAATGAACCTGCTTTGGTAAATCGTACAGGAACTTTCGCAGACAGCGTTAGAGTTGTTGACGCTACAAAAACACCAAAAGGGTTTCCAAGTTTTGGTTATACTTATGATAAAGAGCCTTATGGTGTTTTCGAGATGGGAATGGGAGCGGCTCCTTGGGCAACTCCGGAGAGAGACCCAAGACGCATAATTGATCAATCTATACGCGAGATAGCTAAACAAGCTGCGCTCGGAAGATTCTTTACTAGGAGAATATAATGGCAGAAAGAGGATACACAACAAGACGCTCTAGCATTGTAAATGCTATTGTCGAAAAGCTTAAAGATATTAACGGCTCCGGCGGCTATCTTTCTGACTTAAACGAGAATATTTCACCTCGACTCAAGTTTTGGGACGAAGTAGAAGAGTTTCCTGCAATTCATCTTAACGCAGGGAATGAGACACGAGAGTACCAAGCCGGTGGATATAAGGACCGTTTTCTCTCGATAACAGTTAGATGCTATGTACAAGATGAAGACTCTGTAGCTGCTTTAGATGGGCTACTTGAAGACGTAGAGACAGTCCTTGAAGAAAACTCAAGATTACCGTATACTGATAGGCAAGGCAAAACTCAGTATACACAACAGATCACCATAGTTAGTATTGATACTGATGAAGGTGTACTCGAACCTCTCGGCGTTGGTGAAATGCTCATAGAGGTAAGATACTAGAAAATACTGGTATAAGTAAATACTTAAAGTCCAGTCTTTTCAAGACAATATAGGAGATAAATATGGCTGATAATTTATATTTCAGCAGAGATACCAAGATTTTTGCAGGTATCAGCGAGGTTCGACGCATACAGGTAACAGCAGGAGGTTCTGGCTATACTGGAATACCCGATGTTGTCATTTCTGGCGGGGGCGGAACTGGAGCAACAGCAACAGCAATTGTTAACAGTGGCGCAGTATCAAACTTTGTAATAACTAATAAAGGTAAAGGCTATACCTCTACACCTACTATTACAATCGGAGGCGTAGATGCCGCAGGCGGTAGTGGAGCAACAGCTCGAACCGGTTGCGGGGTTTGGGAGCTTCCTGTAGTTGACGGCTTTTCTTTTTCACAAGCAACCAATACTTCCGAGATCACTCTCAACGAAGCCGTATCTAGTGGAGGCATAAGTCGACGTGGTCGACAGATGTTCACAGACTCTTTTGCTCCTGCAGAGTGGAGCTTTTCTACTTATGCTCGACCCTTTAAATCCTCTGGTGGTGGTAAGGACGTAGGAGACGCAGACAGAACTACACAAAGAACACACGCAGTAGAAGAAGTACTATGGGCAAGTATGGTAGGCGGAGCACGCTATTTGGCCCCTCGATCAGACGCTAGCAGTTCTTCTTATACTACTACAGCTTGGACAGATGGAATGACCTTTATACAAAATGGAGAGCTTGGTTATACAGGCGACACTGCGGATCCTCAAGCTCGCCTATTTATTGATTTTGATGACTCCAATAAAACCGAACTAGCTACTCTAGATCTCTATTTCAGTCTAGGTGAGGAAGCTGTAGAGTCTCGCGATCTGGTATACCCGACTATAAACACCTCCGGTATTATACCCAAGCCTTCAGATCAGGATGATTTCGTAGATGGGTTTACCTACTCTATTACATCACTCGGCAGTGTGAACTGGTCACAGATCGGAGCGGGCACTGATCCTGCACCAGCTGTAGGCACTGTATTTGACTATAATGGCGCCACCGTAACAGGCACTGGTAGTGCTAAGGAGTTAAACCTAATTGCAGGCACGGAATATGTTATTGCAAAAGTTGGGCTGTCCTCCGGGACCGCAAACGCAACCAATTGGAATGATATTGCTGTAGAGACTCTTGTAAATACAGATGTTGCACCAGGAGATAGGTTTACAGCAAAGGCGGGTAAGCAGCTCACTATGACTTCTCTTTCTATTATAACACAGGCAGCTGGCAAAAGCAATACTCGACTGTGGATACCCATCGAAGGTATCAAAGTCGGCGATAAGGTTTCTTTCCCAGGAACATCTCTGGGTACTACTACTGTTAACAGCCTGAACCCCTCTCCTTTGAACTATATAGATTCGGGCGGAATTGTTATGGCAGATGCACGAATTGTACCTGTAGGTACAACTGTTCGATTTGGTCGAAGACTTACTTATAAGCTTGAAGACTGTTGTGTAAATGAGGCTTCTATTGACTTTGATATTGATGGTATTGCTACTATTAACTGGTCAGGTTTAGGCCAAATGCTAAAAGAAGACGCACCGGTCGAACCTACAGTCTTCGAAGCAACTACTAGCACATCTAACTTTATTCGTAACCGTTTGAGCACTTTGCAGCTTGTTGCTGACAACAAAACAGCTTTTCCAGGACACAGCGGCAGTGACGGTGTTTATAATATTACACTAACAGGTGGTAATATTACTATTTCCAACAACATGACGTACCTAACCCCTGAGAGCCTCGGTCAAGTAAACCAGCCTTTAGGTCACGTTACAGGTACTCGCAGTGTTTCAGGTAACTTTACTTGCTATATGACAAGAGATGACGGAGCCACTCCTACTACAGGCACTAGCGCCTCCCTTTTTGAGAAGTTAGTCGAAAGCACTGATATTGTCACAAACAAGTTCGCAATGAGAGTAAACATGGGAGGAGATTACAGCGCTACAGATCTCAAACCTATCTTGTCGCTTGATATGGATCAAGTACATTTAGAATTACCAACACACTCCCTTGATGACGTAATTTCATTAGAGGTTAATTTTCACGGACTACCGAGTACGGTAGATGAGACCGATGAACTCACATTGACCTATTTAGGTCTTTAAAAAAAGTTCTTGACATTGTAAGGGTATTCCACTATACTACATATTAGAAAAGTGGAATAACCCTTACCTTTTCAGGATACATAGGAGATATAACTATGGCAGATAAACTATTTTTTAGCAGAGATACTAAGGTGTTCATCACCTATACAAGTGCAACTGCAAATCTTAACAAGGCGTGGGCTGTACCGGTTCTTGACGGATTTTCATTTTCACAATCAACTAACACTTCAGAAATTACTCTGAATGAGATGGCAAACGCTGTAGGAACAAGCCGACGTGGTAGACAGATGTTTACAGATTCGTACGCTCCAGCAGAGTGGAGCTTCTCAACTTACGTGCGACCCTTCCTTAGCACTGGCACTGCTGCTATAGACAATGGTTTAGCAGGCGAAGCGGGCACGACACACGCAGTAGAAGAAGTACTATGGGCTAACTTTGTAGGTACAGGCGCTTTAAAAGCTGGTGGTGTAACTGGCTTCAATGAATGGACTCACGGTAACGCGGGTGCAGGTCTAGAAATAGACTTTGCCGAGTCAAACAAAGCTAAGCTAGGTACTTTTGATCTAATCTTTATGCTCGGTAACGGATCAACCTATAAAATCTCAAGCTGTTGCGTAAACGAAGCTTCTATTGACTTTGATATTGATGGTATTGCTACTATCAACTGGTCAGGCATGGGAAGTATTATCACAGACATCGAGTCTAATATTAGCAGGCAAGGAACGGCACCTGCGGCAGAATCGGCAGGAGAGTACTGGGTAGATACAAGTAACAGTAATTTCTTCAATATTTCAGGTGCGGGTAATAACAGTTCTTGGGATCAAGCAATTGATGAAGGCGGTTTATCGTCGAATACTGGTAACTTTATTCGTAACCGATTAACTTCTTTGACTGTTGAAAACACTATGGGCGCCCCGTTCCAGAGCACCTATGACATCGTACTGACTGGTGGTAACATTACGTTTAGTAACAACATGACATACTTAACTCCTGAAACTCTCGGTGTAGTAAATCAGCCCTTAGGCCACGTTACTGGTACTCGTAGTATTTCAGGCAGCTTTACCTGCTACCTAGGAGCCGATACCGCCAGTGCTGTTGATTCTAGTTCTGATCTTTTTGAAGATATTATTGAGTCCACAGACACCATCACTAACTCTTTTGACCTAACGTTTAGTGTAGGTGGGGCAAGTGCAGCGCCTGGTTTAGTTATTACAGTCCCAACCGCTCACTTAGAAGTTCCTACTCATTCATTGGATGATGTTATCTCCTTGGAGGTTAATTTCCACGGCTTGCCATCTGATATTAACACACCAAATGAAGCTACTATTAAGTACAAAGGTACTACTCTGTAATAGGTACTTAAAAATATTTCTTGACTTTTATGGTCTATTCGACTATACTATGTGTAAGAAAAAAGTAAGGGGCTCTTTTCGAGCCCTTTATGCTATCCGGGGAAAATAATGGCTAATTATAACTTTTTAAAACAAGCGCAAGTATATTTAGTAGAGCCTACTAATTACGGCCCCCTGGCACACTATTTTAAGTTTGACAACCTAACTACAGGCCTAGTAGACCCGATAAATGGAAAGACCGCAACTCTGGCTCAGCGAGGCAGTTACGAGACCACAGTAACGACGGACACCCCTACGCAGATACCAAATGCGGGATCTTTATTCTTTGTCGATGGAGGTAAAGGTGGACAGTTACTCTCTCGAGAAGACTGTAATACGTGGGAAGATACTACAGGCAGCTGGAGCGCCTCTATATGGTTTCGCTCAGAGACCTTCAATGGCCAAAGCCAGGCGAGACTATTTAGTAGAGACTTTAGTGACGGTTGGGGACTCAGAGTAAATCAATCCCAGTCTTCCGGTTCTCAAGGGGTTATTATGATGGGGCAGCCCGGTAGTTTTAACCCTAATTTTACTTTAGATGTGGACACCTGGTACCATGCAGTAGTCGTACATACGGGAACCTTTGGAGCGACTATTAACTCTGGAGGTAGCTACGTAAATGGTACTTCATATGAGATTGTAGCTTTAGGGGATCAAAATGAGGCTTATTGGGAAAGTATAAATGCGGACTCAGGTGCCGGAAACAACGACCATGAGGTAGGCTCTAAGTTTATAGCCACTGCAGACGGAACATTAGCAGGATCTGGTGCAACTATAAGAGAGTACACTACGGCTTTATCCCTCTATATGAATGGAGTCCTGCAAGATGCAAGCGGCGGCGCTACAAGCATTACTAACGTCCGAACAAACGAAGCAGCGGGCTTAGGTTTAGGCGCAAACACAGAGTTAAGCGGCCAGGCAACAAGCCAGAACTTTAAAGGCTCTATGTCAGATATAAGACTTTATACAAAAGCATTGACACAGGCAGAAGTTTCTAGCCTATATCTAGGATCAGCTATAGGTACTTCTACAAAACTAGAAGTAGGCCCAGAACTGTCTTTTAACCAGACCTTTACAGAAAGCCCTTTTAGCACAAAGACTATTCATACTGAGGATTTCTTTGAGTCTTCTACAATAACAAAAGCTAATAAAGCAAACTTTGCATTTAAGCTGCCTGTGCTGAAAGAAACGGATTTTGACATAGTTAAAGATAAGTTAATAGACTGTACTACTTTTGACCTGTATGTAAAAACAGAGCTAGATGTGTTCAAATTAGAGAAATCCGTACTTACAACAGGTACGTTTGAGATTACTAAGTCAAACCCTTTGCTCTTATCTGTAGCAGGCGAAGCCGCTAAGCTTACCCTCGCAGGTGTTGCTAGCTCTTATGTAATACCAGGCTTGCCTGTTGTAAGTCCTACACGTACTTATCTAGTAAATAGACAGCTTGACTTAACACTTAATAGTGCCGACATTAGTACTAACATCTACTCTATAAGCGCAGAGCTACAAAATGAGATTGAGTGGACCTCCTACGATACAATAAACGAAGCACTTAATGTCACAAGCGCTAGTAATGCAATATACCCAACAGACTTTACTATAAAAAACAAAACACTATCAGGTAGTATCGGTCAGTACATAACTGACACTACTTCCTCGGACTTACAGAACTTTACCACTGGAGAGTCCCTCAGAATAAAAGCAGGAGAAGTCATATCAAGTACATTTTACGGTTTTGATATCAACATGGCTTCTTGTAGCTTTACAAACCGCGCTAACGTAGGTGACGTATTTACACAGAACTACGACTGGCGCTTTACCGATAATTCGACACTTTTGTCGAATGTAATTAAACTTAGATAATAATATAACAGGAGTATGTAATATGGACCTAAAGAAGTTAATGGTCGACACTAAGGCAGTTTGGATTGATTTTCCAGGTTTGTCAGGATTTGAAGTAGAAGTAGTAAACCTTTCTCGTAAAGAGTTAAACGGTTTAAGAAAAAAATGTACGGGCCAGAAGTTTGATAGAAAGACTCGCGCAGTAGTAGAGACCTTAGACGAAGATAAGTTTGTAACTGAGTTTTCCGCTTCAGTAATTAAAAACTGGAAAGGGCTAACTTTAAAGCACCTTGAAATGTTACTGCTAGTAGAATATGGCGACGTAGACCCAGAACAGACGCTACCTTATACTCTAGATAACGCAGAGACCTTAGTAAGTTCATCTACTGAATTTGATACTTGGCTTAACGAGGTAGTCTTTGACTTAGACAACTTTCGTACAGGACCAAAAGCAGGAGATGCTGGACAGAGTTAAAAGCTATTTAAAGTTTTCTAGCTCCAAGATGACTAAAGATCGTTATCTTGAAATGTGCGACCAACTCGGGAAGGAGCCAGTCGAAAGTGAGATACCTATCGGCTGGGAAGACCTTCCCGATATAGCAATAGTAGCAATGAATACTTTTAATATGATGAGCGATAGAATAGCTGCAGATATTGGATTTATGGGCAAAGACTTCACAAACTTGCCTCACCATATAGAAATACACGAAATACATGATAAGGAAAGTTTCCTAGAGATTCTACATTTATTAGAATCAAGCGCTATCGAAAGGTCCAATGAACAAATGAAAAGGGCCCAGGATAAAGCGAAGAGAAAAGCATAGTGGCCGATACGATTACAGTTACGTACAAAGTTATGGAAGATGGCTCGTTAAAGCGCATCTCAAAAGAGGCAGATAAAGCCGCAAAAAGTACCGATAAAGCAACCAGAGCCGGAGACAATTATAGTCGAGGGCAGAAAGGTGTTGCAGGTGCTACTTCCAACAGTACGAAAGCATTTTCAAAAATGCAATCCAGCCTTGGTGGCAGTAGCGGCCTTGTTGGTGCTTATGCAACGTTTGCTGCAAACTTATTTGCGGTTACGGCAGCTTTTGGAGCACTACAGAGAGCTGCTCAGCTAACTCAGCTTGAAGAAGGCTTCGAGCGCCTAGCAAATACTGTAGGCCGTACCTCTTCTTTGATGGCTAAGGAACTTGTAAATGTTACTGATGGTGCAATATCTATGGACCAGGCACTAAGAACCGCCGCTACAGGTTTTAGTGCTGGTTTCTCTACTAAAGAAATGAGTGATCTTGCAAAGGTTGCCCGAGGAGCTGCAACAGCCCTTGGTAGAGACCTTGGTGATGCAATGGATAGATTGATCCGTGGTACTGCAAAGCTCGAACCAGAAATTCTAGACGAATTAGGTATCTTTGTAAAGATCGGTCCCGCTGTTGAAAAGTATGCAGTCAGCCTTGGCAAAGCCGCCACTCAGCTGACTGCAACCGAAAGGCAGCAGGCATTTTTAAACGCAACAATTGAGCAAGGCCAGCGTAAGTTCTCAGGGATAGGCAATTCTGTAGACGTAAATGTATACGACCAGCTTGCTGCACGCTTCGATCAAATCTCAAAGTCGGTATTAAATTTTATATCTGGCGCACTCGGCCCTCTAATCTCTCTACTGGCTAACAACTCCACAATGCTCGTAGGTACTCTAATACTCTTCGGATCGACTATTGCTAGCTCAATGTTTCCTATTCTCGATACCTTAGGGGCAAAGTTCGAAAGACTATCTGCTAAAGCTGTAGGAGCTGCAAGCGGTATCAGAGAAGCCGCAGAAGCGGAACTTGCAGGCTCTGTAGATATTATGAAAGAGGATAGAGGCGTAGGCAAGTCTACCTCTTTTGGAAAGATACAAAGTAAGTTAATACAGGGTGAAACAATTTCCGTTGAAGAGCTCCATGATGCTAAGAAATCTCTAGCTAGGTCTGAGGCCACTAGAGGCGCTAAATTAAAAAAACTAGCGGGAGAAGAAAAACGTGCCGCTCAGGTAGCCCTTAAAGGGATTGAAGAACAGAGACAGGCTGTAGAAGAACTAATTAAGGCTAGACAAGGTCTTGGTTCCGCTGGAAGAGCTGAAAAACGAGCTACTAGAACTGCGACGGCAGAAGGCAACGTAGGGGAAAAGATTTCCTCTATTGGTGATGCAAGTGCTATGGGAGGTTTCAAAGAAGCGGCCGAAGGCTTGAAAGAATACCGAGAAGAGTTACCGAGAATCGTAGCAAATATGGAAGACGTCAAGACAGGCTTTGGGCCTCTTGATAAAGTAATAAAAAATAATAGAAGAAGCATTCAAAGACTAATGGGAGCTACCCGTATGGGCAGTGCTGCTGTTCGCTTATTTGGTGCGGCCTTTACAAATGCTCTACCTTTTATAGGTCAAATTATCTTCGTCATAGGACTACTAGTGACAGGGCTAAAAGCTCTGTTCAACTGGATTACAAAACCTACTAAGGCAGAGGAACAGCTAGCTGCAGTTACTGATAACTTGAGTAAAAAAACTGAACAGCTTACCGAGACTAATGACGGTCTCGTATCAAAGTGGCAAGAGATTGAAATGGCCGCTTTAGTAGCTAACGCATCCACGACGGGTGTTACAGACGCTATGTTGGACAGTGCTATTGCAACTGCAAATAATAGTGCAAAAGTAGAAGCGTATGCCAATAGTTTGCAGGTAGCCGCAGGCGTTCAAAGCGAGCTTGCCTCAGCAGTTCAAATGATGGGCGAAGAGCTTACAGCTCAACCCGCTAAGCTGGGTTTCTTTGCAACTAGGTTCACCTTACTAGGGGAGGCTATCGGTATTGTAACCGATTTCTTAGGTAAAGGGTTAACGGCTATTAAAGAGTTCTTCGTATATCTTGGAGGTGGCATCGTAAGCGCCGCCCTAGAGACCTTAGATAAGATAGTAGCTGCTGCTGCTTTTATGGCAGAAAAGTTTGGCGAGCCTTTAGTAGAGGCTCTAATTGAGGTCGACCAGGCTCTTACTGGCGGCGCGATTACTGAAGGCCTCGTAGAAGTAGGCACTGCTGCGATAGATATAGGGGCTAAGCTCAAGAAAGGCTTCGATATGACAGGTATTCGTAAAAAGATACGCGACTTTAGTGATAAGAGTACTGAATCTTTCAACTCAATTAAAGCAGAGGGTATGGCATCAGGAATCGAGAACGCCTTGAATGGTGTTAGCTTCGAGAGCTTCCTAGCAGATGAGTTTGCTAACATAACTGCTAATGCTGATACCGCTAAAGAGGCGAACGTGCTATTTGCGGCCGCTGTTGCAAAAGTGTCTGCTGTCATGCAGCTCGGGGCTAAGACCACCCAGTCACAGTCTGACTCTATAATAAAATTTAAAGACAATGTATCCGAATCTCAAACAGCTTTGACTAAGTTCGCAACAGCAGCACAATCTAAGAATCCTTATACTAGCCTTCTTGCAGGCGTTAAGCAGGTTGATAATGCCGTAAACAGTTTAAGAGATACTGCTGCTGCGTCAGGCGGAGAAGTTACTTTTGCAGAGTTGTTAGACGCTCAGCTTGAGGGTCAGGCTGCGATTAACTTGGAGCAGTATGGTACCACGGTTGAACAAGTTAAAGCGAGCCTTAAAGACACAAGTGCATTTCTCCCCATGCAGACGGCACTAGAAAACTTAGAAGATGCTTTTGCAAATAATAAAGGCAAGATAGATTCTACTAAAGCGAGCCTTAAAGACTTACAGGGAACCTTTGCAAACACTCAAGCCTCTGATAAGTTTGCCCGCTCAATGGATAACTTTAAGAAAACAGGTAAATTTGAGATAAGCACTGGTGACAGTATAAAAAATAATCAAGCAGACCGCCAAGCAACTCTAGATTTCTTGAAAGAGGAGCTTGCACAAAAGAAAGAAATAATAAGGTTAGAAAGCGACCTGGCAATAAAGAAAGTAGAGTTTGCAATGATAGGCCTCAAAGCTGGAAGCGACGCACTCATAAACTTACAAGCACAGAAAAAGGTGCTCGAGGAAATGAGTGCGTCGAAAGGAACCGCCGCCACCACCGAAAACGAAGGGAAAATAATAGGGGCTAACTCTGCCTTCATGTCTCGACAAGCATCAGACCAGTCAAAGTTCCTGTCGGAAACATCAACAGGCACGAGCTTAGACAGGGTTAAAGCTTTTCAAGAAGGGGGCGGCCTAAAGGCTATGGAAAGAACAGACGAAGAAGGCAACGTCACGAGTAGTAATATGCAAGGTAAAGCAGAGGTTTTAGGTAATATGGCAGGACCTATGCTTGAACAGATGGCCGCATTGGGGCCAGATGGGGAGGCTACTGCAGCCGCCATGTCAGGAGCTTTCGCAGTAGCAGGCGCTTGGGGCGGAGTAGCGGATACATTCGAGGCAGGCGGCAGCAAAATGGAGAAAGGAGCAGCAATAGCAGAAGCCATGGGTGCCACCTTACAGGCCGTTAGCTCAGCAATGGCAGCTAGCTCTAGAGCTAAAATCGCGGGCGTTGAAGACGAGATCAGAGCAGAGCAAAAGAGAGACGGTAAATCAGCAGCCTCTGTACAGAAGATCAAGCAACTAGAGAAGAAGAAAGAAGACATGAAGCGCAAGGCCTTCGAGAAAGACAAAAAGATGAAGATGGCTATGACTATTATCAATACCGCAGCAGGTATCATGAACTTTATGTCGGACAAGAATATTCCAATGGCTGTTGCTACAGGTGTAATGGGTGCCATTCAGTTGGCAATGATTGCATCTACTAAGTACCAAAGTAGCGGAGGTTCCGTAGCGGGTGTTAGTGCTCCTTCTAAGATCTCCTTAGGGGAGAGAAAGAATAGCGTCGACTTGGCAAGAGGAAATAACCAAGCGGGCGAGACACAGTTCATGAGAGGTGCTTCAGGACAGGGCCAAATGCAAGACTTTAAGCCTGCCTTTACAGGGTACAAGAATAGAGCAGCTGGAGGCCCTACAGGCTTTGTTGTGGGAGAGCAAGGACCAGAGCTATTTGTGCCAGAGGTACCGGGCAATATAGTACCTTCTGGAGAAGTACAACAAGGAGGAGGCGAAACTAATATTAACTTCGCAATTTCAGCTGTAGATGCTCAGGGAGTCGAAGATATGTTAGACGCCCAGAAAGGTAATATAATCAGAATGATTAGAGAAGCTGCGAACCAGCAAGGACAATTCTTCTTAGAAGAAGTTCAGGAGACTAACTTATAATGGCAGATTTTGCAGATTTTTCAAATGTACTACCAGACCCAAATAATAAAATAGGAGATGCCGGACAGGCGGACTCCTCGGGAGGGGCAGGCCCTGGCTTCAAAAGTGTGAGCATTGATTCCGAGGCAAAAATAATGCGTCAAATGACTAACTCAGGCAGACTTGTATCTAGGTCAGACTCTGGACACAAGTTTACTGTGAGCATAACATATAACCCTCTTACAAGAGAGCAATTCGAGCCTGTATTTAGTTTTTTGATGAGACAAAGAGGCAGGCTAAGAGCTTTCTTTTTATCTCTACCTCAAAACAAGGTTTCTCAAAGCACTACTTTCGCTAAAAGTGTAAGACCAACGGGCGAATCGGTAGGTGGAGTAGCAGGACTTGGCTTAGTTATGAACGCTGAGCACGCGACGCTTGGCGTGGCAAATCTTATTATCGGACAACAATATACAATTGTAGCGGCAGGTGATACCACTTGGAGCAGTGTAGGGTCAGCCGCAAGCTCTGGCACTTTTGTAGCAACTGCACAAGGATCAGGAACAGGTACAGTTGTAGCTACTTATAGCCCTGCAGGACAAGACAGCATACTAATGACCTCCAGCTCATCCGTTGACTTCACACTAGCTACACATGGTGCCCCTAAGCCGGGAGACTTTTTTACCGTAACCGACTCCAGTGATACTCTACACACAAAGATGTATAGAGTCGTAGCTGTAGAGACTAATAGCGACTACCGCACAGGTCTACAGCCTCCTACCATAGCTAGTGACCAAACACAGAGACTACACATATCCCCTGCACTTCAAAGAAACTTATATGATGGTGCAGTACTTAACTTCCACGATCCCAAAATGAGAGTAACAATGGCAGCAGATGTACAACAATACCAATTAAACACACAGAATTTATATAGCTTCTCTTTGAAGCTTGAGGAGGCTCAAAAGTAATGTCATATCGTCCCTTTAACAACGAGCTGCGAGACTCGTTATACAATAATGAGCCTTACATAGTCGCACACTTAGTAAAGTTTGAAAGACCCACTATCCAGCCGGGATACTCAGGCATCTCTTCTAGAGAAGCGACAGGCTATACCTATCTTACAGATGCAAACTATAACATTGATTTTAATGATGGGAGTTTCAGTCGTAAAGAGCAGTATGTTCTGGATAAAGAAGAAATTTTAGGTACTTCTCCTAGTGTGGCTATTTCGAACGGTACTCAGACGTACCACGCAAACAAACTACTAAGTGTAGGTACGATTAACGAAGGTATCGAAGCAAAAGCATCGAGCCTCTCCCTCGAACTTGACGCAGCCGCTTTAGGTACTTTAAGTGTGGGTAATTTTGCATTCCCAGATGCGAATAGCCTAGCCAATACAGTTACTATGTCTTCAGAAGACTTATCAGAGGTAGGGTTTAAAGAAGGCGATAAAATCCTATTCTCAGGCTCGGGTGCTAATGATGGCCTAACAGTTTTAGTTAATAGATTTGTTACTAGTGGGAGCAATAACCAGATAAAAGTGACAGTTGTTGGTGGTACTTATGTACAAGAAGCCTCCGCGTCGCTCTACACTGTATCTCTACTCTCCGAAGAACTAGCTACACTCCTTATAGGGGACGGGACTGTTTCATATACTAACTATATTAACAGAGAAGTCACTATTTACAGAGTTCATATAAACCCTGAGACCAATCAAATTATTGGGGGAACTCCTGGAGTATATTCGGGCGTTTATAATAAAAAGGGAGCAATGCTTCTTTTCAAGGGTATTATCTCAGGTGCTTCGTTAAACGAAAGACCAAACGCCCGCTCTAGTATGAAGTGGGTTCTTTCCAGCCACTGGGGAGACTTTGTTCGTGTCCAAAATAGACTAACAGATGATGAGAGTCATAGAGCTTTAGACCAAGATGGGTATCCTGACGATAATATGCTCATACGAAAAGAGTACGCTAATGATCTAGGCTTTGAGCACTCTGAGCTTGCTTTAAATCTTACGGCTACCTACAATAGAAAAGAGACTAGGATTAAGAAGAAGACTAAGAAGAAGTGGTACGGCTCTAAGAAAACAACAGATCATGAATACGAAGTAGACGTACCTACAGATGTAGATCTAGAGATTAACTTAGAAGCTAAAGCGCTTCCTGTTGTTTACGGAGTACAAAAAGTTGATGCAATCCCTTTCTTCTTCGACAACCTAAAAGACAGAAGTGAACAGGTATATATAGCTTATGCACTTGCAGAGGGTCCTATTGCCGGCATTCTTGACGTTGTTATTGATGATAAGACTACTCTTTGTATAGACGCTATTGACGCAACTAATAGATCTGTTCAAGACGCAAACGAAAGTATAGATGTTGTTTGTAAAGGTCGCATGGATAAAGGCGACGTTCTTACCGGTGCATCTACCGATAGTGGAGGTATAGGGACATACGTTACACACATATTTAACTATACGGCTTGGCAGAGGAGCAATCTTTGGTCGAGAAGAAACAGAAAGCGTGTATCTCCTAATAATGAAAAGTTTTGGACGCAAGAAACACGAATGCTTTCTGCAGGCGGTGTAGGCGGCGCTGGTATATTACATGAGCAAGGATTTAAGTTCGACACCCCTATTGATTGTACCCTTATATTTCATAGAGGGGAGAAATCTCAAAGAGCAAATAGACTACTAGTAGAGAAAGCAAATGCAGGGGCTTTTAAAGTACAGAACGACTTCTACTCAGGAGCACCTCATCAGTACTGGACCCCTAACCACAGACTTTTAGATACTGCTTATGTTGTCGGAGAGTATGTAATTGGTGTAGGAGAAGAAGACTTACCTTCTCTGGATTTTGTAGTTCGTGGTAAGGAAATAAACTGCTATAACTATGACGGCAGTTTTTCACATCATCCTGCGGCTGCTTACAACGCAGGCGGCACTGCTGCTGAAGACCATAATGACTTTAAACTTAATGACACGGTGTACATTTCTGGGCATGGTGGTAATGCGTTCCAGACTACTATTATAGATAAATGGTCTTTCATAGATTCTGACGGGCTAACACAGTATAGATTCAGATGGGCCAACTTTTCAGAGGCTACCACAAGCTCTGTTGTAATGTCAACAACTATAAGCGGCGGCACCCCCACCGGGGACAAATGGACTATGCTTGTTTCTGACGCCTTAGTTCTTCAAGGAGTTGTTCCTAGCGCGCTTACTGCCAATATCAACTTTACTACCACTACCACAGACAGTGCTGGATATACAACAGCTTTAGGTATTTCTCCTACGCAGTTGCAGGATGGTGTTGTCCAGGTTTTAACGCCCCTTAACCAAGTAGTCGCATCTACTAAAAATGGAGAGGTTCCTTTTATCAGCCTGTTTGATTCCTCGGATAAAACCTCAGAGACTTCTAAAGTAGGCCTCGCTTCTAGTATACAAGCAGACGCATTTACTTATACCAGCGCAACTAAGGTCCTTAGTGATCTTGGAGGAATAGCAGGAGATGAGATAGAGGACACTGATTTTGATGCTTTTGTTGTTAACAACGCTATAAAGATAAGCACTGCTCAAAGTGCTAATACGGTTACTGATGATCGTTATGTAGGTTTTGAGATTACATTATACAGATTCGATACCAATAATATACCTTATATACAGACCCGAAAAATTACTAAATGGATAGGCGATGGCACTCATGCAGTCGCTCTTGTTGAGGCCCCTTGGGACCCTGAATACATCCCCGAAAGTGGCGATTCCTACTTGATAAAAGCCCCTGAAGATTTAAGAGTGTCTATTAACCCGGCCATGCAGCTTCTTGATTATATGAAAAGCAAACGCTACGGCAAGGGGTTAGATATAGAAGATATTGATCTACCTACTTTCAAAGCCTCTGCAACTCAGTGCGACACTCGTTCTGACGTTACTATGCAGTTTTTAACTAGTCAATTCGATGGTAGCCCTGCCCTGCCTGTAGTAGGGGAAGAATATGCAAGAAATAATTCAGGGCACTGCCATTTTAAAGGTACGGTTAAGTCTGTAACTAATAATGGTACATACACACAAATCGTGTTTACAGATGTTTTAGGTCAGTTTATACAAAAATATAGGGATTATGAGGAGTTTAACTCTGGCGCACTGATATGGAAAAACTCGGGGGCGGCGGTTTCCTTCAAAGCAAGATCTGGCTCATCTGGCACTAGCGCTACTCTTAGCGAGACGCAGTATAATAACCTAAGCACTCCTGGAGCTGTTGAATTAGAAAGAGTCAGCTCGTCTAATACAATAACCCCCGATGTAGCTTTAGACTATGGAAGTGTTACCGGTAGTGGTCTTTTCTCGGGAGACGGAAACCCTATTATCAAATCAACAGATAACAGAGGTGCTTTTGCACGTTCAGGGTATTCTTTGTACGATGCAGGCAACATAAAGTACTGGAAGCTTATAGGGTGGGACGGGCCTCAGCAGAGATATGCTACTCGTCACCAGCTTAACCAAACTATCAACACGACTAAAACTGTATTCTCTAATATCAATGATATACTTAAACAGTTCAATGGTATACTTAGATATGCCAATGGGTTGTATCAGCTATCAGTCAAAAGTGCTGCTAATCCTGCTACAGTATATGAAAGCATTTCTGAAGAAGATATTATAGGTGATATTAAGGTAACAGATAAAGGAAGCAAGAAAACTTATAACAGTATTGCGACCCAGATAATAGATCCTTCTAATGGGTTCGAGCCTCGTTCTGTTTCTTTCTTTAACTCTCAATACTTGAGAGAAGATAATGGCGTACCTAAAAAAGGGAACTTTAAAACCCCGAGTATAACTAACTACTTTAATGCGCGTTTTAGTATCAAGCAATTCCTAGACGAGTCTAGAAACGGTCTTCAACTACAGTTTAAAGTTAGGCCTTCTGGTCTGCTGCTACTAGCAGGGGAAGTAACAGAGCTAACATATAAACGCTTTGGTTGGGACAAGAAAAAGTGGAGAATTACAAACTTAAATTTCCAATCTGATGGTATTGTTGCTGTTACCTGTGATGAACATTCCGATGTTGCTTATATAGTTAACGATACTGCAGACGATGGTAGAAGCGGCGATGAAGGTAGTAGCCCTTCTACAGATACGGGAAAGAATATCCCCGAGGCGCCTAGCGGCTTAACCGCAACCACAAACTTATCGGGCGGTATTCTATTGGAATGGGCTAACGCCAGGAACCACAACCCCGGTACCCACATTACTGAGATCTTCAGAAGCTCTGCTAATGCAAAAGTTCTGTCAGGCGTTACTACTACTGCAGCCACTGCATATGGTACTACAATAACTGTTAACTCTACATCCGCTCTCAGTCCTGGAGTCACTTTAGTCGGAGGCTTCACAGATAAGGTTACTTTTACCTCTGGTAGTTTTGTACAAAATTCGGTAGCTCTAATAACTGCATTAGGTACTGAAGATTGGAATACGGTAGCAAATACAAGCGGCAAAGTATACGCTATAGGAGACCCGATCTTAGTTACCACAGTAGGCACATCCAACGCAGGAGGGAGCGTACAGACTGTCGAGAGGAAGCGCATTAGAGTTGCGACTATCGTGAATGGTACCAGCTTCACAACTAATGCGGCTATTAAAGTAGAAAACTCTACTGCGCTAACTTTCGGCCCTCACATAGTAGGGGAGTCTGCCTCAGATAACTTTATTGACCCTTTGGCTGATGTAGTAGAGGGGAATACCACTTTTTATTATTGGGCAAGGCATAGAGTAGTGAGACCTGTTCTGAATGTCGCTGGGTCTAGTAACAGAACTATATTTTCTAATTTCTTCCCTGCTACTAATTCAGGTATTACGGGTACCTCTGTTATATCTCTTGCTGAGAGGTCTGTAAGTCTTGAAGCCACACACCCTCAATTTTTCTATAACTTGACAGGGTTGGGAATTGAAAATGGGTATAATACTACTTCTACTATTACGGCGACGGCTGTAAATACGCAGTTTACTCCGAGCTTTAAGTTCGAGATACTAGACTCTGCTGGTAACGTTATAAGTGCAGGCGCACATAATAACGGCAATGGGGCACAAACACAAACAGGCTTTAGTAGTACTAATACTTTTACCTTCACAGCCCCTGTAGACTCTACTGATATAGCTAAAGCATATGAGGCAATGCAGCCTCAGATGTCTGTAAGAGCCACCATGAGAGAGGTGGTAGGTGGAAGCAACATAGACAGAGTTGCGACGTTCAGATTTACGGCAGCAAAGTATATACAAGATGGAGTAAATAGAGTATTCACCGCTAGTAATGCTGGACACATATTTTTTGCTAATCAGGATGGAGCGACTCAGAATAACTTTAGCAGCACGATAAGTACAATATTGAATAGGTTTGGAGCAACTCCCCAAGCAATGTCGTATGACTCTAGTAGTCCTTATAGTGCAAATAGCGTTAGATACGGTACTGCAAGAGACGTTACAAACTGCTCTCCGACTATATCGTCCACAGGTACCGTAGAAATCGCTAGCAACTCTGCGATCTTAGAAAGCAATCTTGATCACATGTTTGCATCGTTTACCATACCTGTTATTAACAATGCCACTGGTGATATTATAGGCCTGTACCCTTTTTATCTTGTAAAAGAGCAAGGCGAACGAGCTGATCTCGATCTGTTTTACTCTGCCGATCAGTCTGGAGGCGCATTTTCAATTACCGATGCACAAGCACAGGCATGGGCCGCTAGTGGTGCCTTTGCTAACAATACTGCTAATAATACGCTAGCTATATCGATCATAAATAAGGTTATTACCGATGAAAGCAGCATAAACCCAGGAGACTCCGTTCAGGTTATCAAGGTTTTAGCAGACGGAACAAGCGCCGTAGGTACCCGTATTTATATCGGTATTAAAAGAACTGCAACAGGCACCGCGGGTGGTGCAACTGATTGGAGCAAGACTGTTGTTAAAAGGTTTGATGGAAGTGTAATTGTTGATGGAACCTTGAGAGCTGAGACTCTTAAAGCCGGCACTACTATTTCCAATGATCTAAATGTAACTAATAACCTAGAGCTTGGTGTAAACGGTAAGATATTTACGGCAGCTAAAACTAGCTATACTGACTCTACTGCAGGGATATTTTTAGGGTATGATACTACGGGGACCACCTCGTATAAATTAGCTCTTGGAGATGATAATAATCATGTCAGATGGGATGGTAGTAATTTAATATTAAAGTCTGACACAGGTAATTTCTCTCTCAAAAGTGGTCTTTCAGGTAGTAGAGTAGAAATTGACTCTAATGGATTAAGAGTGTTCGATGGTAATACATTGAGAGTAAAAATCGGAAACCTTGGGTAAAACCAAGGTTTCAAAAAAATAAACCTTGACATAGAATGTCAACTTAGTTATAATTCTGTAATGGAGGAAATCATATGAGCGCAGCACGCTATAACCTAATCATCGACCAAGGGACCGACTTTGCCCTGGAATTCATCGTAA
>Ga0209603_1001781_pt1 | contig 21604 bp, 13 predicted proteins | sample COGITO_mtgs_1206_FD_184812 | JGI IMG/M metagenome (GOLD analysis project Ga0209603, IMG submission 184812) | Pelagic marine microbial communities from North Sea - COGITO_mtgs_120607 (SPAdes) (version 2) | ecosystem: Environmental > Aquatic > Marine > Epipelagic ... | reverse complement strand
GTACCAGTTTCGTCTGTGATAATGTTAGTACCATTAACTTGTATGTCTCTATCTGCTACAATATCTCTATCAGCAGTAATATCAACGCCTGCGTGTATGTTACGCTGTGTACTAAGTCCGCCTGTGATTTGTACTGCGCCAGTAACATTATCTGTAGCATCATCGTTGTTTAGTATAATGATATTTGGAGTTGTTCCAAACTCAACTACTTCCGATCCGTCAGTTGTATCTATTACAATATAGTCACTAACATTTTCGTGTATTCTTAATACATTGGTATTGTTGTCTGGTAAGTCAATATCAGTTGCGCCGTTGATGTCAATAGTATCAACTGCTCTATCACTACCTAATACAACACTGCCGTCTGCTGTAAAATCAATGCCAACATTTAAACTTTTAGCAATGCCAACGCCGCCGTCAATAACAACCGAGCCTGTAGTTGTGCTAGTTGATTCTGTTGTATTTTCAACAAGCAATCCTGGGCGTATACCAAATGTAATAAGTTCTTCGTCTGTACGTGTGTTAATACTAATAAAGTCCAACGAACCTTCTGTACTAATACTGTATGCTTGTAAACTTTCATCTGGAATGTTTAAACTAACATCGCCTGTGAATACAATGTCACCGTTAACTGTTAAACTACCTTGTACAAGCAAGTCGGGATTAACTGTAAATGTACCATCTGCTGCACCCATAATAATCGAAGTAGCATCACCAAACGCATTAATAGTTGTAGCACTTGTGTTCAACAAGTTAAATGCACCCGATGTATCTGTACTAATCACATCACCGTTAACATCAAAGTCACCGTTGAGTGTAATATCTCCTTCTACAGTTCCGCCTGTTAGTTTGTTTAGATATCTGTTTTCAACGTATGTACTAACAGCTTTCTGTGTTGGTGCAGTATTAAAGTCTTGTGTACCAATACTTGAAATCAAGTTTGCATTGTCACTAACTTCTTTAAGTTCTACACCAACCGGAATACCATCTCTAATAAACGGTCCAACACTGGTTAGACCCTTAAGATCAATTTCGTTAGCATTAAGTGTGATGCTACCTGTTAGTGCGTTAACACCAAAGAAGTTACCAACTCTAAAGTTACCAATTTGGTCAACTGTACCACCTGCAAATACTTTACCATTGCTTGTTTCGATAATCTCTTGTTCAGGTATTGCTGTGCCGCCAAAGAACGGAAGTGCATTATATGTAACACCGGCGCCAACATATTCAAACGCATGTCCTGAAGTACTAATAGTTGAAACATTATACAAGTATGCTTGCTGTGTTGTTTCGACACTTATGATACCCGGGAATACTTTAATAGATGCACTACCACCGTATGTTGCATTTAGATCGTTGATTGCAGTTTCAACAATAGTTTCTGTTGCTCCAACAATAACATTTCTTTCAGTATTGTATATACTACTGCCAAGTTCGTGATTATGTCCTACTTCGTGCCAGCCTGTGGTATAACCTTGTATTATAGATAAAGCAACTCTATCAACTAATAGTTCAATGCTTTGTCCTACTGTAGTATCAGCATCTGGAATAGTTGTAATCTGTGTTGCTGCGTTTCCAAAACTTTTAGTAACAACTTCGTTGTTTGCAACTTGACGCATTAGATCGCCTAGTTTATAATAACTATATGCACTAACTAGTGTTTGATCAACATTGCCTACTTTAGCTGCACCTAATATAGTGCCACTGTAATATGCTTCGGCTGCTCTACGAGATTGTTTGTTACCACCGTACATTATATCATATAATACAGCGTCAATAACATATCCAGTATCTCTTTCACAAACTTCAATGCCATATTCAAAACCTATTATGTTGTCTTGAATATATGTAATAACACCATTTTGTATATTTGTTTTTTGTGCAAGCAATGCACTAGCTGCCGATCTTGTTGTTTGAGGAAGCCAACTAAAGTCTGGATTAACTTCTCCTGGAACACCGACTAATGTATTGTTTTCAATAGCACCTTTGATAATTCCTATTAGGCCAACTGCTGTTGAACTTTCGATACTTGTACCATAAGCACCACCTAAAACTTGTGATTCTGGATTTCCAGCAGTTGGAGTTACACCGATACCTTCTATACATTTTAAAGCAACATCTTGTAAGTGTGTATATGCTGCAACTGTGTTTGCTCGTTGACTTTCAGGAATATATGCTACTGCTCCTAAGAAGTATGCATTAGTAGCAATGATTGTTTGTATATTACCTGTGTATAGCAAATCGTATGCTACTGCATCAATAATAAGACCTGTGTCATTTCTACAACTTGTTTGGTTGTATGAGAACGCATCATAGTTGTCTTGAAGTTCAGTTATTGTGTTAGCAACAATAGTATCTTTTGCTGCTTCTAAACTTGCAATAGCAGTTTGTGCGCCAGCAGTTGCCCAAGTAGTATCTGGGTAAACTACAGTTGGAAGATTATCAACACCATCAGTGATAACATTTTGGAATATTGTTAATAGTTCATCTGCTCTAGTTACTTCAGTTGCTGTTGCAGCGCCCGCAGTTGTATCTTGTACTACACCTGTTTGTTCAGGATCATCGTATAATGTATCAAGTAATATACTTCCAAGTAACGTGTTTACCCATCCTAATGCTGCTGCTGTTTCTGGCTGTTGTCCTACAACTTGACTTACATATCCAACATAGTATGCTTGTGCTGCTTGGTAAGTAGCACTATTACCGCCATATAGAATGTCATATGTAAGAGCATCAACAATATAACCTGTATCTCTTTCACACTTTGCACTATTAAATGTAAAGCTTCTTGTAAATGTTTTATTAATAAAGTTAATAACATCTGTTTTATAAAACTCTACTTTTGTAACACCATTTAGATCTGCAAAGTCTGTTTGCAGCTCTGCGGCTGTCCAAGTAATGTCTGTAAGAATATCTGCTGGAATAGAATCTATATTGTTGTTATTAACAACATCTTCAACTATTTGCAACAAGTCTTGTGCTTCGCCAGCTGTACCAGCATCCGAACCTGGATTTGATGTATTTTGTGTTACGCCTACTTGTTCTGTAGTTCCGTGTGTGATATTTTGAATAACATCAGATGCTACATTTGCCAGTTCATTAAACGCTGCAACTGTAGCTGCTTGTTGTCCTGCTCCAAGTTGAGAAGCTGCGCCAACAAAATAACTTTCTGCTGCATTTTTAGATGCTAAGTTGCCACGATATATAATATCATAACAAATAGCATCAATGATGTATTTGGTGTCTCTTTCACATTTTGCTGCATCAAATACTAGAAGTGGAAAGTTATTAGTAACATATGCGCTAGTTTCTTTTGCTAAGAAGTCTCTGTTTGCTTGTAGCTGAGTTACTGCCAACGGATAGTTAGCATTTAATCCACTATCTGGGAATGTTAACGTATCTGCCGAAGCGTCAGTACTTACAACACCATTGTTAATAATATCAAGTATTTCATTAAATCCTGCAAGTACACGACTTCTAAATGTTCCTGACAACTGTGTTTCGTTGGTATTAATAGTGTCTCTTAGATATTCAATAGACTTAACTGTTTGTAATAGTTGTGATCCAACCGCTACCGCAGCATTTGCTCTTTGATATGCAAGTCCTGCTGTTACTTGATTGAAGTTGGTTCCTATTGCTGCGTCATAACACACAGCTTCAATCATAATACCTACATCTCTAGCACACTTTGCTTCATCATATGTAAAGCTCTGGAAGTTATTTGCAATCCAAATAATAACAGATTCTTTTACATCATCTTTATTACCTTTGATAGTACTATATGCTTGTTGTAAAACACTAGTTGACCAAGTAACTGATGGTAGTTGTACTGATGGTAGTCCGGCAATGTTTCCTGCTGTAATAACATCTTCAATGATCTGTACCAGTCCTGATAAATCATCAACTTCTGTTGAACTTGCTGGAGTTCCGCTAGTATCTTGTACTAAAACGTTTCCTGGGCTATTTTCAACAACTGCCTCAATAACAATATCGCCAACAACTTGTCCAAGTCTGTTGTATGCTGCTGCTGTTGCTTCTGCTTCGCCTGCACCTAACTGACTTGCTACTCCAACAAAATATGATTGTGCTGCTAGTTGCGTTGCACTGTTGCCGCCATATAAAATATCGTGACATAATGCATCAACAATATATCCAACATCTCTTCTACATTTAGTTGCATCATAGCTTAGTAATGGATAGTTAGCAGTAATCCATCTAATGATTTCTTCTTGGATATATGCTTTGTTGGCAATCAACTGATCTTTTGCTTCAACAGCGTTTGTTGATGGTAGCGTTCCAGGTGTTGGAAATACTAATGCATCTGCTGCATCGTCAGTACTGATATTTCCGTTTTCTAAAATATCAATAATCTCATCCATTGCAGCTTCGGCTCTTGGTTCTGCTGTGTCGCTTAATCCAAGTTTTACTATTTCTTTTTTAAGTTCTCTTAGTGCGCCTGATGTTTGTATTAGCTGATCATCTTGTAAATCTGCGCTACTTGCTCTTTGATATGCAAGACCAGCTGTTACACTGTTATAGTTTGTTCCTAGTGCAACATCAAGTGCAACAGCATCCATTATTAACCCAATATCTCTTTCACACTTTTCTTGATTGTATGTAAAGTCTTTGTAGTTATTTGTAATAAATGTTGCTGCTTCTTTTTGTAAGAATGCTCGGTTTGCTACCATTTGATCTTTTGCATTGATCTGTCCAGTAGTTGCACCAGTTGGGTTGGTCCATGTTAGTGTATCTGCAAATCCAATGCCGTTTGTAACAATATCAACTACTTCGTCAAATGCTGCGCCTACGGCTGTTTGTGTTGTTGCATCACTAGCTGTTGCTGTACTTGCTTCGCCTTTGGCAAAGTTAATAGCTGCTAGTGTTTCTGTTAGCTGATCCGATAATACTGCTCCGGCATTTACTCTTAGATATGCTAGTCCGTTGGTTACACTGTTGTAGTTCGTTCCAAGCAATGCATCGTATCCGGCACCTGAAATAATCAGTCCTGTGTCTCTTTCGCATTTAGCTTGATCATATACAAAGTTGTTAGCATTAATGTATGCAATAACTTCTTCTGTTAAAAAGGCTTTGTTTGCAACAAACTGCGAATGTGCGTTAATAAGTGCATCAGCTGCCGGACCTGGTTCCGGATATTCTCTGCCTTCACTCGGTAGTTGGTTAAACTCAATAATATCAAATATATTATCAAATAAGTCAGATACCTTATTCTGGAATGCTGCTTCACCGTTTGCTGCTGCTACAGTCAAACGCTTTGCTTCTCTTAGTGCAATAATGGTTGCAGGCTTTTGTTCGCCATTTAAGTAAGCAACATTTGCACGATTGTAAGCTAGTCCTGCTGTAATACTGTTTTGGTTTGTTCCAAGTTGTGCGTCTCTATATACTGCATCAACCATATATCCAACATCTCTTTTACATTTTTCTTCGTTGTAGGTTAGTGTTGGATTGTTGACTAAGTTATATGCTATTGCATCTGCAATAATAGTCGAGATAACCGAAAGAAGTTTATTCGAAGCATTTACTTGTCCTGCTGGCTCATTTTCTGTGTTTGGATAAGATTTAGTAGGTAAGCCAGCAACACTTTGTGTATCAATAGCACTTTCAACTATTTGCACTAATCCGTCTAATAATGTAGCTTCGATTTGTGTAGCATCACCGCTTGTAAAATCTTGTGTTTCTGCATTGCCTGATGTTTTTGTAACACTAAGTCCTCTGATAATACGTTGTACAATAAATCTTACTCTTGCAAATGAATCTTCAAATGCTTGTTGATTTGTATTAGTAAAGTTACTCCAAGTTACACTTTTAAAGAACCATGTTGTTTCTTGTACTGTTGCATTGTTACCACCATATAAAATATCATATGAAAGAGCATCAACAAAGTTTTCAACATATGCTTCCCATTCTGATGCAGTATAAGTTAGTGTACTATCAAGAGTATCTAGGTAAGCAATAAACTCTGCAACAATAAAATCTTTGTTTGCTTGTAAATGATCTTTTGCATCAATACCGTTTTGTGTAACACCAACACTTTCTGCATATGTAGGCAAAATACCTGTACTATCACCATCGTCAACTACATTAATAATAATATCAAATGCTTCATTGACTCTAGTTACCGAAGTAGGATCTGTGTTAACTTCTGTATATCCTAATACTAACGATCTTAAATAAGCAAAACTTGAAACATAAAGATTTTTAAATCTTGTTCTTGATCTAAATTCTTTTGCTTGTCTAACTATAACATGGTCGCCACCTGTAGCAACATAATAAGAAAGAGCAGTTAAGAATACTGTCATATCTTCGTCAAACCAGGCTTGATTATAACTTAGTTCTGTAAACTGATCATTAATATAAGCAGTTAGTTCTGCAATAATAAAGTCTCTATTTTCTAGAATATTATTTTTTGCTTCAATGATTTCGCCATCTATACTACTTAAATCATTAAACGAGGATTCGATCTGATCTCCAACAAATGGAATGCCAGTACTATCACCTGCTGCAAGTGTGCTAGTAACAATATTAAATCGTTGATCAAGTTCCTCTTTCATTGCAAGATTTGAAGTTAACGCTTTCATTTCGTCACGTGTTGCTTCTAATGCATATATAGTAGGAGCAAGTTGATCAAGAATAACTTTAGTAGAAGTAGCTCTTAAATAACTTTGTGCTGCTGTAGTTGTTTGATAATATGTACCCATAACAATGTCACTAGTTAGTGCATCTATAATACGTCTAACATCGCGTTCGCAGGTTTCTTGATTATATACAAAAGGTTGTTCTGCAATAGTATTTGAAGTAATATAATAAAATGTGTCGTCGCCGTCAAACTTAATAACAGAACCAGTTTGTGGTTTGTCTCGCAAACTTGAAATAGAAATCGTAGAGTTTGTTCTTAGATTTACTGTTCCAGTTGCCTGTAGTGTGGCACCGCCACCTGTAAATGTAATAGTTGGAACACTTTTGTATCCACTACCATTGTCGCTAATACTAACTGCTGCAAGTTCGCCTGTAGTTAAATCAACTTGTGCTGTAGCAACTGCTGTTGTTCCGCCTAGTGCTTCTGGCGCACTGATAGTTACTGTAGGTGTACTAGTGTATCCAGTTCCTGCAAAAGATAATGTTACACTACCTACTGTTGAATAATAGTTTTGATCAGCTGTTGCAGTAGTATATGCTACCGGATAGTATCCATCTGCTACAACACCATTTGTGCCAAAGTCACTAACACTGTTTGAAATACTTAAATACCCACCTTTGGTGGTTAAGAAACCTGTGCTACAAAAAACCGAGAAGCAACTAACAATCTGTGTATAACCAAAGTTAGTAACGTGGAAGCCAATGCCCCCTTGTGAAATCTGTGTAAAAGCATCTGCAACAAAACTGAATACAAGTGATGCTGGGTCATAATCATCGCCATCGACTAAAAGACCACCGCCGCCACCGTTTGGGTTAATTTGTTTTTCTAGTGGAACATTTGGGTTATCTGCCAACAATATTGGCTTTGCACCTGGTGTGATTCCTTCGATTTGAACAGTTTCAAAAGGAATAAATTCAGTACCATCGTTGAGCCAAGGACCGTTCATGTTAGTACAGTTTTGTACATATGGCGATGTTGTAACAAGTGCGCCTGGGCGTATTCTTGCACACCAACCTGGCGCACGTAATCCTCTAAATGTTATCTGATACAAATAACACGCATTGCCCATAAGGAAGAAATCCGATGTAGGATTCTTCGGAAACACTCTAGTATTTCTAAGTTCGCCTTGTCCAGTAACAGTAACAAAATCTCTCAATGTTATTGGATTGTTTTCGTAGTAGTCGCCTGGCGCAACAATAATAGTTGAACCAATTGGAGCTACTTCTGATGCACGTTTTATACTAGCGAATGCGCCATTTTTATCTGCACTTCTACCATCATTGTCGTCGTTTCCATCTTCAGTAACATAGTATACGTTAGTAACCTTTGGACCAGTTGTATCACCTGTGGTGATCATGTTGGCATTTACACGAAACTCCTTGCCCTCGGCAAGGTTCATTTCCATGTCGCCATCAGATGTGAGAATAAAGGTTTTATCCCCTATTTTTCTGCTATGTATCGACTGTCTTTTAATATAACTCATTTACACTTCCAAATAACTTAATGTTGCTGATAGATTTGTTGGCGCTTGTCCTATTAGCATAACTCTGTCTCCTGCTTCCAATATTAATCGTTCTGCTGAGAATGTAAAAGTATCAGCAGCACCAATTTCTAAATCATTTAATATTAAGTTATCGGTTGTTTTAACTGCTCCGTTAGGAATAATATGAACATCAACTTTAGTATCATTACTACCTGTTCCGTCATTGAGACCTGTATTACATATTAGCAGAGTTGTTAATGCAAACTTCTTTTCTGCTGGTACAGTTAAAAGAGTTGTATCTGTTGTTAATATTGCTGCATTTACTATCGCCATTGTTTCTTCCTTAAAAAATAATACTATAAAGCAACGCTTTATTTCTGCTTACAAGTTCGTCTTCGGTACCGTCTGCGTTTATAAAATATAAACCAGTACCGCCATCACCAAGTGTTTTACTATATAATGTACTACCTGCACTCGGTGGGCTTGCTGGCGTTACTTCTTCTGTAAAGTTTAACCAGCCATCAATTTGTACTCTGCCTGTTCCTGATCCTTTTAAGATTATATCACTATTAATACCTGAAGTAGTAACAATATTATCATCAAATCTTAAATCTTCAAACTCAACTCTAGATTGGAAAAACGTAGCAATAATACTTTGGTCAACTGCTATTTCAACTCGACTAGTTCCGCCACCTGTTTCGGTATCGTATACCTGAACACTTGTCGGATCTAATGTACCTGTTGTTATCTTATCCTGGAAGTTGTATGTAAAATATCCATTTACATAATCAAGCAATCCTCTAGTATTAACTAGTGCATCGTCATTTACAGGAACACTAAGTCCATCGGATTGCGAAGGATCTGGAGTGATATCACTTCCGGTATAAGGCCATATTTGTTTTTCGTAATCAGTAGTACCAGTAACATCAACGACACCAGTGCCACCACCTATCAAATACAAGTTTTGATCTTCAGTAGAAATAATACTACTAGTATGAATACCCGAAAGATTTCCATTTTCTAGTTTGAAAATATACGCACCTTCATTAGCTGGTTGTGCGCCATTTCTTATGGTTTTTAATGTTTCATCATACAAAAATCTTGCATTAAACGCATCAGGTCCACGATCAATAATAATACCAGAAGTTCTACCGTTACCATCGCCGACATCAGTAATCCCGCCGTCTCCGCCAGGATCACCATTGTTGATTGTAATAGTTTTATCATCAACTATTAATTCTGTCGACCCAATACTAGTTTGGTCACCTAATACATCCAAGTCACCATTGATGGTAACTTTACCTGTAAACCCAGTGTCAAGATAAATCTCGCCATCTGTGTTTATAGAGATTGTGTACTTGTCTACACCTATGCGATTAATGCGTTCAGACATTTAAGTTTCCTTAAACTGCTGTTAATACAATGTAATCGTTTGTCGAATCGTTTTCTAATGCCCAAGTATATCTATTACCTGAGAAGTCAGTAGCAACACGTTTTGTGATTTTTGCAAGATTAACTTCGGCGCCTGAGTTTGAACCTACGTAGCCAAACATACGCATTTCGCCTGATGCACTTGGTTCGCCATCTTTAAGAACACAAGTTGTTGTACTTGTTGAATCCTTGATGTTTGGCGAACCTACGTTTGCATCTTGTGTGCAAACAAATGTTTTTGCTCCGCGTTGTTTAACAATAGCACCGTCTGTTCTTAGTGATGCATCGTAAAACTCTACTCTTACACCAGTGTTGCCATCAGCATCGCCGATAACATCAACACCGTTAATATCTTTTTTTAGTGGACGTCCCATTTTGTTTCTCCTTATGACGTTCTAGGTCTACACAGATGGTATTCTGCGTAAGTCCAGTTTTTCTGGCTCTTTTATACCTACACAAGTATTTATCTAAAAGAATAAAATGGGTTATAATGTTCGTAAAAAAAGGCCTACCGCATCAGTGGGTAGACCTTTTAATAATAAAGTGATAGGAAGGGCTCAGTTACACCTCCAACAACCTAGTAAGTACTTTCATACGTTCGGTTGCGCCTAGCATCAAACAGTTACGTTCGAAATACACATCTTCGTGTCTCCACGCTCATGTGCTGCCACTACAGCTACTAGCCAAGTTATCGTCCTTACAAAACGACATTTCCTTGCACTATCTAACTAAAAGACCGTCGTCTTAGTTATGTATTTAATATAACATATACAAAAAGAAAGTCAACCAGTTTTTTCTATTTTTCTAAGATTTGATGCATATTTTTTTCCATTTGATAATATTTCGTCGTATTCAACTACATCACCTAATAATGCTTTAAAATCTTTTGTTTCAAAAAGAACATCGTACAATTCTGGACCCCATTCTTTAGGTCTTATTATACTATACTTTCTTTTTTTGTTGTATTTTATTATTTGTCCTATTGGCATATTATATTACTCCATGCAAATAGTTATCATAAAAATAGACCCCGTAGGGTCTATTTTCGTTTTAGTTAAGTTTAAACTTACGAGAAGCTTAGGTTGTTTGCAGTTACTTCTACTTTTTCCAAGTAGTCAGCTGCGTTACCTAGAGACGAAGCAGTGTTCGATAGCTCAACATATCCATAACGTGTCATGAACGAAACTGTTGGTTCGAATGTACTTGGATCTAGGACAACACCTGAAGACATAAGTGGGATGTATGGGCAATAGAATGCTGCTGCATCTGATTCACTTGTACCTTTGTAACCAACTAATACATCATCATCTGCTGCATATGTGTTTACGTAGATCTTCATTGCGTTGTTCAATGTACCAACCATTTTAGTGTTAGTTGGTGCTTCAAAAGTACCTTCAGTTGTACGTGCAAATGCTGAAGTTGTAGCACTTTGTAGAACTGTTAGGATTGCTGGAGATACAACTGCCCAGTTACCTGCGCCACGGCGTGTACGCTGTGCAATGCGGTTAGCTGCACGGTTAACTAGTACTGCAAGTGCAGCATGTTCGTCACCAACAAAAGTTGCTGTACCACTAACTGCTGCTTGGTCAAATGTATCTGTACCTGTACCAGCTAGTGTGTTTAGAGATGCTAGGACCTCTTGGTCGATCTCAGCAGTAATCTCTTGAGCAAGTGCTGCCATGATTTCTGCTTCAACGTCGATGCCGTGCTGCGACTGTGCGTCTTGTGCGGCTTCGAATGTCCAACGTGCTGATAGCTTACGTGTTTTAGCTTCAACAGTTTGCTTTAAGATCTGAATTGACAAACGGTTACCCGCTGCGCCTTCAAGTGCTGCTGTAGCGTCTGCTTTTGCACTAGTAGCGTTACCACTATATGCTTCAGCAATCTTAAATGGACTTAGTGCTTCTTCACCAGCTACTGCACCGCTTGCGCCTGTGCCTGCTGTGTCGCTATAGCGAACACGTAGCGTGTGAATCTGGCCAACTGGGCCAGTCATTGGTTGTACGCCTACAATCTCGTTTGCGATGACTGTTGGCATAACACGTCTGATCACTGGAAGGATCACACGGTTTAGTGTTGCGATGTTACCGGCAGATGTAGCACCCGCAGTTGCAGTTTCAGCCAAATACCTACGGGTATTTTCTAGGGTTGAAGCCATTACTGCTTTCTTATTGCCTTGAAGGCCTTCAAGAAGTGCTGACTTGGTATCATTCCAACGACTCTCTAGTAGTTCTGACATTGGTATCTCCTTATTATAATCCAGCTAAACGCTTGAGATCAACTACGTTTGAGTCGACTGCGTCTGCTTTGATGTCATTGTTTTGTGTTCGGTTGCCTGTTACTTCTTTTGCCTCTGATAGTACTGCCTTCTTCTTCGCTGGAGTATTACCGTCTATTACCGCCGGCAGGTATTTGTCAAACGATGCTCTTAAACGAGATGTTTGAACTGATTCCAGTAAGTCTGTCATAATGTCACGTTGGTCGTTGCTCAATGGCGAAACCAATGCATTAATAGTGTCTTTGCGGGTGTTTGATTCGTTAATCGATTTAACTTCGATTGACTTTGCTTCCGCAAGTTTGATCGCTTTAGCCGCTGCTTGACGTGCTTCTACAATTTGTTTGTTTTTTGTATCTACAACTTTAAGCAGTTTTGCTGTTTCTGAACTTTCATTCAAATAACTGTGTTGATATTCGTTAGCAAATGCTTCGAATAGCTTACGGCCAAAATCATTTTCACGTGCTTGATCAATATCTTCTTTTAGTGCCGAAATTTCTTTCTTAAGTCCTTTTGACACTGCTTCTGATACTAATGCTGCACTTTTCTTAATAAAGTCAGTTTTAACTTTATTAACATGTGCTTTGCCTTCACGTACTAAACGTACTTTTGTTTCGGCAAGATCTTTTTTATCTTCATAAAACTCTGCAAGTTCTTTTGCAAGTGATTCAACTACAAACTCTTCTAGAGCAACAAACTTGTCTTTTGTTACTTTTTGATCTGCGTGTAGTTCCTTGATTTCTTTTGCTAGTTGTTCACTAACAAATGATTTCATTAAATTAGCATTTTTACGCTGTGCAACTGCAAACTTAGCTTTTGCTTCTGCTAGTTGTTTGCGGTCATCGTGGAACTCTGCAATTTCTTCTGCTAGTTTTTCACTGAGCATAGCATCAATAGCTTCCACCATTGTTGTTTTGTCATGTGCATATTTTTTAGCAAATTCTTCACGTAGTTCCGCAGTGGCTTGAAGTTTATTTTCTTCAACTTTAGCGTTCCATGCTTCCTCTAGTTCTGAACGCACTTCTTCCGATAGTGCTGAGTTTTCGAAGAGTGATTTAAGTGAGTCTAACATATGATCTCCTCTCCTAGTTAGCGGAGTTTGCTTATTACATCTAATAAGCTCTCTTTTAAATATTTTTGTGCCTGTTTATCGCCTTGAACTTCCCTGGATGTTAGGAACGCCTTATAACCGCCTCGGGTATTCATAAGGTGTTCGTAAATCGGTGTTGGGTAGGCGCCCGGAGCACTTGGCTGGGCAACTACATCTACTGTTATAATCTCAAAATCGGAAACTTCGCCATTGCCACTTTCGCTGACATTGCCGCTACCTCTCGATGAAACACCTAGTTTAACACCTGCTTCAAGCATTGTTTTAACTAGTTGTCCCATCGGAGTTGGTAGTATTTTTAGTTTACCGTAACCGTTTGGGCCATCCATCCACATTTCTGTAATCATATGGCTTACACGGTCAATGTTAATGTTAAGTCCTTCTGGATGATCTACTTCGCCTAGTACTGAGAAACCATTGCTAATCTGCTCGTTGAGCGTGGTGACAGCCCTGCCAATTTCGTTAACGGGATATACACGTTGATTTGCGTTGCGTACTCCGCCTTGAATACAAATACCTTTCATAAAAAGATCCTTGCCCTCATTAGCAGACTCAACAATCACTTTAGCTTGGTCAAAACTCAAACTTTCACTTAGTAAATTCATACTTCAGTCCTTACTTCGCTCTTTTTGGAGCGCCATTTAAAGGTGAACCTGCGCCTGCGTCTTGGTCAGGTGCAGCACCTTTCTTCTCGGCACCATGGCCGGGTTGGTTTGACATTGTTGTCGCCCCTTTAGCACCAGGAACATTTACGTTCTTGGTATTCATATCTTTTGCTGTTGGAGCAGCTAGACCACCTTGTGTTCCGCCTGTTCCGCCGTCGCCACCTGCAACTATGTTAGCACTTGTGCCACCCATGTTGTTTGGTTTTGCTGTTGGTGATGTTGCATTTGCGCCATTGTCGCCCATTTTTGCTGGTGCTACTTTGTCTGCATATTCACGCATTAGTTCTGAATTTGACTTTGGAAGTTTTGATTCTTCAACTTCGTCAGTTGCTTCTTCAACTTCTTCATCTGCTTCAAAAGCCATTGCTTCTTCTTCTGGCTCTTCTGCATCCATATCCATTGGCATTTCGTCGCCGCCCATGTCCATGTCGCCTTCTTCTTCGTCGCCTTCGTCACCCATCATATCTGCAAATTCTGCTTTAAGTGCTTCTAGTTCGTCTTCTAGGTCTGCAACACGATCTTCAACGTCACCGTCTTCGTCGCCCATGCCCATGTCATCAGCGCCTTCTTCGTCGCCCATGTCCATGTCCATGTCCATATCACCATCGTCTGCGCCTGGCATTTCGATGTCCATTCCTAGTTCGTCAGCTGGATCGCCGCCTTCGTCAAACATGCCTTCATCAACTTCTTCATCAGTTGCTTCATCTAGGTCTTCTTCTGACTCGTCAACTTCTTCATCAGTTGCTTCGTCTAGGTCTTCTTCTGATTCATCTACTTCTTCATCAGTTGCTTCATCTACTTCTTCATCAGTTGTTTCTTCAACTTCTTCATCTTCGAGTAGTGATTCATAAATATCTCTTGATTTTTCCACTACGATTTCGTGGAATAATGCTTCTGCACCTTCTTTGTCTTCGTTTACAAGACGCTCAAGCATTTCTTCAAACTTGTTGCGATCAGTCATGTCATTCTCCTTTATTGTCAAGGCTGTCTATTATATTTACACTTTATTGGAAATATACGCTGAAAATGGGCTCAAAACGGCCCATTTTATTTTTTTATTAAAGAATTTTATTAAATTCCTCATATGTTATATGCGATAGATTACTTAAATCCTTCAAATGATCCGGTATATAATCTTCTATTGAGCTTAGTACTCGGTAGTATTTAGTCTTTGGATGCTGATTTATACACATCATTGTTTGTCTTTGCCAGTTTCCATAATACGTTGCTCTGTCGTTAACGTTCTTATAGTTTCTACTACCTGCATATATATTATTAACTAGCTGATTATCTTTTCCTAAACCTACATAGTCAAATCCTAGTATATATATTTCTTTATGATCGTGCTGACTTGCTAGTAGCAATGCTGTTGGACCACTACTCCATCCTTTGTTTGGATTCATAATATTAATATTAGGTGTTCGTTCCGTTAGTTTATTTCGGTTTGAATGAACATTATATTTTAGGTGATATTCAGTTTCACTAATTTCAATAATCATTTTAGTATCAACACATACTAAATGATCTGGTACAAATTCTCTATATAATCCATTACAACCATAGGTTGTACCTTTTGCTTTTAAGTTATGTAAGTTGATTACAGAACGGCTAGTACCGTTTCCAAGTACAAAAGCTATTTTATTTGACATTAGATCCCGCCAGCGGCTGCTTGTGCTGCTAGACCGTACATTTGTCTAACATAATTAAGATCCTTGGCTTTTTGTTCAGTGTGGGTATCGGATGCTTTTCGAGCACGATTGATATCTTTTAGAGATAATCTACTTTTTCTATTGTCATCAACTTTAACAATGCTGGTATCGTCCTCAGCATTGTAGGTATCGTCCTCAGTAGGCTCCATTGTTTCTCTGTCAAAGTAATATAGTTCTCTAAGTATCATATTGTATTTATATCGTTTGTGCTGGATTTGGTTCTGCGCCGCCACCGCCAAGTTCGTCTCCTGTGTTTGTTTCAGGTGCAGTATCAGTTCCACCGTCTATGCCACCTAAGTCATCACCTAACTCATCTTCAAGTCCGCCAAAGTCGCCAGCAAGATCTGCGCCGCTTAGACCAGCCCCTCTCATTTCTCCTGCCATATCGTCAGTAACTAGATCAGTCAAGTTTTCATCATTTTCTTCACGCCACAAACGTTCGTTTTCTGCTATTTCTTCTGTACTCAATCCTAAGAATCTTTCAAGTGCAAATCTATTTGAAATGTATGGAACTGCTGCCATGCTTGTAAATGTGCTTATTCTATTGTTATCAAGTTCTGCTTGTCTATATGCTGCAAAGTTTTGTGGAGGAGTTAATCTTAAATCAAACATTGCATAATCAATGTTTGCACCTTTGCTTTGTAAAAATAGTTTAAACTCACTGTTGAAATCTTCAGCCACCATATCCTGTAAGCGTTCACAATACTTGTTAAAACGCAACTCTTGAATATATGCTGTGCCTACTCTACCGTCGTTGTATTGGCTTGCTCCGTCATCAGCACCTGTAGGGAGATAGCTGGAAGGTATTCGTAGACCGCGAACAAGTTTATTAGTAAAATATCTGAGATCATCAATCTCTCCTAAGTTAGTACCACCTGGCAATGTTTCAACTTTACTTCCTCTACCTTCAGCAGTTTGTGGGAAAAAGTAATCTTCGTTGATTGACAGTGGATTATAACTACTGTCTATAACATTTGTGCCACCACCTGTCTTACTTGGGATACGTCTTTGATGTATTTCAGTTTTAACACGTTCCACAAACTGCATAGCAAGATGCGAAGGCATGTTGCCCACATCAACGTAGAATACTCTGCGCTCAGGCGCACGTTGTACACGATAGATAATAATAGCATCTTCGAGTAATTCTTTTTGTTTGTATACTTTGAATATACTTTCAAGCAAACTATTACCAAACGGATAGTTTTGATCTAATCCTTCGCTTAAACTTAGATGCAACACATGGTTAGCATCAATGTATGTTTCGTCGTGTTCTTGTGCAAATCTACTGGTATTTCCACTTGGTGTGTGATTATTTCCTACACCTGTTCCTCTTTGAACTTGCTGATATCCATTAGTACCACCAGGTCCATAACTGTTTTGCGTGTTTAAAGGTGTAGCTTCTAATGCGCCAAATGCAAAGTTTAGATTTTTGACAACATATTGTTCAGGTTTTTTGCCTTCACTTTCGTTTACAATAATTTTTGTTACTTGACCAGGATCAACATGAAACAGTTTTTGTGTTTCTGGATCTCTAATAAAAAACTGGTCGCCATATTTAAATGCATTACGTATAGTTCTAAACATACGTGTTTCAAACTTGTTTAGTTTACACCATTGTTGTAGATACTGCCCAATAACTTGTACTTCGCTGTTGGTTGGTTGACCTTTAAAGTCGAGTTGAAAGTGTGTGTTATTTTGTTTGTTCTTCTGTGTACAAAACTCAGCAAGAATATCTAGTGCAGCATTTACTTCGCTATCACTATCCATAGTATTGTACTGATTATAACGTTCGATACGATTTGGAGAGCCGACATATACATCTGGCAAATGGCTTGAGTAGTTGGCCGCAGCTGGACCTATTCCGTTGTTGCCTTTTAAACTAAAGGGACTGTACCCTCCGTTTATATTGTCACTCGTCGGAACTGGAGTAAAATGTTTTTTCCAACTCATATTGTACCTTTCAGCATATTGCCCTGTAGCCCTTTTGTAGCTCTAAATGTTTTTTGTTGCGCACTCACTGAAGATGATTCTATAGTTACAAGTGTTTGCAACTGTTGTATCATTGTATCAAACTTACTTGCCATTAAATTACTCATTTGTTCTGCAACATTACTATTACTTATCGTATTTTGTCCATTTACACCATTGTTTTGAACAGTAGCATCAAGACTTTTAATACCTTTCATAAGATTTTGCATAACGCCCATACTAGTATTTGCACTCATAACATTTGCTGGACCTGATATAAATTCCGGCCCAGCTTCGCCTACCATACCATACTCACCTGCACCAATGCGACCACCGTTTGCAAATCCTCCACTATACCTTGATGGATTAGCTTGATATCTTGCAACTTTACTCAATGTTTCGGCTTGTATATCTGCCAATCCTTCAACTGAGTTTATTATTACATCACTTAGGTGTGCTTCGGCTGCTGCAACTCTATCAACTGCGCCAGCTGCAATTGATGGTATCTCACTTAATAATTCAGCTTGAGCAGCTTCAAGTGATGCACGAGCAGAAGCAATGTCATCTTGTGTGGTTGTAGCAGTTTCGCTAACATTTGCATCAGTGGTTTCTCCAGTTGCAGTTGTAGTTGCTCCTAAGGCCGCAGCGTCTGCAGTTGATGATTGCATCAGTTCTCTCAGTTGGTCTACTATATTTCCATGACCTTGTCTTATTACTTCTGTGTTGGTATCCATAAATTCTGCTGCATTAAACAAGTTGTTGATACCGCCTGCAAGTTCGTTGGCAATCGTTTGTGCGCTTGGCATCACTTCTGATATTTTATCTAATGCGGCAACTGCAACATTCTCAATGTGCGGAATAGTAGTTTCCATCACTGTTGTTGTTAGTGTGCGTAAATCTTCCTGTATGCCAATAGTTTTGTCAAATATACCTGTAGTCTGTTCCATCTGACGAGCTTGCTCTTGTAGTATTTGATTGTTGAGCGTTTCTCTAGCCTCTTCAGCAGTCATAGTTCCGTCGCTAACACTATCAACTGCATTTTTGTAGTTGTATCCAGCAGCACTTGCATCTGCAAATGCACTTGATATATTAGACATACCACCGAGCATTGCAGTTTGTCTAAACTGTTCTGTGTTTTGGTAATCCATTGCAGCACCAGTTGCTGCTTGTAAACTATCTTGGAAACCACGTATATCGCCAGAGTTAAACTGTTGAGCAGCGGCATACAAGTCATCGGCGCCGCTGCCCATAGCAAGCAATGCAGCTCTTGTGCTTTCAGTTGTAGGAGCTCCTCTAAGTGCAACATCTACAAATGCGTCAGCAGCATCTTTACCTAATGTGTTTTGCAGTTCTACCAACTTGTTAGTAAATGCAGTTTGTTCTTCGGCAGTTTTACCAGTTAAAAACGCATTAACATCGCCTTGACGTCTGCGTTCTTTCATCTCGTCTGCAAGCTCGTCACGCTGTTTGCCTGTGAGTTTTGACAATCCGTCTAGTTCAACCATTAGATTTTTAGCAGCAGCAGCTTGTTGTTCTACACTTGCTCTATCTGTTCTACTGTTAGCATCACTTAGTTCGCCATAGAGGGCAAGATTTTCATTTATGTCAGCTGTTGTAAATCCTAACGCACGAAGTTTGGTGCCTAGTTCTGCACTATCAAGTATTGTAGTTGATACTGCTTTGAATCTAGAAATAGCTAGGTCTGTTGTACCGCCAAATGCTCTTAAAGATTCAGAATTCTTTTTCAAGAATCCTGTCATTTCTTCAACACTCAATCCAAGTTCGGCAGCAGATACTTTTACATCTTTTATTTCTTTGCCAAATGTAGCACCTACATTAGTAAGTTGTTGATATTCAGCAAGACTAGCTTCGGCAAACTGCGACAACCCATCAACTAGTTTGCCAACAGTTTTTCCAAACAATCCAGTGTTGGCTGAAATAGCGCCACTGTATGCACTTAGTTGTTGCTGTCCAGTAAGAAGTGCGCCGCCCAGGCCAACCGCAGCTTTGGCAGTACCCGATAGGGCTTTCCCAGCTGCACCTGATGCAGTACCAAGAGTACCTAATAATGTATTTAAACCACCGCCGGCTGTTGTTTCTTCTGCCAAAACGTTAAACTCCTACTTAACTATAGAATAAATATAGCTAGTAGTATTTACCTTATAGGAACTCCCATGGAAAAAACAGAAAGTCCACTAAAAAAATATCGTAGACAGCCCAAGTTATATTTTAATATTCCTAGCAACGGAAAATGGTATAATGAAAAAGTATTAGCTGAAAATACATACACTAATCTAGCTGTGTTTAGTATGACAGCCAGTGATGAGATATTGTTCAAAACACCTGATGCACTTATCAACGGAGATGCAACTGCAAAAAATATTAGTAGCTGTATTCCGGCTATATTAGATCCGTGGGCTATAAAAACATTGGATCTCGATGCAATACTAATAGCAATACGAATGTCTTCGTATGGCGACACAATGAATGTTTCCGCTAAATGTAAAAAATGCGGCTCTGACAATCAATACGAAGTTGGACTACAAAAATATTTAGATTACTTTTCAACAAAAGAGTTTGAAGATAAAGTATACTACGAAAACTTTGTTGTGCATATCGAGCCGTTAAGCTATAAACAATGGACTGATATACAAAAACAACAAACAGCATACCAACGTGCATTAAATTTAAATGTCAGTAGAATCAAAGAAGAAACTGAAAAGGAAAAGTTTATACAAGATGTTATTGATAAAATAAATGTGTTAGTTGCTCAAGCAATACTTGATCAAGTTGTTGCTATCGAAGTAGACGGGCAAGTTGAAACTAATAGGAAAGAAATAGATGATTTTCTCGAGGAAGCCGAAGTAGGTTTATTTCACGAACTCAAAAGGGTGATTGAGAAAAACACATTGGAATGGCGTCTTGAGCCTGAATCAATAAAGTGCATTGAATGTGAGCATGAAGATAGTGTTAGGATATCACTGGACACATCAGATTTTTTCGTACAAGGCTAACGAGCCTAGAAGACTCTGATATACTTTCGTTAGCCAAAGATTTTGAAAATAATATCAAACAGATAAAAGACAACGCATATCGACTTAGTTGGTACATGCGTGGCGGAATTTCAGTTGACCAAATACTTTACGATACCGATTTAGAAGATCACGATATCATTAGCAATATTATAAAAGATAATATTGAAAATACCAAAAATTCAAAAATGCCGTTGATTTAGTTATTGAGGTCCTGGAACTGCATCTGGATTTACTGGCATACCTGGCTGACTCGACGGTTCAGGGGTTGCACCCGGTGCTGGTTGAGCATCAGCACTTGCATCTGATGCATCTATAGGATTGAGACCTAACGTACCTGTTAGCAGTGTTTCTCTTCTACCCTCTGGTATGTAAGGAACCAATCTACTTTTTTGACTTGGCGGGAACAATAATGTTCCAAACACCAACTTAGCCCATTCACTTTCGCCGTAGTACTCTCCTGCAACACCTTCAGTTTCTTTTGGATCAAACCCTGATACTGCTTTAGCTAGTGCGCCAGTTCCAAACTTTCCATCAAGAGCAATAGCAACTTGATTGGTAAGATTTTCTGTGCTTCTTCCTGTATTAACAAAAATATCTTTGAATGTGCTATCAACAATAATTTCTGCCAACCAGCGTTGTATACTTGATGTACTTAAAATTAGTGGTATTACTATCCACAATGCTTCAGTGACAATCATACTTAAAAATGCAGCTGGAGCACCTGCACCTGTGAGTGCAACAGACAGCTGTCCAGCTCTAACTATTGATCTTATCGGTGCCATGAGTGCTCTTACAAATCGAATTTTTGTAAGTAATCTTGCACATTGAGCTGCATAATAAGCTACTAGTTGTCCTTGGAGTATGTTTCTGATATCTTGTAATCTTTGAACGTCACCACCAGATTGTTCAGCTTGTTCAATTTCTAGATTTATATTTTCAATTTCTACCATCATTCCCCAGAAGGGACCTACAATAGATGCTGTTGTTCCAAGTAATCCTATTACAACTTTAAACATTCGATTTTGTAAGAGGCGGCCGAGTCTACTACTACGAGCTTTTTGTACATTTGCGTAATCTTCTGCTGTTGCATTTCTAACAGCTCTACCAAGAGAAAACGATCTTTTAAAATCGCCTTTGAGTTTGCCATCTCTGATTTCTGTATCGATTGTGTTTGAAATTTGTGCAGGAGTTCCACTGCTTAAATCGTCAACTCTTGCTTGTATTTTTTCTGCATCTGCTAGAGTTGTAGTATTAACTACAGTTGTTGTATCAGGT
>Ga0209603_1001778_pt1 | contig 21614 bp, 17 predicted proteins | sample COGITO_mtgs_1206_FD_184812 | JGI IMG/M metagenome (GOLD analysis project Ga0209603, IMG submission 184812) | Pelagic marine microbial communities from North Sea - COGITO_mtgs_120607 (SPAdes) (version 2) | ecosystem: Environmental > Aquatic > Marine > Epipelagic ... | reverse complement strand
AAAGTATTCCTAAAACAGGTATTAAAAGTTCAGTTTGATATTGCATAATTTAATTTTTTTTACGTTAATGTAACGCAAACGTAACATTTATTTTTATGAAACGCAAACGTTACATTTAAATAATTCCTTAATTTTTTAGGATTCAGTAATTTTATAAAATTTTCAATAGTGTTATATTTCCTTGAGATAAAGCTAAAGTTCGATATTTCAATAGTGTAATAAACTTTGATCAATGGTAGCTTTGATATTATCACAACCCTATAAGATCAACTCAATTATAACAGGTGTTGAAGAAAGTCCTTTTCTGTAAGAATCTAAGGGTTCGTATTGTTGTTGTCAGGGGTTTTTACTTTTACTAAAAACCCTATTTTTTCATGTATTTTAAGTCTATCAGGTAAAATACTCGGTACAATTTACGCAACTTAATTCATTACTATTCTCGAAATTATGGTGTATAAGCACTTGACCTAGAGTGAACATTGTTTCGAGGTAGGTAGATTTTTCATGAAACCAATTACTTTCTTTATATTTGATATAAAAAAATTAGTATGGATAACAAAATAGTAACTCAAGTTATTAGGGAGGTGAGAAGGTCTCTGAAAATTTGGGATATAACAAGAGCTGTATCCAATACTAATGACGAGATTCAAACAAGAATTAATTTAATTAATCCTTTATTTGATATACTTGGTTATGATGCTTATGATATTATACACGAATACATAGTAGATATAGAAGGAAGTAAAGGTCAAAAGGTAGACATGGCCATTACATTAGGGAGGAAAAATCCTATAGTTTTAATAGAGTGTAAAGGTGCCACCAATGCTTTAACATTGCATAATTTAATGCAGGTAAAAGATTATTCTTGCTATACTAAATCTGTTAAAATTGGTATTTTAACGAATGGTTTGGTTTTTGATTTTTATACCAAGGATACTTCAAAAAGCGTGGGCTTGCATACGAAGCCATTCTTTTCCTTTAATTTAGAGGAATATACTGGAGCAGACCTTGAAATGTTAGCATTATTTCATAGAAGATTAATAGATACAAAAGTTATAGAAGAAAAGGCTAATGAGATCTATTTCCTTGATAATTTTGATGAGGCATTATACACCACTCTAAAAATGCCTAAGTCTGGTCAAAAACCATCAGAAGGGAATAAAAAATTAATTGAGATAATTTTTAGAAATATGGGTGGCAAGAGGTATACTGATAATGTTCTAAGTGAGCTTCTGCCTTTGGTAAATTCAATTTCATTGAGAGGGGTTTTAAATAGAATTATCAGAGAAGAGAATGTAAGATCTAATACAGGTATTATTACTACAACTGATGAAATAAAAGCGTACGATATTATTAAAACAATTCTAAGTTTAAATAGAAAGGTTAGGATAGATATAGATAGAATTACATTCAGAGATTATAAAAATTCTCTTAAAATATTAATTGATGGTAATCAAAGAAAGAGCATTTGTTCGATTGAAATTACTAAAACTAAAAAGTTTTTAAGTGTCGGTAATAACCTGCACGAAATAAAGTCAATAAGCGTAAGAGAGCTAACGAAATACTATAAAGAAATTGTAGAAGCTGCCCTGAAAGCAGCTTCAAAAAATTAGAGTCAAACAAAACGCTTTAAACGATAAAAAAAAGGCCAACAATTTTTATTTCTATTAGCCATACTAGTGAATGTATGTAGTGTCATCAAAGAAGTCCCCCCTAAGTTTTCTTGTCTCACGGTGAGGTTTCAAAAGACATCCACAGGGCATTAATATAGCATAGGCGTAACTGTTTGTTAGGTACATTAACAATATCAGTATTTCATTTATTTTATCGAAGGGTTTAAGAGCTACTGAGGTGGGCTTCTTCAGTTTTATACTTTAAGCTAAATTAGGTTTTAAATATTTTACACTCGTAAAATTAATCCACTATTTTAAAATTCCATACCTTTACTTTAAAACAGTACAATGTGGACTACATTTCTTTATCGTATGAATTCATTCGCAATTTATGGTTTGTATTTCGACATACCCATTCATCGCAAACATTTCATTAGAGTTCGTTTTCTATAATCAATTCCCTACCCATGATGACTTATCATATAATTATTTAGGACAAGTTTCTTAAGTTTATAAAAACGCAGGAAAACAGGTTCATCATATAAAATATTTTAAAATTAATGTCTTTTCTTTGTATGAATTAGGAGTTTAAATTTTATTAAAAAACAGTAATTATAATGTCTAACAACACTCAATTGCCTTCACAAACAAAGAAGAATACATTGGTTCCAATACTTATTATTGCAGGACTTTTCTTTATCTTCGGATTTGTTACCTGGATAAACGGAGCTCTAATTCCGTTTATGAAAACAATAAACGAATTGACAGATGCGCAATCTTATTTAGTTGCCTCTGCTTCCTATATTTCTTTTGTGGTAATGGCGCTTCCTGCGTCTTATGTTATGAACAAGGTAGGATATAAAAAAGGGATGTCTCTGGGTTTAATGATAATGGCTTTGGGTGCACTACTATTTATTCCGGCTGCCAATGCAAGAACCTATTGGATGTTTCTAACTGCAATTTTTATTCAAGGCATAGGAATGACATTATTACAAACAGCATCTAATCCATACATCACTATTTTAGGTCCCATTGAAAGTGCTGCAAAAAGAATTGCGATCATGGGTATTGCAAACAAAGTTGCAGGTGCTTTGGGGTCTTTTATTTTTGCTACTATTTTACTATCTGGTATAGAAGGTATCAAAGAAAAATTAAGTACGGTAAGTACTGCTGAAAAGGCAAATCTACTTAACACAATGGCAGATAGTGTTATTAGCCCATATTTGGTTATGGCTTTGGTCTTATTTTTATTAGGAATTTTAATTAGAAAAGCGCCTTTACCAAATGTAGAAGCGGCACCCATGCAAGAGGTAGCACAGGGAGAAATTACAAAAACAAGTATTTTTCAGTTTCCACATTTATGGTTGGGTGTTTTGGCATTGTTTATGTATGTGGGAGCAGAAGTAATTGCCGGAGACACCATCATTGCTTACGGTCATTCTTTAGGATTGGGAGAAAAATCAAACTCTTTTACCATGTTCACTCTAATGGCCATGGTAGCCACTTATGCAATAGGGGTTGTTTTAATTCCTAAATATGTTAGTCAGTCTTTTGCATTAAAGGTAAGTGCTATTTTAGGAATTATAGTATCTTTTTGCATTGTTTTTACGAGTGGTTTTACATCTGTACTCTTTGTAGCTGCTTTAGGAATTGCAAATGCATTGGTTTGGCCAGCCATTTGGCCGTTGACATTAAAAGGACTTGGGAAGTTCACCAAAACAGCTTCTGCTTTATTAATTATGGCAATTTGTGGTGGGGCAATTTTACCTCCAATGTACGGAGCTTTAGTGGACTATAAAAAAGAAGAATTAGTAGCTACAGGAATACATGAAGTGAGTGCTTTTGCTGAAGCAGCATCTTTTGGTTACTGGATTTTGCTGCCCTGTTATGTAATTATTCTTTATTATGCTTTTTGGGGGCACAAACTAGGTGTTAAGGAATAGCAATTTCTACTCAATTTGATTTATTGAAAAAATTGATTTCATTTTTACATCTATTATTTGTACTATATTTTTTTAAAGTCACAATCTGTTCGTATATTACATACAAAATCAAAAAACATTTAAGAGTATGAAATTTATCAACAATTGGTATCCAATTATCTTAGCATTTGGTTGTTTACTATATTCAGTAACCTACGGATTATTAGGGATGAATGAAGAAGCACAATATTCGGCACATTGGCCAGGAACAATACTATTGTTCGCAATCGCAATTAGACAAAGAAGAAATACAAAATGAATATAGGATTCTTCATAGTGGGTGCTGTTATATTTGCAACATATATGGGGTTGACCATATTTAACATCATTTACTCTAACCGCAAGCAAAGAGAAGAGAACTATCCAAACAAAGATATTGATAAAAAAGGACTATGAGTTGGAAAGAAAATAGAGATCTATGAATCTTATTTTTACGAGCCTTTTAATTTATACATTACATCTTTGCAATTAATTTTAAAGAGGAATTGTAGGGAGGTTTAATGACGAATTAAACTGAAATTCATTTGCAATATTTTTCAATTGCAATGTGAGATATAAGTTCTTTTTCTGAAGGGCTAAAAATAGTTTTCACAATAAAAAAAAGCTTGATTTCATTTTAAAATCAAGCTTTTCCTGACAAATCTTTTAATTTGTCACTTTCCCCTCTCATTTTTTATGCATTTAACAACGATAAAACAGGTTCTGTTGTTTGTCGTGCTTTGATGTGGGGGGGCTAAAAAAGGAAACAAAAAACTGTTTCACAAATTATTAGTTTATTTATTTGATCCTTATTATTCAATCCATTTCTGGAAGACCTTTTTTTCCTTTTCTAGGAGCGTAGGATGAATGCATTATTTTCCAACCATCATTTGTATTGGTCCACGTTGAAGATGCTCTTGTTGCGTAAACAGTAGTTTCATTCGTTGCTGTAATTGTATATTTACCATCTGCAACAAATGTGATTACTGCAGTCTTCATGTCTGGAGAAAAGTACGTTTCCATATCAGAAAGTTCAAAGAATTCCCATGTTAAAGGAGCATCTTTAGTGAGGTCATCTTTGGTGTAAATATAAAAAGGGTTTAAATTAGAGTCTCCTGTTGAAACTTTAATTTCTGGATGCTCAAACTTTTTGTAAGATTCAGAGTCACCTTCCATTATTGCTTTTTGCATTTCTTTTTGCAGATCCATGATTTTTTTGCTAATATCAGAGGCTGCATTCTTTGCATAATATAATTGTGCATTGCTATTGTATGGAGACGAAAATGTTCCAAAATCTATCGCTTTAAGTTGTGTTTTCAAAGCATTTTCATAATCACCCATTGACGCATAATGTTCTGCCATAGAATCATAAGAATTGGGACCATCATGGCTGTTTTGAGACATTTTTACGTATTTCATAGCTTGTTCAGTATCCTTTTCACCAAATGCTCCATTCATATAGCCGTAGGATATCATGTTGTATGCAGAGGAAGCATACTCCGGGAATTTTTCAGCAAATACTTTAAAAGAATTAAAATCTTGAATTGATGTAGCCAAGTAATGAATTAATGGACTTTTCGGAAATTTATTTACAAGACCTGTTTCTAAAGATTTTCGGTCGTCTGAAGATGCAGACATATAGTCATACCAAGCTTTTTCTTCTTTGGTTAGTTTAGAGGTATTGATATTCTTAAGTTTACCAGATCTACTTCCCCATTTTTTATTTGCACTGCTAATGTATGCTAATGTTAGTTTTGCACAACCGCAGTTTTCATCTATTAGCAAAGCAGAATTTGCAGCACCAAAAGCCGCCATGTATTCTAAATTAAAAGCGTATTCTATTGCTTGGTTTGCTATAATTTTTGCTTTTTTGTTACAGGATGTGTCTTTAATCCACTGTGCATTTAAAATTACCGTGAAGCTCAAAGCAACAACAGTTAAAATGTTTTTCATTCTAAATTTCATAAGTATCTCATTTATTATTGGTTCATAAACAAATCTACAAAATTAGTTTCTCAAAACAATTAATTTTGTTTTAATATATTTTATCCATACATTTTCTGTTTTAATTGTGAAATCTTTAATTTATACATTGATTTTCTTTAAAGTAAAAGACAAAGAAACTTTTAACATTGATCATCAAAACTGTTTTTAAATCGACCTCAGACTTTTGCTATTAGATCATCTATCAATATCCTATAAGAAAGAGGGTTTATTGATATTGAAAGATATTCTAGTGTCAAAAAATCTAGGCTTAAAGCATTTAAAAGATCAAAAAAATAGTAGGAAATATTCTTTTTAACAGAGTACTAGTGCACTTCTCTCTGGGTCTTATTTAATAAGTGTAGTCATTTAAAACAAAAAAAGAGAACGGTATCTAGTTACCGATAATGGTCTTTCGGCATTTTCTATTGTAATTTTTTTGTGTCTATTTTGAGTCGCGTCAATAGATTAGAAATAATTGTTATTTATTTGAAGTAAATTGAAAAGAAGAATACCTCCAGCCATTTTTCAACCATGTTATTAGGTGTGAAGTCTGAGAAAACAGGGTAAATGATGATATATTCAGGAAAAAAAATAACAATATAATATATTTCATGATTCTGAATGTTTAGATAGTGAAAAAGGAGTATTACTTTATTTATTCAAAAAAAGTACTCATTTTCTGAATGAGTACTTTTTAAGTTATTTGAAAACATCTAAAGTTCTAAGAAAACCCGCTACCAGGTTCAGTAGGGCTTTGTGCCTGGGCTTTTTGAGGGTTTAATATCAAATAGGTTCCCAATGCTGTCAATGCTGCATATTTACCATAGTTTCCTATTTTTTTTATAGCATCTTTACGAGTCATGCTCTCAGATGTATTGTCTTTTTGTTTTTTCATTGTGTTTTACGTTTTATAAATTGTCCGTTTTTACTCTAAAATAATTTTTTTGTTTACGATTCCTGATTCAGTTTCTAACTGAACAATGTAAGCACCTCTATTAAAGTTTGGCAATGCAATATTATTTACACCATCTCCTTCAAAGGAAGTATTTAGTAATTGCTTTCCTAGTAGATTATACAAACGAACTTTCGTTGCTCCGTTTTGAACACCAACAATACGCAGGTTTTCTTTATTAGAAGTATAAATACTTATGTTGTTGTTCAATGCAACATTATCTGTATTTAAAACCCCAGAAGTAGCATGTAAGTAAAAACGTCCAATTCCTTTTAAATCTGTTGAAAGAATTCTTGTTAAACTAGAAGAACCATCTAATAAAGTAAATGAGTTGTCTTCTTTATCTTCTATATAGATATTTTTTCCACTAGGAAAGTTTTTTGTAGTTGCTGAGATCATTATTTCAGTACCTGATACAGCATTGACTCCAATAGGAATAACCATGTTTTCATAATTGTTGTCTGGTAAGGATTGTACTGCTAAATCTCTTCCAGATCCATTTGCGACTGTATGGCTGTATATTGCAAATTCATTTGCAACACCTCCAAACATAGGTCCATCGTAACCATTGTCGAAACCAGTTGTGGTTCCTTCTATATAATAAATTTTTGCCTCTCTGCTAGTTACTCCATCTGAAAGATTTAAATAAATTTCAGGTCTCGCTGCTGTTCTTTTGAAGCCACTGTTTGTATGAGTTCGATCTGTTGCTTCCATTAAAACATTTCCAGCATCAGTATCAGCCTGAACAAAGAAACCTTGAGCTGGAGCTATGTTCCAATTATCAGCTTCTACTTTGGTTAGATAAGCACCGGCACCGCTATTTGCAGACTGATCCCAAATCCAAATGGTTTTTGTTTCAAGTGCATTTTCACTTCTTGCTAATATACTAGCACTGTTAATAGGGGATAAATATGGATTTCCTATTAATCTAAAACCATTTCCAGAAGCAACCAAAGCAATCTCTAAATCATTGGTGTTAATACTACCAGAAAATGCCACCGATCCTATTGAACTTCTCTTTATAGCATATCCTTTCCCTTGATTAAAAGTCGCATCAGCATCCCCACCTTGCATATAGCTCCATTGATCATTTGATGTGTTGTAGGTTCCGATAGCTCTATTTGGTCCAGTTCCTGGATCAATAGAGTTGTCAGTAACGAAAGCATCATTGTATACTTGACCACCTACAGGAGGTGACAGTAAATACCAGTTTGTAGTTCCTAAATATTTACTGTATTTAAGATCTCCAGTAGCAGTTCCATTTACAATTAATGAACTATTATTAAATGCATCTATGGCAAGACCATAGTTGTTAAGATTGGTAACAGTAATTTTAGCATTTGTACTTATTCTCAATTTTTTATCAGCTAGAACAGATATGTTTTTAAAAGTAAAAGTTCCTTCTAGTCCTAGTTCTGGAGTAGTATTACTACTAGATAAGAATAAGTTTTTGCTACTGTAATCTGTGGCCTCTATTGGAAAAGTTGTGTCTATAGTATTCCAATTAGTTCCATCATAAGTAGTCCATTTTGGACTACCGTCGTAAAATCTAAAATAATATGTTGATTGTTCTAAAAGATAACCACTTGGAGCAACTGTTAATTTGTCAGCTGTGTCATCTAAAGTTATGAGATTATCATAATTTGTACTTGAACTGGTTCCTATTTTAATAGTCCCCTCTTTAAAATTAGCACCGATAACATCTATTTGTCCATCTACATCGAGAGTTGGTACAACAAGACTACCAACGTTGGTAAGTGTAAATTTTGAATAAGGGCTGATATACATATAATTAGCATCAAAATTACCATTTGAATTATTGAGGTTAGGATTTGTATTCATAATAAAGACTCTGTCAGAAGCAGTTGGAGCGGATCCTGTGCTCCAAGATCCATCAGCTGCATAACCACCGGAAATAAAAACTTTACCTGAATCACCACTGGTTGTAAATTCGTAACTGTCAATCCATAAATGATCAGAAGCACCTGATGTTCCTAACGCTTTACCAGAACTAAAAATTGTATATGCTCCTCCATCTTGGTCTGTTATTGCGTCATAAAGTAATTGAGAACTCCAACCATAACTTATCCATCCAGAGGAGGCAGTATCATTATCAAGTTTTACAAAAATTTTAGACTTTTCCATAGAGGAACCAATAAAGTACTTCATCGTTATATATTTCCAGGTATTAGTATCATAGGCCGCATTTGCATTACTGTAACTTTTATAACGAAGATTAAGCATTTTTGAACCATCACCATCAGCGTCAGCAATATTTACGGTAGCTGTTTCCCCATTTCGTGTAGCAACATCTGTTCCACCTACGATACCCCCAGTATCACTTGCATCTAATACACTTTTAAGTCCGAAAGAAAATAAATCACCATCGGCCCCTGTTAGGTAGCCAGTGTGAGTTGAATTTGTTCTAAACTTCATTTTTAAGGTTATAATATCACCAATAATTGCTTTTATAGGGGTATTCCATTGATGGTGTAGATATTGTGTTTTTACAGTTAATCTACTGTAGCTATTGGTAGAATTGTTATTGATTTGTGTTCGATTAAATTTCCAAGTAGCAGTCCCACTTGTAGTCCAACTAGTTGCGTCGTTTAATGCAGAATTGTTAGATCCCGTAGTAGTTTCGAAAGATTCTGTTACAGTAGTAGCACCAGATTTAATTTCTTGTGAAAAAACGACGAAATTTGATACTACTAGTAATGCAAAAATTAGTTTTGTAGTTTTTAACATAGTTTTTGATTTTAATTATTTTATTGTTTGTGGAAAGAGGACTATTATATTACAATTTTTTGGGGTACATTATTTACCAAAAATTTAAAAATGAAAATTATAATTACTTGTTAATTTAAAGTGTAATGAATGAAGAAAAATATATAATTTTTGAAGCAATAGAAGATGTTTTTGGTCAAAAATCGGACATTTTAGTAAATGATTTAAATTTTCTGATTTTTAATAATTTTATTTTAGAAGTAAATATAAAATATAAAAAGAAAGCTATTTTCAAGAAAGAGTGAGGGAACAATTTAAATACAAAAAAATTGCTTCAACTCTTTTAAGGATTGCCTCATTTTTAATATTTTTAGTGCGAACGATATTATATCTTTGATGATAATAAAATCGTTTTAAAATAGATGTATTATTTAGGATTAGACATAGGAAGCTCTTCGATAAAGGCTGCGCTTGTGGAAATATCTTCAGGAAAAAGTATAGGAGTAGTTCAAGAACCCAAAGAAGAGATGGGTATGTTTGCTCAAAAAAATGGATGGGCAGAACAAAAACCAGAAGATTGGTGGAGGCATATTTGTAGTGCCATTTCACATCTCAAGAAACAGTATAATATCAGTAGAACTCAAATAAAAGGGATTGGGATTTCCTACCAAATGCATGGTTTAGTTTTGATTGATAAAGCAGGTAAGCCTCTAAGGAAAAGTATTATTTGGTGTGATAGTAGAGCTGTAGAAATTGGGAACAATGCTTTTGATGAAATTGGAAACGAAGCATGTGCCTCACGATTGTTAAATTCCCCTGCAAATTTTACAGCATCAAAATTGAAGTGGGTACAGGATAATGAACCTGATATCTACAATCAGATATACAAATTTATGTTGCCCGGAGATTATGTTGCTTACAAATTTTCGAATACAATAAATACCACTATTTCAGGTTTATCAGAAGGAATTTTTTGGGATTTTAAAAAAGACACCATTGCAGATTTTCTTTTAGAACACTTCGGAATTAATAAATCACTAGTTCCAGATATTGTAGATACTTTTAGTGTTCAATCTTTGGTAGACGAAAAAGGAGAAGAACAAACAGGTATTGCAGCAGGAACTCCAATTTATTACAGAGCAGGAGATCAACCCAACAATGCTTTATCATTAAACGTATTCAATCCAGGTGAAGTCGCTGCAACGGGTGGCACTTCAGGAGTAGTATATGCCGTTACAGATAGTTTGTCTGTCAAAGAAAGTTCCCGTGTAAATAATTTTGCACATGTAAATTACACAAAAGGAGCTGCGGCAAGAATAGGGAAGTTGTTATGCATTAATGGCGCTGGAATTCAATATCGCTGGCTGTTAAATAATTTGGCAGTAAGCTCTTATGAAGAGATGAATACCTTAGCGTCAGAAATACCTGTGGGTTCAGATGGAGTCTGTTTAATCCCTTTTGGTAATGGAGCAGAACGCATGCTAAACAACAAAGAAGTTGGTACGCGTATTGTAAATATGAATTTAAACAACCATCACAAAGGACACGTGTGTAGAGCTGCTTTAGAAGGCATCGCTTTCTCTTTTGTGTATGGTATGGAAATTCTTAAGTCAGATGGTATTCAGCCAAGTGTGATTAGAGCAGGAAATGATAATTTATTTCGTTCAGAAATATTTGCCAATACTGTAGCTACGTTAATAGAACAAGAAATAGAAATCTACAATACAACTGGTGCTATTGGTGCAGCAAGAGCCGCAAATTTACACAAAGGAGATTTCAAGTCTTTTGGGAAATCAATCATGGACAATGATCACGTAATGACATTTATGCCATTCAAAGATAAGCAACCTTATATTGAAGGTTATAATAACTGGAAAAAAGAATTAGAACTGATTTTAAACAAATAATACTTGGGCATTACCGAAGGTCGAGCTTTACGGAATATTTTTTTCGTGTCTCTAAAAAAGGATGTCGTCTCTATCTCTAACGCAACGGAAAACAAATATCATATAAAATTTACATAATCAAATACCAAACAAATGGCAACTAAAGAATATTTTAAAGGAATCAGTAAAATACAATTTGAAGGAAAAGAGTCAGACAATCCTATGGCTTTTAAATATTACAATCCAGACCAAGTAATTGCAGGAAAAACAATGCGTGAGCATTTTAGATTTGCAATTGCTTATTGGCATACATTTTGCGGACAAGGAGGAGATCCTTTCGGACCAGGAACACAAAATTTTGCTTGGGATCAATCAACAGATCCAATTCAAGCTGCCAAAGACAAAGCAGATGCAGCATTTGAATTTATTAACAAAATGGGCTTTGATTATTTCTGTTTTCACGATTACGATTTAATTCAAGAAGGGGCAACTTTTTCAGAATCTGAACAACGATTAGATACAATTACAGACTATATAAAAGGAAAGCAAGCAGAAAGTGGTGTGAAATTATTGTGGGGAACTGCCAATTGTTTTTCAAATCCACGTTATATGAATGGTGCTTCTACCAATCCAGATTTTAATGTCGTTGCAAGAGCAGGCGGTCAGATAAAATTGGCGATAGACGCTACCATCAAGTTAGGTGGAGAGAACTATGTTTTTTGGGGAGGAAGAGAAGGCTATATGTCTTTACTAAACACAGATATGGGTCGTGAATTAGACCATATGGCACAGTTTTTAACCATGGCTAGAGATTACGCAAGAGCACAAGGATTTAAGGGAACATTCTTTATCGAGCCTAAACCTATGGAGCCAATGAAGCACCAATATGATTTCGATTCTGCAACGGCTATTGGTTTTTTAAAAGAATATGGTTTGGATAAAGATTTTAAAATGAATATTGAGGTGAATCACGCTACTCTAGCACAACACACAATGCAACACGAATTAGCAGTTGCTGCCAAAGCGGGAATGCTAGGAAGTATAGATGCAAATAGAGGCGATTATCAAAACGGTTGGGACACAGATCAATTTCCAAACAATATTCAAGAAACTACAGAAGCAATGTTAGTATTTTTAGAAGCAGGAGGTTTACAAGGTGGTGGTGTTAATTTCGATGCGAAAATTAGAAGAAATTCAACTGATATGGAGGATGTATTTCACGCTCATATTGGGGGAGCAGACACGTTTGCAAGAGCTTTAATTACTGCGGATAAAATTATGACTTCTTCCTCATACAGTTCACTTAGAGAAAAAAGATACAGTTCTTTTGATGCAGGAAAAGGAAAAGATTTTGAAGGAGGGAAATTAGAACTTTCCGATTTGTATAAAATTGCTCAAGAAAATGGAGAACTAACACTTCAAAGTGGCAAGCAAGAATTGTTTGAAAATATTATCAATCAGTATATATAATTTCTAAAACTTAATTTTACAGTTCAACAAGAATGATCAAAAAAATTTCTCAATAAAAAAGAATGCTTTTAGATCATTTGAAAGAAATCATTTTCATAAAGGGTGGTAAAATTAGTATTTAATAAAGTTTATTTAGCTAAATAGCAGAGATGCAAAGTCTCTAGAAAAAATAATAAAACACAAAAACTCAATTGAAAATTAATACGTACAATTGAAATATTTAAAAATAAAATAGTAAATATGAAATTTTTTATAGACACAGCAAATTTAAATGATATTGCAGAGGCAGAAGCTTTAGGAGTTTTAGATGGGGTAACAACAAATCCATCGTTAATGGCAAAAGAGGGTATCACTGGTGCTCAAAACATTTTAAATCATTATAAGAAGATTTGTAATATTGTAACAGGAGATGTTTCAGCAGAAGTAATTGCAACGGATTATGACGGAATGATTGAGCAAGGAGAAGAATTGGCAGCTTTACATTCTCAAATAGTTGTAAAGCTTCCAATGATTGCAGATGGTGTAAAAGCGTGTAAGTATTTTTCTGACAAAGGAATTAAGACGAATGTAACGCTAGTTTTTTCTGCAGGGCAAGCATTGTTAGCAGCAAAGGCGGGAGCAACGTATGTTTCTCCTTTTCTAGGAAGGTTGGATGATATTTCTACAGATGGTTTAAACCTCATTGAAGAAATTAGAATTATTTATGACAATTATGGTTTTGAAACTCAAATTTTAGCAGCATCTGTTAGAAATACAATGCATGTTATCAACTGTGCTAAATTAGGCTCTGATGTAATGACAGGTCCTCTGTCATCAATTACAGGGTTGTTAAAGCATCCACTTACAGATAGTGGCTTAGCTAAGTTTTTAGAAGATTATAAAAAAGGAAATTAATGATGACTTTAAAATATTTTACTCAGATCCTTTTAATTATATTTTCAATAACAATTTATAGTTGTGATAAAGAAACTGAAGATTCTACACCAGAAGTAATAGATACAATAACTCCCTCATTAAAAACACAAACTATTTTTATTTCACAAACTATAGAGGGTGAGATTGAATCAAGAGCTGTCATTATTCAAACACCAGCAGTTATTGATTTCAATAAAAATTATCCTTTAGTTTTTGCTTTTCACGGAAGAGGTGGTTCGAATGCTAGTTGGGTTAATAAATTAAGTAGTTTTACAAATAGTGGAGAATTTGTAGGAATCTATCCTCAAGGCTTTTTGGAATCATGGAATTTGGGTACAGAGCCTTCAAAAGCAGACGATGTAGCTTTTGTTAACTTGATTATAGAAGAATTAAAAAAGTATGATAATTTAGACTTTGATAGAATGTATGCAATAGGAACTTCTAATGGTTCTGGTATGGTGAACAAATTAGGAATAGAAACGACTCATTTTAAAGCAATTGCTCCGATTGTTTCACAATTAATGCAAAGCAGTCCATTGTTGCCAACTACACAGCCCATATCTGTGTATCAAATCAATGGAGCAGCAGATACTACAATTCCTATTGAAGGCGGACCCAAATTAGGTCATGTGTTTTTAGATGCTAGTGACAGTGCGGCATTGTGGGCCAATCACTTTGATTGTAATCAAAATCCAGAAATACAGACTTTAGGAGAAGACACGCTTTACATTTACCAACAATGTACTAATGATAAAGAAATAAGATATCTTAGAGTAGAAAATGGAGCGCATAATTTACATTGGGGAAATCTAACATTATTAGAAGATATATGGGTTTTTTTTAAACGTTTTTAATACTTGAAAAAATCTAATAAAATTTCCTAAATGCGAGTCACTTTCAAGGTACAGGATACATAGACTTAAACTTAAACCTTTTAATTAATCAGAGGTTCAAGATCTTATGTTTGAAGTGCCAATCTAATTATATGTGGATTCTTATTATAAGTAAATTTATAAACTTCATAAAAAAAGAGGGCAAAGTTTTTTAATTAATAGATAACAACTTTCCTTTTAATTTCTTCTCCTTCTTCTGTATGTAAAGATAAGAAATAGATTCCTTTAGGGTATTTCGTTACATCTATTTTACCACTAAAAGTATTGGTATCATATACTTTTTTTCCTAAAATAGAATACAACTGAATGTGCGCTATTTTTTTGGATGTTTTAATAAAAAGTTCCGTTTTAACAGGATTCGGATAAATTTGAATATGTTTAATATTCGTTGCTGTTTCTGTTGAGAGTAGATTTATATCCTCAACTTCAACTTCAAACTCATCAAAAAAGTAAGTTCCTTGAAATTCTCCAACTAATACTTGAAGTTGTATTGATGTCGTTTGGTTGGGAACAAAATATTCAAATTCAAAAGGAGTTTCAGCATAGGTGTTTGTTAGGTTAAATGAAGGAGAAGGAACAAAAGAATTAGCACCATTTACCACCGCTTTTATTCTCAACTTAAATGATTGTCCATTTGTATTTAACGATTTGGCATGTACTTTAAAAGTTATTTTCTTATCAGTAAGGTCTTCTGTGTATACTACATTACTTAATACAACCTTGTTGTATACATCTGCTGAAGAGACTACGATTTTTGCACCAGCCTCCCCATTTTTTGAATCTGTTGTAGCATCGCTAAAAGTTGCAGCAGCACTTCCTGAAACTCTAAAACTCCAATCAGTGTTATAACCACACTCAAAAGTTGGATTGCGTATCAATGTATTTTCTGTTGGCCCATAGCAAACAGGCCATGTACCAGATTCAAATAAGGCATCTTTTACATCCTCTACCCAAGTAGAAGTATCGATAATCGTACTTGTATTTGTATTTTTTGGATCATAACTATTTACAGAAAAATTAGCAATATTATAATTTAAAGTAGCAGGGCTGTCTGATCTCATATGTATGGTTTTGTTCGATTTAGGACCCGAATCCCAAGCGGCAAAAGAAAACCCTCTGTTAATTGCTTGTTCTGCAATATATCTGTGGTATTCTACACGCGAAGCATTCTCCGGACCACCATCAGCAAAACCTGTACTATTCCCCGAAATTGTATTTAGATCTCCCGAACTATATTTATAGCCTCCTGTATTGTCTGCGCCAAATTCCCCAACAAAAACAGGAATATTATTGGTTGTTGCCCAATTTGAAACCTCATCAAACCTTGTAGTTAAGGTATTTTTATCTGCATTTGTACCCCACTCTTGATCATCTCTAGAATCTGCACTAGAACTTGTAAAATTAAACGGTTGGTAATAATGAAATGTCGCAATTAAATAAGCATCACTAGAAATAATATTAGGATCAATTTGCAAAGGCGCTTCATGTGAAGTTCCTGTTCCTCCTGTAATGATAATATTTCGAGTCGTATTATTAGACCCTGTTGCTCTAATTATAGAAATAATATCAGAATTTAGCGTATTCATATCCTGAGCAGTCATATGAAAATAAGGCTCATTAATGACTTCAAATAAGAGATCTTCAGAATGATTTTTAAATCGTTCTGCTACTTGTGCCCAAATAGCTCTAAACTTTTCATTATCGGCAGCTCTTTTAGCTGAAGTAGGTTGTGTATATGCTGTTTCCTCAGAATCAAAGGTATAGATGAACTCAGATTTTAAGGTTGATCCGTGAAAGTCTAGTGTTACAATGAGACCTTGCGCTAGTCCCCAGCCAATCATTGTTTCAATTCTATCTAGATGTATTGAACTAACAATATAATCAGCTGGAGTTCCAGAATAGTTCCCAGAAGTTCCTGCTGCTAAAGAATAACTAGAGGTATTACCAGTTGTTCGATCCCCAAAAAAATCGATTGGAATTCTAACATTTGTAAATCCTGCAGTGGCTAGGTCTGTAAAATATTGTTCTTCAACATCAGGAGACCAATTGCCTACTACTGGTGCGCTAAAAACGTTTCCAAGATTAATACCTCTGCCCATTTTCTCAACTACATCGTAAGGCTTTATTTGACTAAATGTTGAGAATTGCAGGGATAGTAGTATAATTATTAATAAGTAAAAAGTATATTGCTTTAGTAGTGAAATCATAATTTATGGATACAATTATATAACAGAATCGTTAGAAATAGAAAAAGGGATAAATAATTGATTAAAATTTATCCCTTTAAGGTATCGAACTATTGAAAAAAAAATTAGTTGTTTAGTTCTTTTTGCTTAAGACGTTCTAATTTTGATATTTGAGCAACTTCGTTCTTTGAAAATTGTTCTGAGAGTTTTTTTCTTGTTGCAATAAAAGCCGCTCTATAGATTTCTTTTTTTTCTTCTTTAGAAAGATTTTTACCTCTTATCTTACTAGCATTAGAACTGTATTTTTCATAAAGAATATCTTCTAAAAAAATTGCTTGATCTTTCGTTAGATTCATTTCTGTTATTATATGTTCAGAAATAGTTTTTGCTCTTTTTTCTATATAATTCTTCTTCTTCTGTGCATGAATACTAACAGCGGTAAAAAGGATAACTGCTATAATGATTTTTTTCATTGTATTTATTTTTTAATGAATCTTTTGGTAGAAATACTACCATTTTCTTGCATGATTTTAAGTATATAAATTCCTGACTTCAGTGATGATACATTTAATTTCTCTGACGGCCCATTTTGATCGATAGTTACCTGCCCTAGAATATTTATGGCTTTTATCCCTTTTATTCCCATGGATGTTTTTATGGTAATAATGTCAGTTGCAGGATTTGGATATATTGAAATCTCAAGATTATCTTTGAGAGTATTGTTTTCTGTCCCTAAAACTGTCTCTTGAATACTTGTTCTAATATTGTCTATCAGCAGCTTTACACCAGTAGCACCAAATTTAACAGCCATTCCTAACTCAATATCGTCATAGGTTTCTGTGTCATAACAATTTGTTCCTTCTTCTGGAGCATCTAGACTAGAACAAACAGTTGAAATGGTTCTAGTAAAAGAATATTCTGCCCAATCAGCTGTTGCGTTTTTAGCATTACCGTATGTTGTTCTATCTCCCGAACCTCCTGAAGCAATATTTTTTCTCCATCTCGGAATAACACTAACCACAGCATCCCCGGGGTTATCTGTATATTTCATATCCCATGTGATTGTTACAGATTGTGAATTGTTAACTGCAGGGTCTATAGAACCTCTATAATTATTATACAAAGTAGGGGGATTTGTAGGAATTTCATTCTCAAATGTGAATTCTGCAGCTTGAGTTCCAGTAGTAGTATCATTGGAAACAGCAAAAGTACCTCCTGTTCCTGCAATTGACCATGATCCTAAAATTCCGTCAATATCATCAAAATTTGGGTTTTTTACAAATCCGTCAAATGACGCTTGTGATGTTTTTTTTATTGTTATAGAATCAAAGACTAAATTTTCACCTTCAGCAGCATCTCCTTTTACTCGAATCCCTAAACCAGTAATAACTCCGTTGTTATCAGAGGGAGCGGCAGGAATAGCAACAAGAATGGTATGAAAGTTGCCATCTGCAGAAATCTCAAAATTAGTTTTTGCAGCTGTACTTCCTGCATTTCCTCCTACTACATAACTTAATAATTGAAAACCTGTGAGGGAAGTGTTATTTTGAACTACTAATTCTACAAATTCATAATCCGTATCGGATAGGTTTAAATCAAGAGACATTGTGCCGCCATAGTTGGTGATGTCTGTTCCAACGACCAAAGTACCGTTAGACTGAGAAACTGTTGTTGTTAATGATGGAATTTTGACCCACCCTTCTGTATCGTCTGTGGTATCAAATGAATATACGATGTCCTCTTGAGCCTGTGAAAAGAGAGTTGTAAGGCCAATAATAAAAAGTAAGATGTAATTTTTTTTCATAATTAATTGTTGTTTATAAATATATTTAAAATTTATTCCAAAGATTTTTAGTTTTAAAAACTTAACTCAAATTTAAAAAATTAAGTAACTTGTACATATAATATATGAGTAAAATAGTAGAATTTTTGAAGCAATAGAGTTAGAAACCTTTGTATTAAGGGAAATAAGTATAAAACTTTAATTAAAATTTGTATTGATCTTTAATTGAAGGACTTCCTTTTAAATAGCCTAGTGAGCTTAAAAAAACATCAGTTTCATAGGTGGTTTCAATAAAATATTTTACGGGTGGTTTTGCAAAGAAGGCATGTCCAACATTTTTATAAAGAACCAACTCACATCTGCTCCCAATTCTCTGCATTTTAGCCTGATACTCAGTTACCGTCTTTACGGGTATAATTTTATCTTTGGTACCAATAAGTATGATGGTTGGTGGGGATCCTTTTGAAATATTATGAATGGGTGATATTTCTTGATATCTATTTATAAATCGATGATATCCAAATGAGTTAGGGCCATTGTCTATGACAGGGTTTAGTAATACCAACGCATTGGGAACAGAACTAATTTTTAAATTTTCAATCGGGTTGTCTAGACCTTCAATATTTCCACAAGCAGCAGCGAGATGTCCGCCGGCAGAACCTCCTCCTGCAGCAATCATAAGAGGGTTAATACTCATCTCTTTGGCTTTTTTTCGAATAAAACGTATGGCAGATTTTGCATCTTCAACAGCTTCAAATGGTGTTGTGCCATGCTTGTTTTTAATTCGATATTCTGCAGAAATGGCAATCATTCCTCTTGAAGCAAAATACATGGCTTGTCTTTTAAATAGGTCAGGATTTCCATTATTCCAACCTCCTCCGTGAAAAAATACAATACAATTGTAAGTGTTTTCTTTTTTAAAATTTAAAGGTTTGTATACATGAAGATTTAAAGTTGTGGTATCTATTTTTTTATAGGCAACTTTATCTGCTGAAATTAATATTCGATTTTGTTGACTAAAACTAAACTGAATACCAGCAATATATAAAAGGAAGAGTATCCAAAAACGAGTATTTAAAAAAAACTGCCTCATGATTATTTTTTCTTGGTTAAAATTTGCTGAACAGATTCTTCCTCTTTTATATTATCTACAATTCTACCAAAATCGGCATCCGTTATTTTTCTAAAGTCCATCAAGCTTTTATCATTCTCATACTTAATCATTAGGTTTTTCAGTTTAGACTTTAATTCTCCAATAACAGTTGTATAGTTTGGGTCATTGTAAATATTATGCATTTGATTAGGATCTTTTTCTAAATCATACAGTTCCCAAACATCAATATTGTAATAGAAATGAGCTAAGGTGTATTTTTGAGTTCTGATGCCATAATGAGGTTGTACATGATGCCAGAAAGGAAATTCATAATAATGATAATACATAGCATCCTGCCAATCTTTGGGAGTTTTCCCCTCTAAATTGGCAGCAAAACTAGTTCCTTGCATTTTTTGATTTGTCGAAATTCCTGCTAGTTCTAATAGGGTAGGAGCAAAATCGATGTTGGTGATAATATCTTCATTTATACTTCCTGCTTTTACCTTTTTAGGGTATTTTACCATAAAAGGCATTCTTAAAGACTCCTCATAGATAAATCGTTTATCAAAAAAACCATGATCTCCTAAATAGAAACCTTGGTCTGAGGTTACTACTATGATGGTGTTTTCTTCTAGGTTATTTTCTTTTAAATAATTTAAAACACGTCCAATATTGTCGTCCACTGATTTTACACAGGCTAGATAATCTTTGATATAGTTTTGGTATCGCCATTTTCTTCCTTCTTCGTCTGACATTCCTTCTGGCTGAACAATTTCCCCAGATTTAGCGCCATAGAAATCCCATTTAATACTTTCTTTTCCTTTTTTTAGACCTTTAGGACGTTTTAACTTCATATCTCTTCTGCTAAAATACTCCATAGTCATTTCAGTATCTCCAGCTGTTAGCTCTCGTCCTTGATAATCGTCATTAAAAGTAGTTGGGTAAGGCATCTCGATATCTTCCCAAAGTTCCTCATATTTTGTATCTGGTTCCCAAGGCCTGTGTGGGGCCTTGTATTGCAAGACCATTAAAAAAGGTGTTTCTGAAGTTGTTGTAGAATCTAACCAAGTCAATGCGAAATCAGTACTTAAATTTGTAGCGTAGCCTTTTTCTTTACCCTTTATTCCATTATCATTAAAAACAGGGTTCCAGTAATGTCCTTGCTGTCCGGCTGAATCATGATATTTAAAGGTATCAAAACCAACAGGTTCTGTTCCTAAGTGCCACTTTCCAAACAGACTTGTCTTATAGCCGTTCTTTTGAAATTCTTGGGGGAATGTCCATTGTGAAGCATCAAATTTTCCACCACTTTCATTTTTGTAGTATCCATTTAAGTTGCTATAATTACCGGTTAATATAGCAGCTCTACTCGGTCCACAAATAGCGTTTGTAACCAATACATCTTGAAATAGCATCCCTTCCTTTGCGACTCTATCTATATTTGGGGTTGGTGCAATATCTTTATAAATACCTCCATAAGCACTGATGGCTTGTGTGGTTAAATCATCAGCCATTATGTATATAATATTTGGCTTTTTGGTAGGTTTTGTTTTGCTTGAGTTACAAGATGTAAACAAAATGATACAGCTAATTAAAATACTTATGGAATTGAGTGTGTTATTTTTCATGGGTTGATTTTTTTATTTAAAATATGACTTAAACTATCTACAATCGTTTTGTAACGGTTTTCGATTGCTAAATTTCTATTTTCGTTTGGATCAATGTTATGGTCGTATAACATTTTAGATATGGTTTTGTTATTTCTTTGCCATTCGGTATAAAAATAGTTGTCGGCAATTAAAGTTTCTCCTTTTTGATAGCGAGCAAATGCGGTATTTTTAAATATTTTGCTTGGATTGTGAAGTGCATTTACAAAAGATTCTCCCTCCAAATGTTTTGGTTTCGGTACATTAATCAGGTCACAAATTGATGGGTAAATATCTACCAACTCTGCGATTGAGTTTGTCCGTTTATTTTTTTGGATACCAGGTGCATTTACAATTAAAGGAACTTGCAGCGCAACTTCAAAATTACTGTGTTTTACCCACAAGCCATGTTCCATTAAACTCCAGCCATGATCTCCCACTAAAATAATCACAGTATTTTCTCTCAAATTTAAAGTATCTAATTCATTTAAAAGTCTACCAAT
>Ga0209603_1001777_pt1 | contig 21617 bp, 22 predicted proteins | sample COGITO_mtgs_1206_FD_184812 | JGI IMG/M metagenome (GOLD analysis project Ga0209603, IMG submission 184812) | Pelagic marine microbial communities from North Sea - COGITO_mtgs_120607 (SPAdes) (version 2) | ecosystem: Environmental > Aquatic > Marine > Epipelagic ... | reverse complement strand
AAGCAGGTCGACGAGCGACTGGAGTCGCACCGGGAGCCGACGGTTACCAAGCGCGAGAGGGCCCGCTGCTTTTAACACATAGGTCCCCGCAGCAAGCACGACTAGAACGATCAGCGCGTCGCTCATACGGCGCTCTCGGATTCACTCGAATCCTCATTCACCGATGACGTCGCAACCAGGCCGGCCGCGCCGACGCCGAGCATCGACGCAAGAATTGGAACCCCCGCCGGGGTGAAAGGGACCAAAGCAACCGCAATCGCAGCTCCTGCGGCGGCGGTTGCAAGTTGGCGTCGGTCCGCAAGGCGTGGCCACAACAGCGCCAAAAACGCAGCCGGTCCGGCGACGTCAAGGCCGAGGTCGACGATCAAGTCACCCGCATTGCTGAACACAACGAACCCGAGCACAGTGGTGAGATTCCAGACAACAAATACGCCGAGACCCCCCACGAGATAGCCATATCGGCGATGCCTTTTCTCGACAGCAGCAACGCCAACTGCGGTGGCCTCGTCAATCATTAGTTGCGACATCAAGGCGCGTTGCCAAAACGCGCCGGTAAGCGCGGGTGCCATGATCACGCCAAAGGCAAGTGATCGGACGTTGAGCAGGAGTCCAGCGATTGCTGCCGACGCGGCCGAACCGCCGTCGCCAAGGATCTCGACAGCTGCGAACTGTGCGCTTCCTGCAAAGACGAAAACTGAGTAGCCGACCGCCTCAAACAGTCGAAGTCCAGCGGTCGCCGCTGATGCACCGAAAACGATTCCAAACGGTGCCACCGCCACAGTGATGGACGCTGCCTGGCGCCGCAGTCGGCGGCGTATGCCTGCGTCGTCCACCGAGTCGCTTGCGGATACAGACATCAGCCCAGTCTGGCTACCCAACGACGACTTGTGGCGTTTGTCATTCCCGATGTAGTGATGGAGACACGTCACCACCAGTCATGGATAGTGAGATGCTCGGCCCCCAACTCGGTCCGTGCCCGACACTGTGCGGACTAAACGATTCACAATGGTCTGCGATGAACAACCGGCCCGTCACCACCTTTAGCAACATGGTCATGCCGACGGAATGCCCCGCCCACCCAGCGGCCGTCGCAATGACGGCGGTGTCCTCCATCGTCATCCACGCGTGTGGCGGCGGCGACACGGCGGCCGGCCGAGTACCTTGGCGTCGTGTCTGACGAACAGCGAAGCCGAGCTCCGTTCTGGTTGCACCAGCTCGCCGAGTATCTGATCGCAGCGGTGCTCATCGCTAGCGCTTGGTACAGCCCCGAACCACTAGTTCAGGCCGTATTCGGTGGGCTCATCGTCGTCAATGCCGCCTTCGCCGACGGCGCAGCCGGTGCCTTCCCCTTGATCGGTCGCCGAATTCATAAGTGGTTCGACGTGGTGATCATGGTGACGCTTTTAACCGCCGCCGTTCAGGGGTGGGTAGACGTCAACACCACCGGCAGAATTGCACTGCCGACAATGGCCGTCCTGTTGTTCATGCTGTGGTTCAACACGAATTTTGAGATTGACGAACCAGCGGACACACACCGGTAGGTTCGGGCGTCGTGGATGATGCGACGCACTCAGTCACACCGGGCGCACGCGAAGTCACGCGTCCCGCATTCACGTTTAAGGTTCGTCGCCGAGGTCTCTCACCAAAGCGACAACGCGAGTTCGACGAGTGGATCACCAAGTGGGGTATCGACCGCAACGGGCCGGTGCTTGATTGGAATGAAGTCTTCGGCCCAAATCGCGAGCCGAATCGAGGTGTTGTGCTCGACATCGGATTCGGCCACGGCGAGTCGACTATCCAGATGGCGCAGTCGCAGCCACACCTTGACGTCATCGGCGTCGAAGTCCACGATCCGGGCGTGGTGACCGTACTCGACGCAATCGAGAACGTCCCCCTTCCCCACGTTCGCGTCGTCCACGGGGACCTCGTCGCCTTTCTCCGACGAGTCGGACCCCTGTCACTCACCGCGGTTCGAATCTTCTTTCCCGACCCGTGGAAGAAGACCCGCCAGCACCACCGACGGCTCGTTCATGAGGATGTGACGGCCGCGCTCGTCGACCGCCTTGTACTCGGAGGCGAGCTCCACCTTGCGACCGACATCAAGGACTACGCAGCGCTCATGCAGCGAGTATGCGACGCCGATCCGCGACTCACGGGTGGCATCGTCGACCGGCCACCCGACCGGCCGCTCACAAGATTTGAGCAACGAGGTCTCAATGAAGGCCGGCCACCGACCGACCTTCGCTACACGCGGACGGCCTGAGCACACGCATCACCGGTCAACGAGCGTCAACGCTGAGCAGGTCCCAAGACACCTACTCCGGGAAGGCGGGGAGATCAGGGCCGTATAACCAGTCATCGAGCACGGCAACAGCATCCGGCCCAGCGACCTCATCGACCACTGCGAGGAACTCGCCCGTGGTGATGGCAGAGCCGGCGAAGCGCGCGTAGTAGGCGACGAGGATCTTGCGGAAGATCTCATCACCGACTTCCACTCTGAGCGCATGCAATGCCATCCCACCTCGGAAATACACCGAAGGGCTGAACAACTCGTCGACCGGCACCTCGGCGGGGCCGATCGAGCCACCACGCAGCGCCGCATACATCCCGATCGGTGCGATGTCGCTCGGCAGACCACGATCCTCGAAATACAGGTAGGCGAGGTACGTTGCGAAGCCCTCGTTTAACCATATGTCCTGCCAGTCGCCAAGCGTGATCGAGTTGCCAGCCCATTGGTGCATGATCTCGTGGGCGATCGTGTACGGGTCGGTCGAATCCAGCCCGTGTACGGAGATCGTCTGATTCTCGAGTGCGAATCCGATGCCGAATGGCAGGACGATCGAGCCGTACTCGTCGAATGGGTAGTCCGCGCCGAGCAGCGTCTCGAAGAAGTCGATCACGTCAGCCGTCAGCTCGAAGTCATCGTCGAGATCATCGGCAAATGCCGGCGGAAAGTAGTTGCGGATTCGCAAGCCGTCAGCGGTGAACGATTCCTGCAACTCAAAGTCGCCGATGTACACCGCTGCGAGATAAGTGGTCATCGGGTCGTCCATCCGCCACGTGGTAGTGGACTGCCCGCCGCCTACCTCCTTGATGCCTTCGAGCACCCCATTAGCTACAACCGTGAGTTCGCTATCGGTTGTAATTTCAAAGTCAAAGGTCGCTTTGTCGGCCGGGTGGTTGTTGTTCGGAAACCACGACATTGCACCAGATGGTTCAGACACGACATACACGGTGGTCTCTCGCTGATGCCACCCAATCGTGTCGAATGGGACCGCTGGATCGTCGATCGGCTCCGGCATCCCCCGGTAGTGAACAACAACGGTAAAGGGTGCCGCATCAGCAATGGGCCGGTCAGGGGTGACCACCAGTTCGTGGCCCGTGCGATTGGCGCTCGCCTCAACGCCATCGACAGTGACTTCTTGGACCTCGAGGCCCTGCAGGTCGAGGTGAAAGACATCAAGTTCATCGACAGCGACAGCTTCGATGGTTACCGCTGCATCGAGAACGTTCGCATCGACATCCACATCGATCGCGAGCGAGTAATGGTCGACGTCGTAACCGCCGTTTCCGAGTGTTGGGTACAGCGAGTCACCGACACCTGCGAGGTCCGCGGAAGCGGGGTCGACCGGATTCGATGACTCGACGAGGTCAGACGGTTCCGAAGTCGGTGGGACTGTCGCAGTGGCAGTCGGCGTGATGGCGTCTACATCTGTCGATGGTGCCGCCGGGTTCAGGCGGGTCGACTCCTCAACGTCGACCCCGGGCGAGCCCGAGCAAGACACGGCCACCGACAGCGCTAAAAACGACCAGCCAATCCGTCTCTTCACCGCTGGAAACCTACGCTGGAATCGACCGCCCCTACCGTCGCGCGTAGGAAAGCAACCGACAGGGCACACTGTTTCAATGACGATCCTGCACGATCTACTCAACGAACGCAGTGTGCTACTCATCGACGGGGCAATGGGCACCGAGTTGTTCGCCCGCGGACTCGAGTCCGGTGGTGCTCCGGAACTGTGGAATGTCGAGCATCCCGATCGGGTCACCGCCGTTCACGCAGACTACGTGGGGGCCGGCTCCGACATCGTTCTCACTAACTCGTTTGGCGGCACCGGATTTCGCCTAAAACTGCACCAACTCGACGATCGAGTCATCGAACTCAACGAGGCTGCGGCTCGAGTGGCGCGCGCCGCCGTCGACGCCAGTGATCGTCGGGTCATCGTCGCTGGGTCGATGGGTCCAACGGGCGAATTGCTTGAGCCGATGGGCTCGCTGACAATGAAAACGTGTGCTGCAGCGTTCGCCGAACAAGCCAAAGGACTCGACGCTGGTGGAGCAGACGTACTCTGGATCGAGACGATGAGTCACCTCGACGAGATCGCTGGAGCGGTCACAGGTGCCCGTTCGGTCAGCGATCTGCCAATCTGCGCGACGCTGAGCTACGACACGGCTGGACGAACGATGATGGGGGTCACTGGAGTTGATGCGGTGAACCGCCTTGCTCAGCTCGGCATCGATGCCGTCGGCGCGAACTGCGGGAATAACCTCGCCGACACCGAAGCTGCCCTCGCGGAGATGCGAGCAACGAATTCCGACATCCTCCTGATCAGCAAGGCAAACGCAGGCATGCCCGAGTGGCATGGTGCCGATTTGCACTACAGCGGATCGCCCGAGGTGATGGCGGCACATGCCGATCGCCAACGCACCGCCGGAATTCAGATGATCGGCGCATGCTGCGGCAGCTCGCCCGCCCACCTAGCAATGATGCGTCAGGTGCTCGACGGCAACATCCCAGTTCCCGAAGTCGAATACGAGGTTGCCATCAAGCGACAGGTGGTTAAGCCCCGCGAGCGACGCGGGGCCCGCCGCCGCAGCGGCGGACCCGCTGGCGCATCGTTCTGACCTACATCAACCAGGACCGACTCACTGGGCGTGCATGGCACGCAGGAAGCGCCAGGGGAGCCTGTGTCGTGCGGGACCACGGCTACCGTGATCGACATGGCAAACGCTCGACGCGCCGACAACGCCACCGTGACGCTCGTGCCACCTGCGTCAATGCTGCCGACCGTGCTCCCTAACGATCGTTTCAACGAACGGGGGGCTCCAACACAGCCGTGGCGCGACGAACTCCATCGAATTTCGAATGCCCGCAATGTGCTCGCTGTGTTCAGCACCCTGGCCCAGACGTTCGGGGTCATGGTTATCGCCGGTGTCATCAACACCTGGTGGTCGTATCTGCTTGCGTTTTTGCTCTTGGCGCGGGGCCATGTTTGTCTCAACATCCTCGCTCACGAGTCAGCTCACCGGCTGCTGTTCTCGAAGCGGCGGGCAAACGACCTTTGCGGCCGGTGGCTGCTCGGCTATCCCTCGTTCCAGCCAACACTGGCATATCGCCGCTCCCACTTCGCACACCATCGCGACGAGATGGGCCGCGACGAGCCTGACCTCGCAATGTATTCCGGGTATCCGATTCCGAGGGGTTCATGGCATCGCAAGCTCCGGCGTGATCTGCTCGGCATCACCGGCTACAAGCGAATGAAGCAGTTGGCCCGTGCTCTCTTGCGTGGCGGTGTTGAGGCCTGGGAGATCTTGGGCGTGCAGGTCGTGATGTTCGGCATGTCGATCGCCGTCGGTCGGCCGCTTGTGTACGTCGTCTGGCTGGCGTCGTGGATGACGCTCTGGCAGTTCTCCAATCGGTTGCGGGCGATCGCCGAGCACGGTGGGATGATCCGATCACGCGACCGCCGTGAGACCACCCACGTGGTCCGCCAGACGCTCATCGCCCGGTATCTGATGGTGCCGTATCACACGGGCTGGCACCTGGCCCATCATGTCGACATGGGGGTGCCATGGCGCCATCTCCCCCGGCTCCACAACGGTCTCGTCGACGCCGGGTGGATCACACCCGAGATCACGTACCCGACCTACCGGGCGTTGTGGCGCTCAGCCACTCGTTGACGTAACGCCAGCCGGCAGCGTCCTTGCGCTCTTTACGGTGTGCAGCGCGCTTCATCAATTCACGCAACTCTGCGGTGTCCTCACCAACCCTGTCTGCGGGGGTGGCCAAATATGCCCCTACCTTGACGAGGTTGAATCCACACCTATGGCCGTGTCGAGCAGGGATGCGCATCGAGCAGGCCACGCCGACGGCCAAGGGGAGACACGAGACGACCGGCATCCAGACCAGCTCGACGCTGACGTCGGGACCCGGCTCACCCGGCAATCAGGCCGAGCCACAACTCTCACCGAACTCCAGAAATGTTGGTCGGTCTTCGAGTCCCATCTGCTATGCCAGATCACTCACGGCTGTTATCCGTTGCTCATCCGGTACGAGAGTTGAATCGCGACTTGTGCGATGTTATCTCCGGGGGCGAACTCGCTGGAATCGACAACATTCTCGTCGACCGAACCAGTCCCGGTCGTTGCGTTGATCACGAGCACCGCCCGTTCGAACACTTCGGGCAGCTCAAGTTCCTGCACTGCAGGGACGACGTACTCGTGAGCACTATCAGCTCCGCGCCATGTTGCGGCGAATATCAATCTGATTGCAAGCCGAGTCTTGCACTTGAACCCAGAGAAATAAATAAGCCCACCCAGGTGACCACGGCATCAGGGGATGCACCGACTCAAACATCCCCTTCGGCGATGGCTTTCGACTCGCGCACGGCCCCAGCGAAAATTCCCTTCGCCATTAGCGAGGTCTCGCTCGCACGACGAGCACGGTACACCTCGGCACGAACACCATGAATTTCCCGATCATCGGGCGCAGCCCATGCAGCGAGGTCAACTAGATGCGAGGCAATCCGGAACTCGCCGTTATCGGCGGCTTCGCCCGCGCGAGCGGCAAGTCGATCGGCGCCGCCTGCGAGCGTCGCTAACTCAACGGCCAGCTGTGCCTCGGGTGCCGGCTTGAGCCGACTCGGAACACCATCCCACCACCCGCCGAATTGGCGCCAAATTCCGCGCACAACAAACTCAGGCTCATCGTAAAGCGGCCGAAGATACGGCTTGGCAAGAAGATTCGGGTCGACGCGGACCGAATGGATGATCGAGTCGAGCACCTCACCGCCATTCATCATCTCCACTACATCACTGACGAGGCCCTCGAGCGCCCCAGCGATGTCGCTCAGCATTTCCTCGATTCGGTCAGCGCCCCCCACGGGAAGCCCATGTGCCGGGAGCAGGATCTCCGGCCGCCGCGATGCCATGTCGCGCAGCGCTGCGGCCCACTCAATCGGATAGCGCTGGACCTTTTGCGGGTTGCCGGCGTTGGGGAAGTTCCAGATTACGAAATCACCTGCAAACAACCATTTCTGCTCCGGCATCCACCCCCACAGATGATCGTCGGTCTCGCCACGGGCATGGTGAAGTTCGATCGTCTTCGACCCGATTGTGACCGACTCGTGATTCCCGATCACGTGGGTCGGCTCCATGGTGTCGGCCGGGATGAACTCCGGCGCGCCATCACCCATCTGGAAATCGCCACGAACTCCACCAAACTGGCGGGCGTTGATCAGAACGTTCCAGTCGTTGGTATATCTGTAACGATCGAAACGCCGCTGGACGTTCTCGTGACCGAGCACTTCGATGTCGTCGAACGCTGCGTCGAAAGCGACCGAGCCGCCGACATGGTCGGCATGACCGTGGGTGTAGACGATGTGCGAGACCGGTGTCGACGTCCAGCCCTGGATCGCCTCGACGACGGCACTGCCGGTGTTGGCGTGCGAGGCGTCAAACGCGACTAGGCCATCCCCGGAGTCGACGACGACGCTATGGCTGAACGACTCCACCACCGCAAGTCCGTCGGCCACCTCGGTCAGTTCGTTGGTAATCCGATTGAACGGTTTGTCGACATCTCCACCCTCGATGATCGACGCCGACAATTCAAGGAGGTCATCCATTCTTCAAACGCTAGGCCACCGACGACGGCCCGCCGGCACACAGCAAATGGGCGCGCAGGGAACGATCCGCTAGACCTGCACCAATGGATCACGACGAGCGCGCCCCAAAGATCCAGAAAATCAACTTCACCGACCTGTTCGCGCTCGAACCGCATGGTCCCGACACCTACGTCGGTATCGTCGCCCGGTATCCATGGGGCGGTCGACTATTCGGCGGCCAGGTGGTGGCGCAGGCGCTCCGTGCTGCGATCCACACGGTCGATCCGGTACGTGCGGCGCACTCATTTCACTCGTATTTCATCCGACCGGGTTCGCCGGACGAGCCGATCCGCTTCGAAGTCGAACGGCTTCGCGATGGTCGCTCGTTCACCACACGCCAGGTCGTTGCTCGCCAGTCGGGCGGAGCGATCCTCAACGCATCGGTGTCGTTCCAGATCACCGAGGACGAGGCCGACGCACAGATCGCTGGGCTTGATCCTGCGCTGTCCTCGCCCGAGGACCCGACGCTACGCAATGACTCGTGGGGCGCGCTCCTCGACCGTCGCGCTGTCAACCTGCCCGATGGCCGGGTCGGCTATTGGATCCGGCTCACCGCCGACCTCGGCGACGACCCGATCAATCACATCTGCGGGTTGACATTCATGTCCGATGCCGCACCATTCAGGGCGGGACGATCCGCACACCCCGACTTCGCGAACGACGAATCCGACCGGACCCGGTTCGTCGGCGCAAGCCTCGACCATTCGGTATGGTTCCATCGGCCGTCGCGCGCCGACGAGTGGCACTGGTTCGACACTCGATCCCACGGACTGGCCGGCGGACGCGGGCTCGCGACCGGCGACGTGCTTCGCAGCGACGGGGTGCACGTCGCGACCATCGCCCAGCAGATCCTGCTACGCCGGAACCGGAACAGCTAAGCGACCATGACCGGCCTGTCCGATTCCCTCCGCTGCGACTGGCCGACCGACGACCCACTGTACCTCGGGTATCACGACACGGAATGGGGCCGACCGACGACCGACCAGATGCGGTTGTTCGAGAAGATCTGCCTCGAAGGCTTCCAGTCAGGATTGAGCTGGATCACGATTCTGCGCAAGCGTGAGAACTTCCGAGCGGCATTCGCGGGCTTCGACCTGGAACGCGTGGCACGGTTCGATAAGCGGGACATCGAGCGTCTGCTGGGCAATGCCGGGATCATCAGACACCGCGGCAAGATCGAGGCCACGATTAATAACGCGCAGCGGGCGATCGAGCTCATCGAGGCCGAGGGGTCGTTGGTCAACTGGATCTGGAGCTGGGCTGTCGATGAACCGACCCGATCCGAGGACGGAGGGGTCCCAGCGGTCACCGAACGTTCGACCGCCCTGTCGAAGGAGCTCAAGCGCCGCGGGTGGAGATTCGTCGGGCCCACCACGGCGTATGCGTTCATGCAGTCCGAAGGGCTGACGAACGACCATGACCACAGCTGTTTCGTCCATGCCAACTGCGAGTCCGAACGGCGAGCGTTTCTCGCCGACCGCGTCCTCCGCCCCACCTGACGGTCCCGTCAGGATCGCACACCCACATCGCGATATGTTCGATTCATGGCGAATGGAACATCGTTACAACACATCGACGTCCTGATCGTCGGTGCCGGGCTGTCGGGGATCGGAATGGCGTGCCACCTGACTCGCGAATGCCCGACGAAGACGTATGCGATCGTCGAAGCCCGCCGAGATCTCGGCGGCACCTGGGATCTGTTCCGCTACCCCGGCATCCGCTCCGACAGTGACATGTACACCCTCGGCTACGACTTCAAGCCGTGGACCAGCGACATCGCCATCGCCCCGGGCGCGATGATCAAGGACTACATCCAGGAGGCGGCCGAGGAATACGACGTGCTCCGCCACGTCACCTTCGGCCGACGTGTCGTCGGCGCATCCTGGGACTCCGACACGTCACGCTGGACCGTCACGCTCGATCACGCCGACAACGCCGGCAACCCGACCGGCGAGACCGAAACCACCACCTGCAACTGGCTGCAGATGTGCAGCGGGTATTACTCGTACTCCAACCCACACCGCCCGGAATTCCCGGGCCAAGCCGACTTCGCCGGCCAGATCGTGCATCCCCATGAGTGGCCCGACGACCTCCAGACCAGCGATCACCTCGCGGGGAAAAAGATCGTCGTGATCGGCTCGGGTGCCACCGCGGTCACACTCATTCCGGCGCTGGCCGATGCCGGTGCCCACGTCACGATGCTGCAACGCTCGCCCACGTGGATCTTCCCGGCGCCGAACCGGAACCCGGTGACGATCGGACTGCGCAAGGTGTTACCCGAGAAGACGGCGTACCGGACGATCCGCAAGCTGAATGCCTGGCGGACCGAGCTCGCGTACACGACCTCGCGGAAGAACCCGGACCGGCTCCGCAAGATGATCAACAAGCAGATCACGAAGGCGCTCGGCGACGACGCTGCACTGATCGACCCGCATTTCACACCGAGCTACGACCCGTGGGACCAGCGACTCTGCCTGTCGCCCGACGCCGACATCTTCGTCGCAATTCGTGAAGGCCGGGCGGCTGTCGTGACCGACCACATCACGACCTTCGACGCTGACGGCATCGTGTTGCAGAGCGGCGAGCGGCTCGACGCCGACATCGTCGTCACCGCCACCGGCCTCGAGCTCCTCGCCCTCGGCGGGGTCACGCCAATCGTCGACGGTGAGGAAGTCAATCTGGCCGACACGTTCACCTACAAGAGCTTCATGTACTCCGGCGTCCCGAACCTCGGAACGACGTTCGGCTACATCAACGCGTCCTGGACCCTGCGCGCCGACCTCGTGGCGCGCTACGTCTGTCGCCTGCTCGCCAAGCTCGACGAGCACGGCGCATCGCGTGCGATGCCGGTGGTCAGCGACCCCGAAATGCCGCAGCGGCCATATGTCGACGACTTCCCCGCGGGCTACATGCAACGCAAGATCCACCTCTACCCGAAGCAGTCCGACCGCGATCCGTGGACCGCATCACAGAGCTATGCCTACGACAAGAAGCATCTGCTCGGACCCGATGTCGAGGTCGACGACGGTGTGATCGAGTTCTCCGTACCGGTCCGCCAAACCGCCGACGCCCGGTAGTCGCACGTCAGTACCCGCGCGCTCGGTCGACGAGCGCGTCATTCGGGAGTTCACCGGTTTCCAGGTAGCGCCGAACGTTGTCGGCCGCGATCAACGCTGCGGTGTCAGCGCTCGTCGGCCCCGAGATGTGCGGAAGCACCGTGACCGACGCATGACGCCAATACCGATGGTCGCCCGGCAGCGGTTCGATGTCGAACACGTCGAGGACGGCATGATCGAGGTGACCGCGATCGAGGGCCGCGATGAGCGCGTCGTCGTCGACGGTCTGGCCGCGACCGAAGTTGATGAGCGATCCACCGGTCGGCATTGCGGCGAACGCCTCCGCACCGAGCAGGTTCGTTGTCGCGGCGGTGTGCGGGAGCAGGTTGACCACGATGTCGGAGCGGGCGAGAAGCGTCGCAAACCCGCCGTCTCCGTCGACGCACTGCACACCCTCGAGCACCTTCGGCGAACGTGACCAACCTGCGACGTCGAAACCGTGACGTACCAGCGTGTTTGCTGCCGCCGTACCCAGCGCTCCGAGACCCACGATGCCGACGCGGCGATCGGACACGCGGACCACGGGATGCTCGATCCATTCGGCGTCCCGCTGTTGGCGGGCGTAGCGCGGCATGTCGCGATGCAGATACAGCGTCCATGCGAGCACCGCCTCCGCCATCGTTGCGGCGAGCTGCGGATCGACCATCCGTGCGATCGCCACGCCGTCGGGGACAGCGGGGATGATCGCCTCGACGCCCGCCCACGTGCTCTGGACGAACGCGAGGTTCGGCAGCGACACCAGCTGGTCAGCACTCGGGCCGTCCACAATCGCGACGGTCGCCTCCGCGAGCCGATCGGCAGGGATCTCGCCGTGTTCGACCAGCTCGACTTCGGGCAATGCCCGCCGCAATGCGGCCAACAGGACCGGGTGAGGTCCCTCGTTGACCCGGCGAACGAATGGCACCAGCGGCCTCATCACGGCAGTCTCGACCAACTCCCACCCCCTCGCCAATCGGTTTGTGTGACCGAAACCGGCATTCGACGTCGGATTCGGTCACACAGACCCCCGGAGTGGGTGCAGCGAGTGCGTGAGGCGGTCGGTGAGGCGGCGGGCCGCCGGAGCCGGGCTACGAGGGCGGGCCGCGGGGCGGAGAGGACTAGGTTCGGCCCATGATCGGCGTCGAACACTGTGATCGCTGCGGCTTCGACCGCAGCCAGTGGAACGAGCAGGACGCACAGCGAACGTTGTCGCACGCTGCCGACTTCCTCGCCGGCTGGAGCGTCGATGCCCGTCCGAAGCTCATCGACAAGCTCGAGGCTCGCCGCATCGACGACCTCAAGGCGATCGAGGCCTCGGCGGACCTCTACGACCGGGTGCACCACCTGTGGCACGGGCTCGTGTCGATCGCCGACGTCCGCCGTGCCGCTGACGATGCGGTTCCGACGCAGCACGGATTGGTCGACCAGGTCAATACCTCGAGCGGCGGGGTCCCTAAGACTCCGGTCGCCGGCGCGGCCGTGGGGGTCCGTGGCGTGGACGGAGACGTCCAGGCCACCCGCGTGCATCACGGTCGACCGTGGCAGGCGGTGTGTCTGTGGAGCCGTGAGGTGATCGACGAACTCGCCGCAGCCGGCCATCCGATCGCGCCTGGGAACGCCGGCGAGAACATCACCGTCTCGGGTCTCGACTGGTCGGCGTTGCGCGGCGGCACGATCATCGACATCGGTGACGTCCGCCTGCAGTTGAGTGCTCCCGCGGTGCCGTGCAAGAAGAACGCCCCGTGGTTCATCGACGGTGACATCTCGCTGATGGACCACGATCTGCACCCGGGCTCGAGTCGCTGGTACGCGTCGGTGCTCCGGTCGGGATCGGTCACCGCCGGCGACGCCGTCAGCGTCAGCCCGAACTGACCTCGCGCAGGATCAGTCCGACAAGGGGCGCCGCCAGGGCCGACTCGGGTCGAAGACGTGCAGTTCGAACTCCTTGGCGAGTTCCTCGAACACGCGGAGGCCGCGGACGCTGTTGCCGTGATCGTCGAGCCGCGGGGAGAAGACCGCGATGCCGCCGACGCCCGGCAAGATGCCGAGGATCCCGCCACCGACACCGCTCTTCGCCGGAATGCCCACCGAGTAGGCCCATTCGCCGGCGTAGTCGTACATCCCGCAGGTAAGCGCCACCGTCAACTGGTCGCGTGTGACATCGCGTCGGACGACTTGCTCGCCGGTCAACGGATGGACGCCGTGGTTGGCAATCGTTGCGGCGATCATCGCGAGGTCGACCGCGTCGACCCGAACGGAACACTGCGCGAAGTAGAGATCGAGCGTCTCCTCCACTCGGTCGGTGATGATTCCCTCACTCAACATCAGGTAGGCGATCGCACGGTTGTGGTTGCCGGTCGCCCGCTCGCTGGCCCAGACCGCCTGGTCCACCTCTGGGAGCCGACCGAGGTACCGGTGATACATGGCGCGCACGTTCTCGACGCGTGCGTCGAGGTCATCTCCGGCGACGAGATCGGTGATCGCGATCGCTCCCGCGTTGACCATCGGGTTCGGCGCTCTGCTCGGGTCTTCGTCGAGCGCGATCGAGTTGAACGCGTTGCCGGTCGGAGCGACGCCGACCTTGGCGAGCACGGCGTCACGTCCGTGCGTCTCGAGCGCGAGGCCGTACAGCAGCAGTTTGGACACCGACTGAATGGTGAAGTCGTGGTGGGCATCACCAACCGAGAGTTCGACGCCGTCGACGGTCATCGCGGCGATGGCGAACTTGTCGGGATCGACTTGCGCGAGCTCGGGGATGTACGACGCGGGTTCCCCCTCGGTGAGATCAGCGAATCGTTCGTGGAGATCGCCGATCACTTGCTCGAACCATGCCCGTTGTGCCGCTCGGTCGTAATGATCGATTGATCCGTCGCTCATGACACCGATCGTACGGTCACCGCCGCCAGCCGTACTCCCGCTCGACACGCGCAACGCGCAGCTCGTACCGGTCGTACCACCGGGCACGGCCGGTCTCGCGTGCCAGCGTGTGCTCAGCGTGGGCCTTCCAGGAGCGGATCGCGGCCTCCGTCTCCCAGTACGACACCGTGATCCCCACGCCGTCACTACGTGCCGAGTCGACTCCGAGGAATCCGGGCTGCCGTGCCGCCAATGCGGTCATCCGCGCCGCCGCCTCGGCGTAGTCCGCCGTGTCGCTTGATGCCGTGCTGGCGAAGATCACGGCGTAGTACGGCGGATCCGGAGTCGTCGACAGCGCGCTCATCCCCCCACTGTCGCACGACCCCGCCGCCCACCACTCGGAATTTGTCTGACCGATTCCGTCGTCGACCGTCGGAATCGATCACGCGAACCGCATGGCGAGGAGGCCTGGGATGGTCGAGAATGCACCGATGACGTCACCGTCGAAGTCCGAACTGTTGCTTGACGCGGCTGCCCGTGCCGCGCGCTACGTGGCCGAGGAGCGTGACCGGCCCGTCTTTCCGACGACCGGTGCGGTCGACCGACTGGGGTCGCTCCAGTTCAACGCGACGCTCGATCGTCCACTCGACGCCGCGGACGTGATCGAGATGCTCGACGAGATCGGTGGCGCCGCCACGGTCGCGAACACCGGCGGGCGGTACTTCGGTTTCGTCACCGGCGGGGTCGAGCCGGTCGGGCTTGCCGCATCGGTACTCGCCGGCGCATGGGATCAGAATGCGGCGCTGCCGGTGATGTCACCGGTTGCGGCACACCTCGATGCCCTGGCAGCCGAGTGGATCGTCGACCTGCTCGGTCTGCCCACCGACACGGTGGCGACCTTCTGCGCCGGTGCCTCGATCGCGAACCTCACGGCCATCATCACGGCGCGCGACACCTTGCTTCGTCGAGTGGGGTGGGACACAGCTGCTGATGGGCTCATCGGAGCCCCACCGATCGACATCGTGGCGTCGGCCGAGATCCACTCGTCCGCACTCAAGGCACTCCGGCTCGCTGGGCTCGGCACCGGATCGGTGCAGGAGATCGCAACCGATGAGCTCGGACGGGCCCGACCCGACGCGATTCCGTCGGCGGTGTTGGAGTCGGACCGGCCGACGTTGGTGCTCCTGCAGGCCGGCAATGTCAATACGGGTCACAGCGACCCGTTCGCGGCCATCATCGAACGGTTCGATCCCGCGACATCGTGGGTCCACGTCGACGGCGCGTTCGGGTTGTGGGCCAACGCCGCACCGGACCGTCGCCATCTGCTCGATGGTGTCGAGTTGGCCGACTCGTGGGCGACCGACGGGCACAAGTGGCTCAACACCCCGTACGACTGCGGCGTCGTCGCGGTCACCGACCCGACGGCACTCGAGTCGTCGATGGCGATGAACGCTGCGTATGCGGGCGGCGATGGTGGACGGAGCCCGATGAACCTCGGACTGCAGATGTCGCAGGGGGCCCGAGCGATTCCGCTGTGGGCGATCCTCGCGACGCTCGGACGAGCAGGTGTCGCCGATGCGATCGAGCGTTGCTGTCGTCACGCCGAGCGCATGGCCGGCGAGCTCGCCGTTGCCGGCGCAGAGGTGCTGTGTCCTCCGGCGCTCAATCAAGTCCTCGTCGCGTTCGGGGGCGACGATCAGACCGATGCGGTCATCGACCGGCTCCAGAGTGGTGGTGAGGCATGGATGGGCGGCACCAACTGGCATGGCCGGCGGGCGATGCGGATCAGCGTGTCCGACACCTCGACGACCGGGACCGACATCGACCGCGCGATCGCAGCGGTCCTGGCCGCGCGCTGAAACCGCTGCGTTCGCGGACAGTCGTCAGTTGGCCAACGCGGCGAGCCAGTCGTCGACCAACACTTCGACCTCGTCGGTCGTCAGTGGTTGACGTGCGATCAACGCCGCGAAGAAGATCGGACCCACGAGACGACCCGCGGTGCGGAGCGGGTCGATGCCGGAGGGAAGCTCGCCCGCTGCGACAGCCGCGTCGAGCACCAACGCCATGTCCGCCATGCCGGAGCTGAGCAGCGCCTGCTGTGCCTGGCTGGTGTCGTCGTCCCACTGCGCTTGCGCCATCAGCGAGCTGAAGACCTTGTTGAGCCGTTGGTCCTGGAACGAAGCCGCCATCTGTCGGCCCATCTGCTGCATGTCGGCCCGCAGATCGCCAGACGGGTCGACCCGCTTGTGCGGCTCGACCTGGCCAAGCACGTCGACGAGCAGGTCGCCGCGCTTGGGCCAGTGCTTGTAGACCGTCGTCCGACTCACGCGCGCATCGCTCGCAACGGCTGCGTGCGTGACGGCCTCGGGCCCCTTGGCGAAGAGAATCGTCACCCCGGCCTCGAGGACCGCGGCGCGCGTCCGCTCGATGCGTGGGTCGCTGCCGCAGTTTCCCGACGTGCTGGTGGTGGAAGTTGTCATGTGTGCTGCCCGACAGGTGTGTCCGCGGACACGCCATCGAATCGTTGCGTTCTCGCCGACAACTGTACATGATGTTCAGTCATGAACAGTATGTCCACCTTGGAACGCCCTGCGTCGACGGCGCCCCCGACCCCCGACGACACCGGTGGACCCACGGGCCCCTCGATCTGGGCCCGCCTCGGAGGATTCTCGTTCCGCCACCGCCGACCGGTGCTCGCCGCATGGATCGCGGTGTTCGTGGCCACGTTCATGGCGGTCGGCGCCATCGGCGCGTCATCGGACAGCTCATTCGAGAGCCCCGACTCCGAGTCGGCCGAGGGATTCGACATCCTCGCCGCCAACTTCGGCTCCGCCGGGAGCTTCATCTCGGGCTCGGTTGTTTTCGAAGCCGACGCCGGAATCGACGACCCTGCGGTCACACAGGTGATGAACGCGCTGTTTGCCGAAATCTCCGAGTTTCCCGAGGTGACGCTGGAGAGCCCGTACGCGCCCGACGCCGTACAACGCGGCCAGGTCGCCGTCCCGACCGGCGATGGTCCGTCGACGATCGCCTTTGCGCGACTGTCGTTCACCGACGACACCGACGAACTCCGAGCGAGCGAGATCGGCGCTGAGATCATCGAGCTGGTCGAGGATCCCGCAGCACTGGTCGAGGGTGTCGACGCCGCCGACATCGAAGCAGCAGGTCTGAACATCGAGGTCGGAGGCGGCGCACTGGCCGAGTTCGAACCGCCGGAGTCGGAGCTCATTGGCATCGCCTTTGCGATTGTGATCCTCATCCTCGCATTCGGGTCGGTACTGGCCATGGGCCTGCCGATCGGCGTTGCGCTGTTCGGCGTCGGCATCGGCGTGGGCAGCATCCAGCTGCTCTCCAACGTGATCACGATCCCGTCCTTCGCGACGTCGCTCGGTGCGATGATCGGCCTTGGCGTCGGCATCGACTACGCGCTGTTCATCGTCACGCGTTATCGAGAAGGAACGCGCGCCGGACTCGAGCCGGAACACGCGACCGAGGTCGCCCTCGACACGGCCGGTCGAGCCGTCGTGTTCGCGGGATTCACCGTGGTGATCTCCCTTCTCGGCATGTTCGTCATGAACCTGTCGTTCATCAACGGTCTGGCAACCGGCGCGGCACTGACCGTGGCGGTCACGATGGTGGCCTCGATCACGCTGCTCCCGGCGCTCCTCGGATTTGCTCAGGGTCGCGTCGAGAAGACTCGGTGGCGCGGGCTGATCATGGCCGGCGGCGCGGCGTTCGCGTTCCTCGGGGTTGGCATCGGCTTCTCGGTGCTCGGCGCGGTCGGACTCGTCGTGGTCGTCGGCACGCTGATCCTGTCGTTCTTCATCCCCGGCCTTCGCGAGGAAACGCCGGCGCGCACCGAAAAGCCGCTGCGTGAAACCTGGTCGTACCGCTGGAGCCGCTTCGTCCAGAAACGCCCGTGGCCCATGGCCATCGGTGTGAGCATCTTCCTGCTCGTGCTCAGCCTCCCGGTCCTCGGGTTGCGGCTCGGCTTCGGCGACGAGAGCACGTTTGCCGAAGGCACCACGACCCGCGACGCCTACGAGCTGATCGCCGAAGGGTTCGGCCCCGGCACCAACGGCCCGCTGCTGCTCGTCGCCGAGACGAACAGCCCGGATGATCTCCAGACCGCCTCGTCCGTTGTCGCCGCGATCGGCAACGCCGACGGTGTCGCTCAAGCGCTGGGGCCGATCCCGTCTGCCAACGGCGACGCGGTCCAAATGATCGTCATCCCGACCACGGGTCCCCAGGAGGCCGAGACCGCCGACCTCGTTCGGACGCTGCGCGCCGAGGTGATCCCTGGCGCAGTCGGCGATGCCGAAATCGACGTCCTCGTCACGGGCTCGGTGGCGGCGAGCATCGACTTCAGCGACTACCTCGGCTCACGGCTGCCGATCTTCTTCGTCGCCGTGCTGGGCCTGTCGTTTCTCCTGCTGATGATGGTGTTCCGCTCGCTGCTCGTTCCCCTCAAAGCCGTCATCATGAACCTGCTGTCGATCGGCGGCGCGTACGGAATCGTCGTCATCGTGTTCCAGTGGGGCTGGGGCGTCAGTCTGCTCGGCACCGGCAGCGGCCCGATCGAACCGTTCCTGCCGATGATGCTGTTCGCGATCGTGTTCGGCCTGTCGATGGACTACGAGGTCTTCCTGCTCTCCCGGGTGAAGGAGGAGTACGACCGCTCGGGCGACCCCGTGAACTCGGTGTCCGACGGACTCGCGGCAACAGCGCGCGTCATCACCGCAGCAGCCGCGATCATGATCGTCGTGTTCGGTTCGTTCGTGCTGGAGGACGCCCGTGTGATCAAGATGTTCGGCCTCGGGCTCGCGAGTGCGGTCTTCCTCGACGCAACGCTCGTCAGGATGCTGCTCGTTCCTGCAACGATGGAACTGCTCGGTGCGCGGAACTGGTGGTTGCCCAACTGGCTCGACCGCATCCTTCCGAACCTGAATGTCGAGGGCGACGCGCACGAGATCCAAGACGCCCACGAGATCCAAGAGGCTGAGCTGACGCACACCTGAACCCCGGTGCGGGCTCAGCCAGAGTCCGGGGCGCCACGCGAGTCCCCGACCCGGCCTGACCTCCTGTAGGGAGGATCCGCGGTACCTTCGTGAGATGACGGACGAGCCAGGGCCATTGATCGCCTCGGGTCGTGCCGCCGACGTCTACGACCTCGGCGACGGCACGGTGCTGCGGCGCTATCGGACGGCGCATCCCGACCTCGAACTCGAGGCACGGATCATGCGCCATGTCGCCGACCAGGGCTTCCCGGTTCCGGCAGTCCATGACGTCGACGGGACCGATCTGATCATGGACCGCATCGAAGGCGACACCATGCTCGACCGGCTGTCCGCCGCACCGTGGAAGGTCATGTCGTACGCCCGACTGCTGGCCCGCCTCCAACAACGCCTCGCCCGGATCGAAGCCCCCACGTGGATGCTGGCCGAGGCAGCCGACCGGTCGCACCCGCAGAGCGTGCTGCATCTCGACATGCATCCGATGAACGTGATCATGTCGCCCGACGGACCGGTCGTCATCGACTGGACCAATGCTGCGGGCGGACCGCCCGGGTTCGACGGGGCGCTGACGTATGTCGAGGTCACCACGTACGCAACAGAGACTCCTGTCGAGCGCATCGGCCAGCGCATCTTCGCGGAGTCATTCCGCCGACATCGCGGCCGACGAGCCGTCGACGCGTACCTCGGTGCCGCCTGCGATCATCGGCTGGCCGACCCCGGCACCCTGCCCGACGAGCGCATCGCCGTGGCTGCACTCCGTAAGAAGGTCGCCGGACGCGGACGCACCTGAGCTCCTCGAGCCCTGCCCTGGCGGCGCTCACCGGCTCCAAGAGGCGCCGGTTCGCATCCGCGGATAACGTCGGAGACATCCGCGAACCCTCGCGGGGTGTGGTGAAAATCCCAACCGGCGGTGAGAGCCCGCGACTCCCACGGCAACCCGGCACACGAAAAGCCAGGACGCTGAGGGACTGATCCCGTGGAAACCGGGAGCCGACGGTCAGAGTCCGGATGGTAGCGAGGGGACTGGATGCGGGCGCCTGTACGCGCACGCCTCCGGATCCTCAGTCAGCTGGGTGTCGCCGACTCGAACGTGCTCTTGCGTTCGTCACGGCGTCGTCCTCGAACTGGGAGACAACAACATGTCCACGAACACGACTTCGACGTTCGCGTCGATTGAAGACGCCATTGCGGCCATCGGGCGCGGCGAGATCGTCATTGTCGTCGACGACGAGGACCGCGAGAACGAAGGCGACCTGATCATGGCCGCAGAGTTCGCAACGCCCGAGTCGATCGCGTTCTTCATCCGCCATACATCGGGATTCATCTGCACCGCGATCACGAGCGAGCGCGCACGGCAACTCGAACTCGACCCGATGGTCACGAACAACACCGAGATCCTCAAAACGGCCTTCCTCGTGAGTGTCGATGCAAAGGCAGGGACGACCACGGGCATCTCGGCCGGCGATCGCGCGGCAACGATCCGCGCGCTGGTCGATTCGTCGACGGCACCGCACCACCTCGCTCGCCCTGGTCATGTGATGCCACTCGAGGCGCGTGCCGGCGGAGTCCTCAAGCGTGCGGGGCACACGGAGGCAGCGGTCGACCTCGCGCGGATGGCTGGCCTCCAGCCGGCCGGAGTCCTCTGCGAAATCGTGGACGTCGAGAAGACGGGGATGGCCCGGGTCCCGGAGCTGGCTGAGTTCGCAGCCGAACACGGGCTGTTGATGATCACGATTGCCGAGCTGATCCGCTTCCGGCGCCAGAACGAGCAACTGGTGCGCCGTATCGCGGAGGTCGAGATGCCGACCGAGTGGGGTGTGTTCCGCTGCCATGCGTTCGAGTCGACATTGGACGGCATCGAGCACCTCGCATTCGTCTACGGAGACGTCAGCAGCGCCGTCGACGACGGCGTACTCGTCCGGGTCCACAGCGAATGCCTCACGGGCGACGTGTTCGGCTCCCGCCGTTGCGACTGCGGGCCACAACTCGCTGCGGCGATGCAACAGATCGCCGATGAGGGAGCTGGTGTCGTCGTCTACCTCCGTGGCCACGAGGGTCGGGGCATCGGCCTCGGCCACAAGATCCGCGCCTACGAGCTGCAGGAACAGGGACGCGACACCGTCGACGCGAACACCGAACTCGGGCTGCCCGTCGACAGCCGCGAGTACGGGATCGGCGCCCAGATCCTCGTCGACCTCGGGGTGTCACGGCTGCGGCTCCTCACCAACAACCCGGCGAAGTATGGGGGACTCATGGGATTCGGACTCGAGATCGCGGAGCGGGTGGGGCTCGAAACCACTCCGACACCGGAGAACCTCCACTACCTGCGCACCAAGCAGGAGCGGATGGGTCACGACTTGGGAGACCTGGAGCTCGGACCGACCGAGGAGGGCGGACGATGACCGCCCCGGGTGCGAAGCCGTCCGACGACACGCCGCTCGACGCCTCCGGACTGGTCATCGGCGTGGTCGCGGCCCGGTGGAACCCCGACATCGTGGAGCGATTGCAGCGCGGCGCGGTTGCTGCCGTCTCCGACTGTGGTGCCACCGCCGTCGCGGCATCAGCACCAGGCGCCTTCGAGCTCCCATACGCCGCGCAGGTGCTGGCCCAATCGGGACAGGTCGATGCAGTCGTCGTCGTCGGAGCGGTGATCCGCGGCGAGACCACACACTACGAGCTCGTCTCGGAGGGATGCGCGAGCGGCGTGATGT
>Ga0209603_1001775_pt1 | contig 21630 bp, 30 predicted proteins | sample COGITO_mtgs_1206_FD_184812 | JGI IMG/M metagenome (GOLD analysis project Ga0209603, IMG submission 184812) | Pelagic marine microbial communities from North Sea - COGITO_mtgs_120607 (SPAdes) (version 2) | ecosystem: Environmental > Aquatic > Marine > Epipelagic ... | reverse complement strand
GTAAAAATTTTATCTACAAAGTTTTTTATAAGTTTTTTTGAAGCTTCTATACTTACAACTGTATATACGTTATTTGCCATATTCTTTTTTTATTATATTATAAGAAATTATTTGGATTGATCCAAATATTCAACTCGATAAATTTCAATTAATTTGTCTGAATTATCAATAAAATCATAATGAATATCTACTGGTTCTGTAATTGTTTGTTCAAATTTCATAATCTATTATTTACCTTTTAGCATTTTTTTAATTTCTTTTTCTGTATATCCATATTTTGATAACAAAGCACTGCAACTATCTTTAGGCATTAATTCAACATAATCAATGGCTTCTGTTTTACTTACTAGATAGTGGTCTGCAATTTGTGAAACTAACTGAGTATCGTACTTATCTTCCTTTTTTCCTTTAATGTACTTAGCAAAGGTTCTCTGGGCAGGTAATAGGCCGTGATAGAGACGATAAGTATCTCTAGGTGATAGTAACCCAATTGTATATTTCTGTAACTGATTAATTACTTCAATTAGTTCCATTCTCATTGATAACCATCTATTAACAATAAAAGGAGCGAATTTCTTTTGATCTATATCTGTATATTTAGACCATTCTTTCTTTTCATGTGTCATTCCGTTCATAAAGTCGAAGATAGTTGCAGGTTTTTTTGTCATAGTTTATATTTGTGTTTATATATGTTAATAAATGATTCGCCAACTGCTAATTCTAATACTACTGCATTTTCAGGAACTCCTGGCATTTTCTTTTCATTTACAACGTCAACATTTTTATTTTTAAATATTTTCATTTTGGTCTTAGCATTTTTTCTATTTGAGTTTTTAAATACTAAAACAACAGGACCTTTTATATATGGAGTTCCCATTATTTTACCTCCGGTTGAAATTCTTCTGGAACATGTCCACAATCATCACATCTAAATACTGGTACTGGATATACTGTGTCTTTGTCTTGGCCAGTTAAGAATCTAGATACTTTGTTAATACACATAACTTGTCTAAAATACATACCTCCACATTCTGTGCATATCATAGGTTTTAAATCATTTGGACTGATATTTGGTTGTGATGTGTTCATATTATTCCTTTATAATTCATTCATTAATTTTACAAACATTGCCATGATATTAATTTCTTTATCTACAACACTAGTGTCAGTATATTGAGATTCTGCTATAATTAATATACATGATGCTATGTTACCAATAGCAAATTCATCTAAATTATCATATAAAAATGTATATAATGGCGTGAAGTCTTTAACTTTACTATCTGCAATAATTTGTCTTATTTGTTTAAAAGATTCTTTTTTATCTTTAATATTTTTTAAAATATTTAGTAATTCAGTCATATAATTAGCTTGTACTACACTATTTTTGTCTAATGTTAACTTACCTTTAACTACATGACTCTGTGCTGCGTTAATTGCTCTACGAATATCAGGATATGAAGAATTGATAATAGCAGCTACGTCTTTAATGTCATATTCTACTTGTTTTTCTTCTAATACTGTAACTAATCTTTGAGCTACATCTTTTTTGCTAGGAGGCATTATTCCAAATGTCTGGCATCTACTTTGTATTGGATCTATAATCTTTTCAACATAATTACAAGTTAATATAAATCTTGTAGTTTTACTATATGTTTCCATTAAGTTTCTTAATGCTGCTTGTGCATTAGGAGTAAGATAATCAGCTTCATCTAATATAACAATTTTCCATCTTTTAAAACCTACTGTAGATGCATATCTTTTTATTTTGTCTCTTACTGCGTCTACTGAGTTTTCATCAGATGCATTAATATACATTAAATCTGCATCTACATTGTTTGCAATAATTTTTGCTAATGTAGTCTTACCAGTTCCTGCTACTCCATATAGTAATAGATGAGGAACATCCCCATTTTCAATGAATATTTTAACTTTATCAATAATATGTTCATTACCAATATATCCATCTAATGTATTGGGTCTAAATGCTTCTACCCAAAGTGTATTTTCTGTTACTCCAAACATAATCTATTTTTTTCCCGTTGACCCAAATCCTCCAGAACCTCTATTTGTGTCGGCTAATGCTAATACAGGATTCCATTCTATTTGTTCAACTTTATTTAATACTAATTGTCCTATTCGTTCACCTTTTTCTAAGGTAACTTTTGATAATCCATGATTAATTAGGATTACTCCAATTTCTCCTCTATAATCTGCATCTATAGTTCCAGGAGAGTTTAAAACTGTTATTTGTTTTTTATATGCTAATCCACTTCTTGGTCTAACTTGTATTTCATACCCTATAGGGATTTCAACATGTAATCCAGTTTTAATTAAAGTGCTCAATCCCGGACCTATAATTGCCCCATGAGTTGATCTAACATCACACCCTGCGCTTCCTATAGTTTCATAGCTAGGAAGATCATTGTCTGATTTATTTATTACTCGTACTTCCATACTTAATTTTGTAATTGAACTAACCAATAATTTGAATCAAAGTCTGTACCTGTAAAGTCTACCCTTGCTAATCCATTAGATGATATGTGCATTGTACCTTTATCGCCTTTATTTGCAGTTAATACTTCTTTTAGTTTATCAGCTGAAAAACAAATTGGATCTAACTCATTTGCTGTACCATCTATTTCAAATGTAACATTATCAGAATTAATAGTTGTATAATTAATAATAAACTTAATTTTACCATTTTGAACTTGTACTGCAAAATTATTTGCGTCTGGCAATGCATTTTTTGCTTTGATAAATTTATTAACAAATAATTCATCTATATCAATTGTAACCTCATATTCAGGTTCTGCGTTAATTGCAGGAACTGCTGGTATAACAGAAGTATCAGCTAACATAAAAGTCATTGTTGTACTTCCTTCTTTAATCTTCATTGCATAATTTTTGCCTTGAGCATCATTAACTTCAATATCGATTTTCTCACCTACTGCAGATAACATTTTAGTTAATGCACCAGTATGATTAATACCTAATTCTCCTGACATAAATGGATCTGTTTTCCATTTAACTTTACCTACTACGGTTTGATCTACATCTATTAATTCACAATTAACAGATTCTCCATTTGCTTTAACAGTTACAGCTTCACAGTTACCTGCTAGATAATATCTGTTTATAAATGATTGTAATTTACTTTTTTCCATTGTTCTACCTTTTATGTTTTAAAAAACTTATTAAATTGACTTGCATCAGTAGTTGATATACTATCACCACCAAATTTCTTATATGTTTTCTTATATGTTGCATAAACATTCATTGCATTATCCGGATCATCGAACATTGAATGTAATGATAATATAACATCATTTAAATCTTTTGGAATTGCTGTTTCTAACAATTCAACATGATTATTTACTAATTGACTAACATCTTTTGCAATCTCTACATATAAATGAGTATTATGTATAACCATTCTTGGCATACCTTCTTGACTATATCTATCTAATCCAGTTGCAGTCTGTCCACCTAGATAATCATATGTAAAGTCTTTACAAGCAGGACATCCTAAGCTACATGGGACTTTTCTAGATGTGTCAATATCTACTGTTTTATTAGCTCTACTTGCATGAGATTTTCTTCTATACTCATTATTCTTTGGAAAGTATAACTCGGTAAATGTTTGAGTCTTAAAATTACCAGAATGAAGATATGTTCCAAATACAGGATATTGTCCTGGTGAACTAGAATCTGTTGAGAATAATACTCTATTATCAGTTAATTTATTAATTAACTTTTGTAATGTTGCTAATATAAAAAAATCTGATATCTTTGATATACCTAATAAGTGTATATACTTTACATGTTTCTTTTCAAATTCTCTTTCTTTAAGCATAAGTGCTATAACATACATGAAATCTACTAATTTCTTAGGACCTCCAATGCACCATCCATTAAATGCAAAATCTTTAAATTTATGATACCATTGTGCATATTCTTCATGATATGTACCTTGAATAACATTTAAAAAATCTGTTTTACCTGTTTGCTTAGATTCAAAATATTTAAAATTATCAAAACTAATATCCATAGACTCTGCAAATCTATTTTCATATTTAGCTCTAGGTGGAATATCTAAATTTGCTGCTACATCAGAATTATGTTCTAACCATTCAAATATACGCTCACGAATTGTTCCATCCCATTTTAAAGCTCCAGTTGCTATTTGGAATCCTCCTGAATCTCCAAATACTAATACCTCATCATCTAATCCTAATTGATCACGGAAATCCATCTTTTTAAAATGATGTCCTGCAGTAATTAAGAAATATGGATGTCTCCATTCTTCTGGATACTCTTTTGAGAAGAATCTAGTTGTAGTTCCATCTTCAAATTTTGTATTCTTCTTGAATGCAGACACCATACTACCTGCGGATAATGATGGATAATATATAAAATTCTTATCCATCATATTAATCTACTATATTCCACTGTTCAGTTTCACCAATTTTAGCTAACTGTTCAAATATAAATGTTACAATTTCACTACTTTGTTTGTCTAAACAATTTTTTTCACTTAATTGTTCTGCTAAAGTTTGAAAAGGTTTCTGTATAGTATTATGTATTTCTTCAATACCTGTTACATCAATTTTCATGTTATTTCTCCTGTTTTAATAAGTGTAAGCAATAATCTAATTCATGCCACACATTGATTTCGTTATTAATTTTATTTGATACAATATACGCTTCCATTTGTCTACCTAAATCCGAAGTGTCTCCTATATAATCATGAATCTTTAAAGAGTTCATTGTATTCTCCAATATTGTTAATGCATCGTCTACATCAAATGCTTTATATAATCTGTCATCATCTATAAATTCTGGAAATGATCTAAAATTTGGATATACAATATCAGCTCCAAATATAGTTGCTTCTATAACAGTCCATGATACATAATCTTGTAATGCTGTATTAAATTGTATTGAACATGTTGCTAATTCTGTATAATATTCTTTTTTTGTCAAATTATTTAATAATTTAAATCTATTATTTTCTTTTGCTAATGTATTAAGACTTTCTATAACTCCAGGCAGCATTGATTTGAATTCTTTACCAGATGTTGTTACATGCCATTCCCAATCTGGATGCTCATTAAGAAATTCCCGAGCTACTTCCATCATAAAATATGGATTCTTTTCTTTGTCTAATCTACTTGAGTATACAACAACATTTTCACGATCCTTTAAAGAATCATAATCAGGAAGTTTATCTAATGTAGCTTGTTTGTCAATTGGTAATGAAACTACATGTATTGGAGATTCAAACCCAGCATTTCTTAATTGTTCTTTGTGTATTGAAGATCCTACAAATATGCCTGTCATTCTTTTATCTAATCCTAATTCAAAACCTCTCATCCAAGATTTCATTGGATATGTAAAATCATATTCGTCAACTGATTGAGCATGAAGCATTGCATATATATCCAATTTAATTCCATATAAATCTATTGCATATAGTATTGATTCAATTCCAGGATGCCAATAGTCTTGAAGAAATATAACATCGCCGTCACTTACTTCATCATTATTTAACATATCTAAAAAGTTACTACATTGACTCATTGCAAACTTACCTCTACCTACTGCATCTAATACAGCTCCAATCTTAATTTGCTGATCAGGATCAAATTCCCCTTCAACATCAATAAACTTAATTTTTTTATTATCTACATATGGTTTAAATGCATTTGGCATCCATTCTTTAGACAGTTGATATGTATATCTAGCCTTTAATGGTTCTAAACCAAAATAAAATACTTTTTTCATATTTTTCTTCTTTTTCTTAAATAAATTCATCATCTTTCTACTATTGCTCCATTTTCCCAATCTTCCCATACTTCTACTTTATATAAATTTTCATTTTCAGAATGAGTCAATATCCATTCTCCTATATCCTCACAGCTCATTCTACCAAATTCTAATATACTACCACCAAAGGTTACTCTTAATTGTTTTTTTAATCTTCGTTGCATTAAGATAAATTCTTCATCCCTATCTGTATGACTTACTTTTGCATAACATCGAAATCCAAACATATGTCTATGTCTATCAGATAAAAATCCTACTTCTGGAAAGATTTCCTTAGCTTCTGGCCAACAATGAAACCCTTCTAAGCTAAATGATACTACTACTGAATATTTCATATTTCTTCGTCAAATTTATAGTTATCTGGACTAATCTCCATCATATTACATTTAGTTACTTGATGAACTCTATACCAACCTGCATCAATTGATAATGTATCGGTATCTTTAAGCATTTCTAAATAAGGATCTGAAATCCTATATATAATATGACATCTATTAAATAGATCTGGTTTAATTGTATCTAAAGTGTCTTTAGTAGCTTCTATAGTAACAGCACAATTTGATTCATCTAAAATACGTCTAATACTTTCTAAATATTTTTCGTCTTTCATAGACTTTTTCATGAATTCAATTGTAAAATAATAATGAGGATATTCATTAAAATTTGTTACTTCTAAACCATAAGTACTTTTCATATTATGATTTAAATCTCTTATAAAGAAAGTCATAAGATCTGAATAACGACCTTCTACTTCTCTACCTTTCCATTGATGCTTACCGTACATATTTTTTCTTTATTATAAGTAATTTTATTGAACTATCCAAATGAAAAGAACTTATTCATGTTATTATTTTCAGGAAGTTTATCCCAATTCATCGATGCATAAAAGTCATCTAATTTACCTCGAATCTCTCTATCAAATATCTTATTTCTATCAATATATTTTTCAACAAAGTCTGTTATTTGATTAGGATCTTCATATCCTCTTAGAGCAATTGAATCAAAGCCCATTGAATTTGTTTTAAGATATGCCCATTTAATTTTATCGCCATTTTGTATAGTTGCAAAGTTATTTGCATTTTTATTTACTCCTAAATGCTTAAGCATATCATTATAATTTATTGAAGATTTAACATGAATTGGAGTTCCAGACGGATATCCAGATAATGTCTTTCTACCCTTTGTATATTTTGTAATATTCTTAACACCTGTATTCTTCATAACATCTAATATTGGAGAATCTTGTATTTTGTCTTTAAAATCCATTATCAAATTAGTTGTATCATTTTTTGACTTTTCTTTGAGTATATACCATAACGTTTCTTTCATTATAGTTTTAAACTCTGTAGGGAAAGATGATCTAACTACATCTAAGCCTTTTATATCCATTTTATCTGTAGGTTTGCCTTCTTTGAATATTACCCATTGAGCATATCTCTTTTTTGCTATCCATAAACCAGACTTAGCAACATATTCTTGTTTAATTTGCCATCTATGATCAGATGTATTATGAAAACGAACTGCATATTGATCATACATTTTATTTACATGAGCTTGTATTTCAGATGCTATTTCATTTGTCTTTTCAATCATAAACTTTTCGTCAGATTCATCAAATCCAGGATATCTTTTTTCTATAAGAGGTAAACTAGATACAAAAGTTGAATCTGTATCTGTATAAAATGAAAATTCTGCCTTATTGCCATTTGCATTAATAAAATAGTCTTTGCCTACTTCTTTCTTATAATACCCATTAATAACCTTTGCAGAAAATTTAATAACACTTTGTCCTGTAGCTGTAATAGCTCCTGCATTATCTAAATCATGAAATCTAAATGTCTTTAATCCTAATACTCCATAAAATGAATTTAATAATACTTTTTGTGTTAGTTGCATTGCATCATAAAACTTATACTTATCACTACCAACTTCATGATTATCTCGCTCGTTCTTAAATTTAACACGTTCGTCAAACCATTTTTCTAATATCTTTGGAAGAAATCCTTTACTTCTTGTATCATATACTACTCCGTTACTTGCAACTGTAAATTTATTGTCAATTAACCATTGTTTAATATCTGGAATAGTCTGTCCGTTGCATACTACACTAACAGCTTCTTTACTTAATAATGATTCTTGTTTCCAATGTGGAATAACACCTATTTTAGTTTCTGGAGATATATTAAGACTCATAATGATCGATGGATACAGAGAAGTTAAATCTAAATCATATATCCATTTATATAATCCTGGAATTGGAGGCATAACATATGCACCAGCTAGTTTATTCTGCTCTTCATCCTCAACAAATCTAAATTGTTTATTTGGAGCTACTAATCCGTTTCTTTTTAAATCTACAATAGCTGCGCCATCAAGATATTTAGATGCATAATAAACATCTTCATATGGAACATGCCCTTTATGGCATATAGTTCTTGCTAACGCAATCAATTGCAATTTTTCATCTAACTCAAATACAAGATCAACATCAGTCATATTGTATTCTATAAACTTGTTAATATCTGAAACAAATAAATCGTCTAAATCTCCATCATATTCAATTTTACCTTTGCCTAATTCTGTCTTACCTACAGTGTCTAATCTATAATTAGGAAGTTCTGTATATGTGAAGTTCTTATATAATTTAATATAATCTAAACTAGATACACCAAATATTTTATATCTTTCACGATGTTTATTCCATTCTACAATACCAGCTGGAGATAATTTATTTGCAGACTTAGGACCTAATACTTTTTTAATCCTATTAATAAGATAAGGAATATCATATCCATCAGTATTCCAACCAGTTATAACAGTAGGTTGTATTTCTGAAAAATAGTTAATAAATTTAATTAATAAGTTAGCTTCATTGTCAAATACTTCAACAGTATAGTTATCACCATATATAATATCGTCAGATAATCTATTTGCTTTATCTAATACTAATACTCTTCTGTCTTTGCCAACTTTATCATAGTATGCTATCGATGTTATTTCGGTTCTAACATCTTCTGGAGTAGAATATCCATCTGCGTCTTTTGCTGTCTCAATATCAAAAAAGAAATCAGCATGGCCTTTTGATACTAAGTCAGATTCATAATATAAATCTACTAACGTTCTAACTTCTTCATTTAAATCAGATTCATATGCATCTGAATTATCTCTATGATTACCTGGAGTCTTTACTAACTTAGTGCCATTTAATGATATGTATTCTCCACTAGGATTTGGAATATACCCATATGGCTTAAACTTAAAAGTTTTATGACCTAATTCGTCATCCCATACATGCATTGTACCTGTTTTCTTATGATATGCTATATTTTGATACATTTATTGTTTTTCTGCTTTTTTTATATTATACATTCCGTATATATTAATTGATATAATGACAAAACTTAATACTAAATGACTAAAATTATCAATAAAGAAATCATATACTATCCATCCAGTATCTCCTATAATCCAAGCAATCATTGCATACATAGTTAATTGTCGAGCATTATAAACATACCCTAACAATACTAATCCAGTACTAATCCATCCTAATAAGTCTATCATAATTATAATATAAGTAATTCTTTTTGTTTTTCCAATACCGGTAAGATAGCTAACTCTTTTGCCTTAGCTTCAACAACTATGTCTAGATTATCAACATCATAAGTATTAGGAGTATTTACAATATAGTCTGCGTGAGCAGGCTCTTTGATCTTACAAAAATTCTTGTATTCTTTTTCTATAGTCGGCCATTCAGATATATCTTCTAGATCTATACTATTACGTTCTAGCATTCGTTCTACTAATAGTTTCTGCTCTTGTCGTCTAGACTCAGAGTAATGAGTACATTGAGTAACGCCATGTTTCTCCCAGGTAGACCTCGCCATAAAGAATGCCTCACGTTCAGATAAATCGCCTGTACAGAAGGTATGATGCCAATAGTCAAATGTAATAGGAATACCAATTTCTTGGTGTATAAGCTCGTATAGATGCCTTACGCTATACATAGATGCCTTGTCATCATTTTCTAAAACTAATCTAGACTTGCAAGAGTCAGATAGTCGGTGCCAAGTCTTGATCCAGCGCTTAGCAGTAGCTTCACGATCACCATAAGCACCAGCAACATGAATATTGATCTTGTTATGGAAAGACGGCTCATAGCCCATAAGGTCGAACATTTCAGAATGTCGTTCTAAGCCAATAATACTTTTTTCTACAACATCTTGCCTAGGAGAACCTAATACATGAAAAGGACCTGGATGAGTAGTTAGTCTATGACCATGCTGTCTAGCAAATTCGCCGGCAGCGTATAAGTGCTCAGAAATTTTGTCAAAGCCAGGCAAATCATGTAATTCATAATGATCGTGCCATGGAAACAATTCGGATCCTACACGAAATAAAGTAATACCATGCTCTTCGTTCCATTTAAGATAACTAAGTAAATCTTTAGCATTGTCTAATGCCTTGTCGCTAATAAGTTGTAAATTATCAGGATACCAAGAAGCTTTTCTAGCCGTACGAGAAGTAGTAATTCTACCACCTAATTTCTTAGGTCTATTTGTCAGTGTCTGATTGACACAAGCGTAACCATATCTAACCATTTTTATTTTATAATAAGAAATATTTTTGTAATATCCAAATTTAAGAATAGGATTGTAATAATCTTAATACTTCGTTTAGTGCCGAATGTCGGTGATTATCTTTTAAAGTAACAGCGTGTACAAATTTGGAATCTTTAACTTTAGGAACATCATGTATAGCTGAATCGTTTCCAAATTTTAAATCAATTTGTTGAGGATCGCCTGTTAATATCATAGTTGAACCCTTGCCTAATCTGCCTAATACCATCCCTAATTGTTGTTTAGTTAAATTTTGAAATTCGTCTATAATTACACACGCATTTTCAAATGTTCTACCTCTAAAATGAGATAAGGATACTAACTCAATATTTTCATCATTTTCCATTTTTTCTAATATAGCGGGTTTGTTATAAACTTTTCTCATATTAGAACGAATTGGAACTAGCCATGGTTCCATTTTTTCATTTAATGAGCCAGGTAAGTACCCATTATCTTCATTTGATACAGTTGGTCTAGTAATAATAATTTGATTAACAGTTCTTTTAAAAAACATATCTAATGCAACTTGAACAGCTAATAATGTTTTACCACTTCCAGCTTTTCCTATTATAAAATTATAAGGATGATTTAATATTTGAGCTTTAGCTAATTTTTGTTCATCTGACAAGGTAATATTAAACTTAACATTTCCTTTTGGTGGATTTTTATCTTTGTTATCTGGCATATTATATACTTTTTATTTTTATTTTTATATCATGTGGAGCTGTTTCATCTCCGCCAAAATAAGGGTATAAATAATATCTTCGGATAGATTGACTATTACATGGTCTATCAATTGTTACTGTGTCAATATCAACTGATACATGATAATAATTTTCATCAAATGTTATACTAAAATTAACTATGGTATTTAAGTTAATAGTTGATATTTTAGCAAATGAAAAATTTTCATTAGTATGTTTAAACCAATGTATCTCTAAGCTATCATTTAACCATCTCCAGCCTAATCGCATCGATGTTTTAGTATGATTATCGTTGCAATCACTTAATCCATACAATTTGTTAATATCATATTGATTATTTGTATCTATACTTTGATATATAGCAGATTCATCAAATATTGCTTGGAACTGTAAACAATTTGTTTTAGTAGTGTTATAACTTCTCCTAGATGAATGATTTCCTTCTTTAATTACATAATCACGAAATCCAAATTCGTCAATTTTTTTACATGACGAAAAAAGAAAATATAAAGACATTGCAAGAATGTACCAAATAATTGAAACAGCTATAGCATGCCGTTTTGACATTTGTGACTTTATTACGTTTCTATCTCTTTTTATCATATTAATTTGAAACCATGGATATTTCCATTTCTCTTACTAATATATATTCAGTACCATCAAATTTTATTTTCTTTTGACTACCTAAGTTGTTTTTACTAATTAATACAGTGTCACCAGGATTTACTGACATTGGAAGTCTGTTACCAGTTTGAGTAAATAATCCTGGACCTATTGCTATAACTTCTGCATATACAAATTCTTCGTCATATGCTCCATCAACTAATATAATTCCACTTTCTGTTTTGTCAGACTTTTTTTCTTCTTTGATTAGGATTTGATCTCCCATTGGTTTCATTTTCATAACTTTCCTTTATTTTATGTTTTCTAATATATTTCGTAATTTATCTATCATTTCCTGCACTTCTTCAGGATCCATTGTTATTGCACAACAAATATTAACATTTTCTTCTATAGAGTCTAATATGTCTAACGCTTCATTCTTCAATGTCATCTAAATCTTCGTGAAATAATTCAATTTCATCTTCTTCCTTTTTCATTGCACATGCTGCACAACAATTTTCTGTATTTTGAGTTAGTTGAATTGGTTGAAACAACATTGTTAACAACGCAAATAAAAAACTAGTAGATTTTATAATTTTATTCATTTTATATTAAATTTAATAATTGATTTGTTTTTTTATTTACCCAATTTTCATCTTTGTCTGGATTTTGTACATGTAACAGTTCATGTACTATTGATTCTTCGCAAAGATCTATATCATGATAAATAATTCCTTCTTTTTTCTCGAAGTCTCGTTCAATGCCTACAAAATATGTTTCACCATTATATACAATTTGATTTGGATCTATTTTTTCTGTAGTTATTTGCCAATCAGTTATTCCAAAATTTAATTGCCATTTTTTTATCAAATAATCTATCATACTCCTCTTTCTGTATCAAATGCTATAATATGATCTCTACCTGTCATATTATATCCTTTTTCAGCACATAATTCAAATACTAATGGATACATTTTTACCAATGTTTCTCTAGTATCACCAGCAGGCATTATAAATGTTTTATTTTTTGGAATATTCATTTCAACCCTAAATGCTTCTATTTCTTCTAGATTTTCATCTGTGCCATCCCATACAGGTTTGAAATGGTAGTCTTTATGATATGCAATTGTTTTTGCGATAGCTTCTTTATTTAATCTAAGTCTATTATGGACTTTAACCATTCGCTCGTCGGCGATAGCCCCATTAGGTGTAACAGCACCAAGTACAGGCACACTATTAGAAAATTTAGGACTAAGACTAATAAGATCCAAAGGATAGTCTGTTTCAAGAAAGTGAGAACCTTCTGTCTCAATTGTAACCAAAATGTCTCTTTCATTTGCAAAATGTGTTATTTCATTTACTAAAGCAGGATGCATTGTAGGTGAACCACCTGTTAACATCATTTCTTTAACATGAGGATTATCATCATATATTTTAATAATATCATTAAAAGTAAATGTACCTTTTTCTGGGTGTATACTTGTGTACCAAGAATCGCACCAACCACCTTCTCCAAAGTAGCATCTGTGAGTACAACCTGTTGTTCTAACTGCAATAGTTGGTCGGCCAAATCTGCTGCCTTCTGATTGTACACATCTGTATACTTCTAAAACAGGAAGTACTTTATTATAATCTTCAATTCGCTTCATAAATTGCTGTATTTTTTTTATTTTCAAAAAATTCTACTTGAGCTATTTTTACTCTACCATTAGTCTCTTCAATAACAAAATCATTTAATTTATTAAAAATATATTCTGAAAATTTTTCTGCGCCTACCGGACCTTCTAATACTCTTAATTGAATAATACCTTTTTCATGCATTTTAGAAAATATTTCCAAATGTGGATCATTTTTTGCTATTACTGTAGTATGATCAAACATATAATCCATCCATTCTTTTGCAGACATTCCGTCAATTTTTGTCTTAGATCGTTTCATTCCTCCAAAATCCCAAACCCAATTTCTGTAATCTAGTTCTCCTTCGAATGTAACTTTAAATTCTATTGCATAACCATGCAAAAATTTGCAATGTGTGTCTGTTGCTTGCCATTGACGAAACACTGTGCTAAATCCGTCAAATAATTTTGTTGATTGAAATTTTCCCATTAATATCCTTTTACAAATTCATAAAATTCAGCTCTTGTTGAAGTATCATCCTTAAATGCTCCTGTAAGCTTACTTGTTTTCATTGATGCGCCACCATGTTTAACTCCTCTACATGATACACAATTATGAGTAGCATCTATCATTACTGCTACTCCGTTATTGTCATTAATAATAGTATTAATTGAATTGTGAATAGCAACTGTTAATTGTTCTTGTATAGCACCTCTTCTACCAAAATGCTCTACTAATCTATTCAATTTACTTAATCCTATTACTTTACTGTCTTTACCTGGAATATAAGCTACATGAACTTTACCCATAATAGTTTGATGATGATGTGAACACATTGATGTTAATGGAATACCACCTTCAAATACCATACCATCATATCCGTCAGATGGAAATGCTGTAATGTTAGGAGATCCTTCATATCTACCAGCCCATAAATCAGTTACATATGCTTTTGCTACTCTCATTGGTGTATTATCTGAATTTGGATCGTTTCTCCAATCACATTTAAGTGCATCTAAAAAATTACCAAAATGTTCTGCTGCTTTTTGTATCATATCAGATTTTGCTTTATCATCTAACGGACCTCCAGGAGCTACTCCATTAGCAAAACCTTCTTTTACTAGTTCAATCGTTTTCTTTGTTGTCATGTTTTAATTTTAAATTTGTTAATAACTTAGCTATAGATTTAGCAGTTTCTAAATTAACTGTTAACCATTTTTTATATTTTTTTTGCTGTATAATTAATTGATTACATTTCTCATATTCTTCTAGATGTTCTCCAACACTAATTAAAAATGACAAAAAATCATCAATATCTTTTTCATATTGAATCATTACTGCATCATTTAGCATATGTAACTCTAAACCATCTTTATCAGATATTATAGAAACACATCTATGAAACATTTTACTATCTACATTAGAAGGATCTAGAAAATTAAAACTCATTTTTTATTTTATTATAAGGAAATTTAATTAAATATCCAAGTTATAATATAGTCGGGTAATCCAATCATCAGCTCTCATTATTGTATCTCACACGCACCGCCTGCACAAGCTAATTCTCCTGATAGATCGGTATTATCATCTAATTCAACGATATTTGAAACATCTACTTCTTTTAACGTTTCCATTAATCTATTATATGTTTCTTCTGAACAGTCTTCAAATGGTGCTTGGGTATAACTACCTCCATCATAATTTAATACCGATAATCCGTTATAATGTTTTCTATTATTCCACATCCAATCTCCAGCTAATTCCCATTCGTCATCTTTTAATGAAACAGTTGCTGATACATTATGAGTATTTGATCCGTTTCTATGTCCAGGTGCAACCCATTCCATTGCTATCTTTTTTATTCTTTCTAATAATTGAAAAGGAGACTCGGTTCTCATAATAGCTCCTTCTGGTGCTTTTTGTGGAACACTAATTACTGCAGTATCATGTGGTCTAAAGTATTCATCTTCTACTAGCTCTGGATGATTCTCTATTAGATACTTATATATTGATTCATTTTTACCAACTCTAACTCTTCTAATATAAAAATCATTATGCCATGCATGGATACCAGATGAAGTTCCTAATGCTAATGATGTTGTTCCAGCTGGTTTAACGGTTGTACATCTAGCTGATCTATTAATACCAATCAATTTAGCTACTCTTGTATTTTCACGCTTAACAACGTCAGCTCCTTTTGTCATATCATAGCCTAATACTGTGCCAGATCCTATACCAGTCATTGATATACCAATTAACGCATCTTTTTCAGTGGTTTCTCTCCATATATCTCTTAAATAATGAAAGTCTGTATATCCTGCTTGTAATGTACCTATAAATGCTGCACCTTTTACACGAGCATTAAAATCTTCTTGTGATTCTAAATCTGATGCGTTAACTTCACATAGGTTACAAAATTGATATGGTCTTAATGCTATTTCACAACAAGGATTTGTTCCCCAATCTTTATCATTGTTAAGATATATACCAGGTTCTCCAGCTCCTGATAACTCTACACGTTTCCATAAATCCATAAAAAAGCTTTTAGTAATTTTATGTCTCATTAATACTGCAGAATTATTAGCTCTACCTCTTTGTGGATCTGTTTCCCACCAATTACCAGCTTTTGATCCAATCATTTCGTCATCAGATGCAGAAAATAAACTAATTAAAGCTGCTCTTCTAATACCACCAGCTAAAACTGCATCAGCAATATGGCAAACTATATCATTTACTTCTAATGTTGATAATTTATCGCCATCTTCTTTTTCACTTAAAATACCTGTTATTTTTACAATACATTCTTTAAGTGGTTGAGGACCAGGTGCTTTACCGCCAGACGTTACTAATTGTGCTCCTTTTGGTCTAACATCAGAATAATCAAATTCTATTCTAGAACTTTTACCATTTAAATAAGATTTCATTAACACTTTGATAGCATCTGCCCATCCTTCGATTGAATCACCTATTAAAAATCTACGTTTTCTTTTAGCGTATGGTTTGTTAACAGGAGGCAATTTATCTACATGATGATTTTGTACTGAATAACCTACACCAGTACCGCCTAACAATAAAAACATTATTTCACTAAATGAGTCAATATGGTCTAATGGAAGATATGCACAATTATATACTCTATTTGGAGATATTTCAATTGGCTTTCCACCAAATTGTAATGATCTCATTGAAGGTAATATTTTTTTATTATAAACCATTTTGTAAACATTTTCAATTTCATCTTTTAACTTTGGATATCGTTTTATATGCATATTTTTGTTTCTAGTAACAAGCTCTGTCCAAGTTTCTCTTCTGTTAAATTCTGGTATGTATTTTGCATACTTCATATGCACTGTTATATCTGATAAAATTTTATTTGAAATGTTCATATATGTGACTCCTTTTTTTATTTTTAGACAAAAATAGACCCCAACTTTGAGGCCTACAATTAATTTATTATAAATATGATTACTATCCTAAACTTCCGCCTAAATCTTTAAATTTTTGTGCTAAATTTTTCTTAACTAATGTTTCGCCAGTCTTCATTGTTTGAGTTGTTTGTCTACCTTGAGTAGTCTGCGGTTCAAAGAAATTAAACTGACCGTTATTTGTATTTATTTTACTTGGTAATGTAATACCATCTGGTCCAAATCTGTTTTTAATAACATGACCTCTACCTGTTCCTGATAACTTGTCTTCTACTTTTCTTGACAATGACATTAAAAAATCAGCTACCATTACTTTACCATATGAAGATGCAATTTTATCAGCTTCAATAATATCATCTTCTAATGCAGATCTACCTGCTTGAGATGCTGTCCATACTGGTATTTCATATTCACCTGCCATACCACGCATTTCTTCATATAGTTCTTCTAAAGCTTCATGCTTATCTTTTTTAGTATTAACTTTTAAAAGATCACCATAATCTATTACAATTAGATCTGGTGTATTTCCTAACATAATTGTTTTTTCAATATGAGCTTTAATACCCATTACTCCTGTAGATTTAGTCGGGTAATATTTTATAATTAATTCTCCATTTAATGTTTCTAACTTTTCTTCAATATCATCAGTATGATTTTTTAAGTTTTGAGCTGCAATGCCAGTTACAACGCTATCATATCTTTGACCTACATAATTGTCATTTAATTCTAATGTATAATGTATAACTGTTTTACCTTGCTTTACTGCATTTGCACCAATATTGATAAGCATCCAAGATTTACCAATACCAGCTGGAGCCATTACTACACCTAATTCTCCTGGAGCTAATCCGCCATCCATTAAGTCGTCAATAACATCCCATCCTGTACTAATAGTATGCCTCGCTGATTCTGTATATCTTGCTACTACATCTTTTTTATATTCATGTCCAATATCTGTATCAGCACCTGCTTTCATTGCAGAATCCATTTTACTTTTTATTTCATCATAACTACCTAATTTAAGTAATCCAACTGAATCCATAATAGCTCGTTTAATTTCTTGATTCTTACAAAATTTGAGTATTTCATTTTTTACAAATTGTAGATCATCTGACTCCATATACCGGAATACATCTTTTAATTGTTCTAAAATTGCTGTTTTTAAAACATCATTATCTATTTCAGTAACTTTAACTTTTAATACATCTTTTGAGGGAGGAGTTTTATATTCTCGAAAATGTTCTATTAGAATATCTAGCAACCAACTATTAGCATCAGATTCGAAATAATCCGACTGGATAATATCTGCAATTTGTTGTAGAAATGTTCTATCCACAAACATAGCTGCCAAAACTTTAACTTGAAATGTCCATCCATACTCACTTAACTTATCTGTCATATATTATTATATAGAAAATAATTAGTAAATCCAATTATTTTGTTTTTTGTGCAAATGCACTTAATGATAACCAGGTATTATTTAACCAGTCTGGCATATTTTTCATTACAGACCACATTTTATCTTCCATAAATAATCTTCTAAATTCAGCTTTATTTAATTCTGATACTTGGGATTCCATGATTTTTCTAATATTACTTTTTGTTTGAGCTGGAATATCTAATAGTTTTAGATTCATTAGTTTCCAATTGTCAGAAATTATATTCTGATTGTCTAATATTTTTTTATATGTTTTAGATTCATCTATTTTATTATTACATGTTTCCCATAATGTATCTAATTCATATATCTTTTCATTATGTAGATTAGAGACATGTTTTAATAAAGTCTTTGGGCCAATACCACTTACTCCAGGTATATTATCAGATTTATCTCCAGTAAATGATCTAAACATTACATAGTTATTTGGATGAACTTGAAATTCCTCAATTAGTTTTTCGGTATCATATAGTTTCTTTTTAATAGGAGACCAAATTTGAATTTTATTATTAATTAATTGATAAAAATCTCTATCTGTTGATACAATTGTTATTTTTTTACTTTTAGCTTCATACATTTCTGTAATATATGCAATTGTGTCGTCAGCTTCAATTCCATCCATTGATAAAAATGTAACTGGTAATGCATCTAAGTATGAAACTAGTCTGCTAAATTGATGACGCATAGCTTCTTGCTCATGTTCAATACTAGGCATATGATGATCATGTCTTCGCAATCTTGTTTTATTAACACGATTACCTTTATAATCCTTATAAATCTTTTTTCTTCGCTTAGATCCGCCAACTCCATCAAATACGATGATACATCTAGAAGGCTTAAAATCTCTTACACATTTTCCAATGCTATATAAAAATCCTGTAATACCTCCTATATGATCACCATCTTCGTTAGTTGAAGGAGTTGCTGAAAATGATCTAATAAAAGTATTGAGTCCGTCAAAAATCATAATATGATCGTCAGGACTCTGATTAATACTTTCTTTGTCTTTCTGAAGTTGCTTAAATAATTCTTGATATTTATTCATTATGCTTCTTCGTTTACAACTTCTTCATCAACTACTACATCGTCAATACCACCATCTATGCCGGCTCTGTATTTAAAAATATATGCTTCGCAAATTCTATTATAAAGTCTATCTTTCATTTCAGTATTTTGTATTACTTTTTCTATAAAGTCTTTACTTTGAAATTTAATAGTATCTAGAACTTCTCCAGTATCAGGATCAACATCATCTAATGAATACCAAGCTCCTGATTGAGAAACTAATTTAAAATTCTTCATGATATTTAACCAACCACCATAGTTGTCAATTCCACTATCATAATATATTTCATAATCAATTTTTCTATTAGGAGGACCCATTCTATTTTTTACAACATGTACATTGGTTTTATTTCCAACTACTTGGTCTGTTCCGTTTACTCTGGCCTTAATCATACCAGTATTTTTTAAACGAAGTCTAACAGATGAATGAAATGGCAGAGCTTTGCCACCTGCTGTAGTCCATGGATCTCCAAAAGATACGCCTAATTTAGTTCTTAACTGATTAGTAAAGATTAAACATATTCTTTCTCTAGCTATCCAATTGGTAACTTTTCTCATGGCTTTACTTAATATAATAGATTTAGATGTTGCATATCCATCCTTATCATATTCCATTGCCATTTCTATTTTAGTAGATGCACCCATTACTGAGTCTACTACTATAGTTACTAATCTATCTTTATCAGACTTTCTAACATTTTCAACAATTGTTTCAATAGTTTCAAATATTTCTTCAATTGTTTCCAATGGAACATATAACATAGTTTTTAAGTCTACGCCTATTGCTGTTAAAAATTCTGCACTACTTGCTGATTCTGTATCAATATATACTGCTAATCCGCCTCTTTTTTGTGTCTCCGCTAAGGTGTGAGCTGCTAACAAGGATTTACCTGAAGCCTCAAGTCCTGTTATTTCGGTAATTCTACCAACAGGAAAACCTCCATTAGGACGATTTGAAATAGCTAGATCTAACATTGAGCATCCAGTAGATACCCATTCATTAACATTTGTAGGAGCATCATCATCACCATCTAGAAAAAATGCTGACTTATAATTTTGTCCTTTAAATTGTTTATTGATACTATCTGCTAGAGTTGATGCTAACGAATCTTCCAGTTCGCTCTTTTTCTTTGCCATAACTGTCTTTCTTAATTATTGAATAAATCGTCAAATGCTTCAGCTACGTCTGTCTTTTTAGTAGCATTATCAGTCGACTTTGTCTCAGCTGGCTTTGAATTTGCTGCTGGTGTAGATGATGTATCTGAGTCTGCATTTTCTGGATTCATCCAATCCTCTAATGCTTTCTGTAATTCATCATATGTTGGCTCTGGAAATAGATCTGTTATCTTAGGTTGATCTAATATTGATTTTGCAATTGCTTTATCTTCAGTAGCTGGTGCTGTATTAGGTTTAACTCTAATAGCAGTCTTTGGATATTGCCCTGGGCCTTCTGATGGTGTAAATTCAACATCAATGTCTCTACCATTCATTAAGTCGGTAATATCTCCATAATCTGGATCTGCTATAATAGATAATAATTCAGAATAAATTGTTTTTCCAAATCCCCAAAATTTAACGCCTTCTGATTCTTTTCCTCTTACTATAACAGGAACATATGTTCTCATTTTAGGCTCAATTTTTCTACCCATTAACCAGTCGTCTTTATCGCCAGTTTTCTTTAATTTTTCAGCAAACTCTACTACTGGATCTGCATTACCAAATGTGATAGGCGAAAGCATACTACGCTTTGCAATATCATAATGAAAATACATTTCTAAAAAAGGGTTTTCTTTGCGGTGAACGTAAGGGACTATTCTTACTCTTTGCTTACCAGGTTCTGGTCTGAAATAATTATTTTTTCTGTCGTTAGTCGTGTTTAATTGGTTAAGTTTCGCTCTAATAGCGTTTAAATCTAAACTCATTGTTTTTTCCTTTAATTGTTTAATTGTTATTATTTGTTTTATTTATTAATTATATTATAAGTAATTAATTCGTTAATTCAAAGTTATTTGTGTAATTGTTTAATTTTTTATTGTTTAATTTGGTATCCAAGTCTTTGTAATGATTGTCGTACTGTAGGAATATTTGTTGACCCATGATAGTTCATATCATATAATTCATCTCCAACATCATCAATATAATCTTCTACTGATCTTTTTAATATTTGAAATATTTTATTTAATGTGTTAATATCTTTGATTGCTGCAAATACGCTTTGAATAGCTGCTTCTGAATCATTTCCTAATCCTATGCCGGTTGTAGTAATTGATATAACCGGAGCATCTGCTCTTTTTAATATTTCTGCCATTCCAGCAGCATCAACTTGTCCT
>Ga0209603_1001768_pt1 | contig 21701 bp, 25 predicted proteins | sample COGITO_mtgs_1206_FD_184812 | JGI IMG/M metagenome (GOLD analysis project Ga0209603, IMG submission 184812) | Pelagic marine microbial communities from North Sea - COGITO_mtgs_120607 (SPAdes) (version 2) | ecosystem: Environmental > Aquatic > Marine > Epipelagic ... | reverse complement strand
TTTAACTGCGGAAGTAATGCAACGCTAACAGGAGACTCAGGAGGAATGACTGCGACCGCTGGTCCAGTAACATTAACACCATAATGACATACGCAGAACTAGTACAAAAAATTAGAGATTACACAGAGGTAGATGATAATGTATTTACAGCTACGATTGTAAATGGTTTTTTATCAGATGCTGAATTTAGAATTTTAAGAGATGTTGATTCTGATAATAATAGAAAATATGCACAAGCAGATATTGTTGCTGGAAATAGATATGTAAATACACCATTAATTAATGATCAGACTTTAGTTATTAGATCCGCGCAAATCACTAACTCTACAGGTGGTGCAGATAATTCAAATAGAGAATTTTTAGAGTACAGAGATGTAAACTTTATTTCTGAATATAACCCAACTGGAGCTCAAGGATTACCAAAATACTACAGTTACTGGGATGAAAATACAATTGTGATAGCTCCAACACCCGATCAAAATTATAATATGCAGTTAAACTATATCTTGAAACCTACTGGATTATCGAGTACAAATACAACTACATACTTAAGTTCTGAATTCCCTAATGGTCTTTTGTATGCATGTCTCGTCGAGGCTTATGGATTCTTGAAAGGTCCAGCTGATATGATCCAATTCTACGAAGGAAAATATAAGCAAGCTCTTGAAGGATTCTCAGTAGAACAAATGGGAAGAAGACGAAGAGATGAATATCAATCAGGTGTTCCTCGACTCGGAAAATAAATTAAGGAGATAAAATATGGCTATAACACAAGCGGTTGCAAACAGTTTTAAAAAAGAAGTACTAGAAGGTGAACATACGTTTCAATTTTCTGGTGGTGATGTTTTCAAACTTGCGATGTATGTATCTACTGCGACGTTAAATTCTACTACTACAGTTTATGCAGACACTGGAGAAGTTTCAGCTTCAGGTCAGTATGTTGCAGGTGGTGGAAAACTAGTAAAACCAAATCCAAGTACTTCAGTTGCATCAGGTGTTGCAATAGTTGACTTTAATGATTTGTCTTTTACAGGTGTAACGATCACAGCTAGAGGAGCTTTAATTTATAATACTTCATCGTCTAACAAGGCGGTTGCAGTATTAGATTTTGGCGCAGACAAAACAGCAACTTCAGGAACATTTACAATTCAGTTCCCACCATTTACAACTTCAGCAGCTATTCTAAGAATCGGCAACTAATAGGAGTTTAACCTATTATGGCCAATGCTTGGGGTGAATTAAGTTGGAATGCAGGAAATTGGGGTGAACAAAACGACATAACTGTATCTGTTACAGGTGTTGGAGGAAATCCTATTGCCTATGGTCAAAGAACTTTTGGCTCAAGTTCTTTTGGTGGTGAATCACAAAATATTCCATTAAATTTAGGTGAAGAAACTATTTCAACAGAGATAAATTCTGGTTGGGGTGGAGAAGCTTGGGGAGATAATGCCTGGGGAATCCTTGGTGATGTTTTAGTTTCTGGAATTTCTTTATCCGTTAATGTTGGAAGTATCACTGAAATTAATGCGGATGCAAATGTTATTCCAACAGGATCACAACTAAGTTTAAATATAGGTCAAGTTGAAAGTTTTGGTTTAGCAATAATTCCTGTTACAGGATCTCAAATAAATATTTCTCAAGGTGATGAAAGTGTAGATTTAAATAATATTTACTCATTAAGTGGAATTGAACTTAGTGCAAATTTAGGAACTGTAGTTGGTCAAAACGAACAAGGTTGGGGAAGAGATGATTGGGGTTCTGAAGTTTGGGGTGCAGAAGGTATTTGGCAAACTGTATCTGTTTCAGGAGAAAGTTTAAGTATATCTTCAGGTGAACAAGAAGCTTGGGGAGAACTTACATGGGGTACTTATGAATGGGGTGGAAACTCTGTAACGGATGTTGATATTAAAACATTTGCTGCTGTAACAGGTCAAGAATTAACAGCAGCCGAAGGAACAGTTGATCCTAGTCCAGATGCTACTGTTGTAGGTATTGGTTTATCTGCAAGTCTTGCAGTTGGATCAGTTATTGAAGCGGATGCAAATGTAGTAATAAGTAATGGTTTTGGTTTAACACTATCACAAGGACAAGCAGAATTAGACGCTGTAACTTTTGCAAATATTACTGGACAACAGTTAAATTTTGCTTTAAACAGTGCAGTAGCAGGCGCTTCTGCAGAGGTTTCACCAACAGGTGTACAAGCAAATATTAATACTGGAAATATAAGTATTCAGGCTTGGCAAATTGTTGACACTGGAACTAGTGTAGCGTATACTGAAGTTTCTACCGGATCTGATGTCACTTGGAATGATATTGACACAGCCGCTTAAATTTAGTAAAAATATTAACATAAGGAATTAAAATTATGGCATCAAGTTATTCGGCAGATTTAAAATTAGAGTTAATGGTCACTGGTGAAAAAGCCGGTTTATGGGGTGACATTACAAATACAAATTTAACAATTGTACAACAAGCAATCGCTGGTTATGAATCAGTTGCAGTTACAAATGCAACAACAGGTACAACTTTCACATTTACAAATGGTGATATTTCAAATGGTAAAAACGCTGTTGTAGATTTAACAGGTACAATTACAACCTCAGTTAATTTTGTTGTTCCAGATTCAATAGAAAAAACATATATTGTAAAAAACTCTACTTCAGGGACACATACAGTAGGATTTAAAACAGCTTCCGGAACAGGAGCAACTTTTGGTACAACTGATAAAGGTACTAAAATTGTTTATTCTGATGGAACTAATATTATAGACGTATTTGCTAATCAAAATCAGATAGGCTTATTTACTATACCTTCGGCAGATGGTACTAGTGGACAATTAATGCAAACAGATGGTTCAGGAACATTAAGTTTTACAGACCCATTTACAACAGGAAAAGCTATTGCAATGGCAATAGTTTTCGGGTAATATAAAAATAGGAGATAAAAATTATGGCAAACCCAAATATAGTAAATGTAACTTCGATTCTTGGTAAATCACATCAAGCTGCATTAACAACAACTTTAACAACTGAGATTTTAGCAAATGCTGGATCTTCAGGGGAAGTATATAAAATTAATTCTATAATTGTAGCAAATATAGATGGTACAAATTCTGCAGACGCTTCAGTATTTATAACTAAATCAGGTGGATCACCGATTGCAATTGCAAGTACAATAGCTATACCGGCTGATGCATCATTAACAGTCATAGATAAAAATACATCTTTTTATTTAGAAGAAGGTGATAACATCGAAGCTGGTGCAAGTGCTGATAATGATTTAGTTATAACTATATCATATGAAATAATATCATCATCTTAATAGGAGGTATTAATAAGTGGCTCATTTCGCTGAAATAAGATCAAGTGATAACAAAATTTTAAGAGTTGTTGTAATTAATGATTCAGATGTTGTTGCTAATGGAGGAGAGTATTCTTCAGAAGCTGAAACATGGGTTGCTAATAACATACCTAATGATATTACTTTAGAGTTAGACCCCTATCCTTCAACGTACTGGAAGCAAACTTCTTATAATACTCGTCAAGGTAATCACTATCAATCAGATAATCAAACTTTATCAGATGATCAAACTAAAGCAAAAAGATTTAGATATGCAACACAATTAGGTACTTATAATCCTACAGAAGATATTTTTATAGATCCAAAACCATTTCCATCTTGGACATTTAACAATACTACTAAAGCATGGGACCCACCAACACCTATGCCAAATGAAGTAGATGAAAATGGAATAATAATAGTATATAATTGGAATGAAGAAACACAAACTTGGGAGACAATATAATGGCAAATGGCGGAATAATAGGACCAACAAATGATCCAATTAGTTTAACAGTAAGCGCACCCGGAACTGCAGTTAATTTTACTGGTTCTGGAACTTTTACACCTTTTTCGGCACCTGCAGCGGCGGATAATTTTAGAACAGCAAATGTTTTAGCAATCGCTGGTGGAAGAGGTGGTGGAAGTAATATTAGTTCTGGTGGAGGAGCCGGTTTTTTTCAATACACTCCAGCTCATTCTATACCTGGTTCTGCAGCACCAGTAACAATTGGTGGCGGTGGTTCAGGAGGATCTGGAAACGGCGGAGCATCTACTGCTGGTTTTGCCTCTCCTGTTGCAGCACCCACTGGAGTTTATCCCCCTCATGATATAGATGGTACTGGAACATATGTCGCTGGAGGTGCAACAAGTCCTACTGGAACTAGAAATGGTGGCGGAGGATCATCTAGTAATGGTGGCCCTGGTGTTGGAGAAGGTGGTAATGGTACAGCTTCACCTGGAACAGATACTGCAGTAAAAGCTGGCGGAGGCGGAGGAGGAGCTTACCCTGGTCAACCCGCAGGCGGCGGAGGAAGCGGCGGAGGCGGTAGTGGTACTTCTTCATTAGGAGCTTCAGGATCAGCTGGTGGTGCAAATACAGGATCTGGCGGCGGAGGCGGCGGCGGAAATGGAGGCAGCGGCGGAGGCGGCGGAGGCGGTTTTGTTGCTATTAAAGAACTAGATATAAATGTTGAATCAGCTTCTGGAATTTGGGGATTATCCGAACAGTATCAAGCTCAAAAAGAAGGAATTTGGCCATCTTAATATTTTGTGTCTTTCAAAGTAATTAAAAATTTTCTTAAACAAGAAGAAGCAGATTACATAGAAAGCACCATGCTTTCATCTACTTTTCCATGGTTTTATTCTGGTTCTGTAAATACTCCAGAAGATAGTGATAGATTTTTTTTCTCACATTCTATAATTCATGAAGGCAATATAAATTCAACTTTTTATAATGATATTGCATCACCAATATTAAAAATATTAAAACCAAATAAACTAAATAGAATTAAATGTAATTTATTTGTAAAACAAAATGAACAAATTAAAGCTGGTATGCATACAGATATGAAAGAAGAACATATGGTTCTTTTGTATTATGTTAATACAAACAACGGATTTACTTTATTTGAAAACGGTGATAAAGTTCCCTCTATAAAAAATACAGCATTAATATTTGATGGTAAATTAAAACATGCTGCTGTGTTACAGACAGATGAAAAAGTTAGAATTAATGTAAATATAAATTATCTATGAAAATCATTGATAATTTTTTGCCTAAAGAAACGGCTGATTTAATAGAAGAAAAAATGCTTTGTAATACCTTTCCTTGGTTTTACGAAGATTGTGTTAATACAGCAAAAGACAATAAAAGATTTTTCTTTACGCATGCTATAATTAAAGAAAGAGTTTGTTACTCTGGATTCTATGAAAGTATAGCAGCACCCATATTAAATAAATTACAACCTAATAAAATATCTAGAATTAAATGTAATCTATATCCTCGAGAGAATGAACAATATATAAAAGGTTTTCATATTGATTTGCCAGAAAAACATAAAGTTCTTTTGTATTCTGTAAATACTAATAACGGCTTTACTTTGTTTGAAAATGGAGATAAAGTGCCCTCAATAAAAAACACTGCTTTAGTTTTTGATGGAAATTTAAAACACGTAGGCGTGCCACAGACAGATGAAAAAATCAGAATGAATATAAACATTAATTATTTATGAAAATAATACAACCGTTTCAGTATTTAATTGCAACTACCACTATTAATAATATTGATACAAACAGCTTAAATAAATTTGCAAAAAAAATATTTAACGAGGAACCTTCTATTGTTGCAAATAATTCAGGGGGGTATCAAAGTTCTAATTTATTAGGACGCGAAGAAGTAAAAGATTTGTCTGAAAAAATACAAACAGCTATACGTCCTTACACAGGTTATTTTACTTTTAAAAACAATTTAAAGTTATGTAATATGTGGTTAAATATAAATGATATAAAAGATTCAAATACCTTACACGATAATCCTTTTACTAAATTGTCTGGAATTTTTTATAGTAATGCCTCTGAAAACTGTGGAGATTTAATTTTTTCAAATCCGGTTGAGGTAGAACATTTTATTAATAGTAGTGAACTTAATGAATACAACTCTTACAATTGTTCTAAATATAAAATAATTCCTCAAAACAATATGTTAGTTATCTTTCCATCTTTTTTAAAACACGAAGTTACTATTAATACATCTAAAAATAAAAAAATATTTTTTTCATTTAATTTAATTTAATGAATATACTTTCTATATATACTTCTCATGACGGATGCATAACATATGTAGAAGATAATAAAATTATATTTCATACACAATTGGATAGATATAATCGTTTTAAATATTATACTTTTCCAGTGAAAGAAATAATAAAAAAAATAGAAAAATTACCTATAGACAAAATATTAATATCTTCCTCTGAAAACAATTCAATGGGAATCTGGGAAGATTTAATAAATAATAGTAAAAAACTAAAAAACATAAATATTCATTTTTATAATGATAAACACCATCATTTGTTTCATGCATACTGTGCATTAACTTGGAATAAAAATATAGAAAATATATTAGTGTGTGATGGAACAGGAGCTTTAGTTGTAAATGCAGGAGACATGGAAAGAGAGAGTCAATATATTTTTAAAGACAATGAATTAAAACATATAACAACTGAATTTAATAAAATAGGTTTAGATTATCAAATTTTTACAGCATTAACTTTTGAACATCCTTTGGCTTGTGGTAAAACAATGGCTTTTAGTTTACATGATAAAGGTTCTAAAAAAACACAAGAAGACTATGAAAAGAGCATGACCGATTTAATTACAAAATGGGATATAAAAGATAGTTTGTTATTTACTGGAGGTTGTGCACAAAATATTTTATATAATTCTAAGTTAATACCTAAATTTAAAAATATATTTTGTGATCCTTTTAATGGAGATTTTGGTTTAAGTTTAGGAGCTGCAAATTATTTTTTAGAAAATAAAATAAGAAACGATACTGTTTATTTAGGTATACCTCAAGATCTAGATGTTTCAATTTTTTCTAAATATAATATTTTAGATAAAGATACGGAAGAAGTTGCTAAAATTTTATTAGAAGATCCTGTTGCTATATTTCAATCTAGAAGTGAACAAGGTCAAAGAGGGTTAGGCAATAGATCATTGTTAATGAGTCCATTACATAAAAATTCTCAAGAAAAACTTAATAAAATAAAAAAAAGAGAGTGGTTTAGACCTTTTGCGTGTTCTATTTTAAAAGAAAAAACTAAAGAATGGTTTGATATGACAATAGATGAATCCCCTTATATGATGTATGTATTTGATTTAAAAAAAGAAAAAGAAGGTATTTTAAAAGCAGGTCTTGCTGTTGATAATAAATCAAGGATTCAAACTGTTGATAAAGATAGGAACTTAAATTATTATAATTTAATTAAATCTTTTGAAAAATTAACTGGAGTCCCTATATTAATAAATACAAGTTTAAATTTACCGGGTGAAGTATTAGTAGAAACAATGAATGATCTAAAAGAATTATTTGAAACAAGTGAACTAGATTATATTTATTTCCCTGAAATTAAAAAGTTAATTAAAAAATGAATTTAAAATATTATTATTGGTGTTTTCCAAAAGCTATTACAGTTAAAGTATGTGATGATATAATTAAATATGCGAATGAAAAAAAAACTCAAAAAGGTGTAATAGGCTCATTAGACAAAGATAATTTAAATGAAGAACAAAAAAAACATTTAAAAAGTATAAGAGATTCGGATATAGTTTGGTTAAACGATAAATGGATTTATAGGCACATACAACCTTTTGTCAGAACAGCAAACAAAGAAGCTAATTGGAATTTTGAATGGGATTGGTCAGAAGAAATGCAATTTACAAAATATAATAACGGACAGTACTATGATTGGCATATGGACAGTAATGATGGACCTTATAATAAACCTGAATTTCTAGGAATACATGGTAAGATTAGAAAACTTTCAGTGACAGTTCAATTAACTAATCCTGATGAGTATGAAGGTGGAGAGTTAGAATTCCAACCACGAATGAACCGCGATCCTTTAGAAACATATATAGAAGAACGATCTTTTGAAAAAGGTACTATAATTGTTTTTCCTTCGCACATCTATCATAGAGTAAGACCAGTTACAAAAGGAACAAGATATTCATTAGTAATGTGGAACCTTGGATATCCATTTAGATAATTTATGTATAAAAAAGATAAATATAAAATAATAAGAAATGCAATCTCAAAAGAAAAAGCTAATTTTTTATATAAATATTTTAAATTAAAAAAACAAGTTGCTAAAACAATGTTAGAGCATAATTGGATGTCTCCTTACGCAACAGAATGGGGTTGTTGGAATGATCCTCAAATAAAAAATACATACATTATTTATGGAGATCCTGCATTTGATCTTTTACTAGAAGAACTAAAACCTATTTTATCAAAAGAAACTGCTTTAGAGTTAGTTGAACAATATAGTTTTGCAAGATTATATAAAAAAGGAGATGAATTAAAGAGACATAAGGATAGACTTAGTTGTGAGATTACAGTTACTCTAAATCTTGGAGGAAATTTATGGCCAATTTTTATTGAAACTGATCCCACTAAAGGTAAAAAAGATTTTTATGGATATAAATCTGATTACACTAAAGGGACTCAAGTAGATTTAGGACCAGGTGATTTAGTTGTTTATGATGGCATAAATTTAGAACACTGGAGAGAACCATTTGAAGGTGATATTTGTGGACAAGTCTTTTTACATTACAACACCTTAGAGTCATCTATCAAATATAGTAATAAATTTGATAACAGACCGCACTTAGGTTTACCTGACGATTTTTGTTCTAAACGTCTTTATAAATATGATGATAAAAAAGAAATAATTTCTGATAAATTAAAAAATAATATTTGATTATCTATCAATATTGACATTTTTTAAAGTGTACAAAAATTAAAAAGCATATATAGTAAGGAATTATGCTACAAAAAATTCAATTTAAACCAGGTTTTAACAAACAACAAACAGAGACCGGAGCCGAAGGTCAATGGGTGGATGGTGATAATGTACGTTTTAGATATGGTCAAGCTGAGAAAATAGGGGGTTGGCAAGAGTTAGTAGATAATACTATAGCGGGTCCTATTAGAGATCAGCATACTTGGACAGATTTATCAGGTAAAAAGTATGCAGCTTTAGGTTCTGCAAAAGTATTGGTTGTCTATTATGAGGGTGGTTTCTACGACATCACACCTATTAATGCGGATCAAACAGGAGTTACTTTTACTTCAACAAATGGTTCAGCAACAGTTACCATTAACTTATCAGCTCATGGTTTAGTTGTTGGTGATTATTTTAAATTAAAAGATGTAACTTTACCAGGTGGTGGTGTTACAGGTTATACGGCAACTGACTTTACAACTAATGTTTTTGAAGTAATTTCACAACCAACTTCAAGCACTGTCACTGTCACTATGCCAAGCACTGAATCAGGCACTGGAATGACAGCAGCAGGTTCAGCTACATTAAATTCTTATGTCACCATTGGTCCAGTATTTCAAACTCCTGCTTATGGTTGGGGTACAGATTCCTGGTCATCAGGTGAATGGGGAGAAGAATCAACTACAACAAATGTTACACTAGCTCCAGGTTCCTGGTCACTTGATAACTATGGTCAGCTTTTAGTTGCAACTATTAAAAATGGTGCAACATACACTTGGAATCCATCAGTAGCAGGAGCATTAGATACAAGAGCAACTGTTGTTAGCGGTGCTCCAACTAAATCACTAATGAGTTTAGTATCAGATAGAGATAGACATTTATTTTTAATGGGAACTCAAACAGATTTAACAGATCCAACGAGTCAAGATCCAATGTTTATAAGATTTTCAAATCAAGAAGATATTAATACTTGGGAACCCACAGCAACTAATACTGCGGGTACATTTAGATTAGACCAAGGAAATGAAATTATTGGAGCAGTGCAAGGTAAAGATTATGTATTGGTACTAACCGATCAAGCAGCTTATGTCATTCAGTTTGTAGGACCTCCTTTTACATTTAGTATTAGACAAGTAGGTTCTAATTGTGGATGTCTAGGTCAACATGCAATGGTTTATGCACAAGGTGCAGTCTTCTGGATGGGATTTGGTGGAGGATTCTTTATGTTTGATGGAACCGTAAAACAATTACCATCACTTGTTGAAGATTTTGTATTTACAACAGATGGTGATAATTTAGGTATTAATTATGATGCTAATCAAATTGCATATGGTTATCATAATTCATTATTTAATGAAGTGGGCTGGTACTATGCAGCTAGCGGCTCGCAGCAAATTAACAGAAATGTTGTATTTAATTTTATAGAACAAACTTGGACAACAGGATCATTATCTAGAACATCATATAATGATGCTCACACCTATGGACTTCCTTATGCAACAGAGTATACATCATCAGGTACACCAAGTTTTCCAGTGATAAATGGTGCAACTAATACTTTTGGATCTAGTCAATATTGGGCCCATGAAACAGGTGTTAATGAAGTAGATGCTAATGGAAACGCAACAGCGATTACTTCTTATATTCAATCTGGAGATTATGACATTACTGCAAAAAGAACTATGCAAGGGCAAACAACTGGAATAGGAGATATAAGAGGCGATGGTGAGAATGTTATGAGAGTATCAAGATTTATACCTGACTTTAAAAACTTAAGTGGCAATGCAAAAATTACTATGTTCTTTACTAATTATCCAGCGACAGATTCACAATCGTCTGCTTCTGGATCTTTAATCACTGGACCTTTTACTATTAATAGTACCACTAATTTTGTAAGCACTAGAGTTAGGGGAAGACAAGTAAGTGTAAAAATAGAGAATGACGCAGTTGATGAATCTTGGAGATATGGTACTTTAAGATTAGATATTAATGCAGGAGGAAGAAGATAATGGCAAAAATTACAGCAGTTATCCCTGAACCTACAACAGAGTATGATGAGTCTAATCAAAGACAATTAAGAGAAGGTTTAGATGTTTTAAAGAATGAACTTAACTTTGGTTATCAACAAGATCTTCGAAATGAAGAAGATAGAAAGAATTGGTTTCTTAGCTAATGGCAAATTTTTATAAAAGTGAAACGTTTGATTTAACAACAACTAATTTAACGACAGTATTAACAATTAATACATCTTCTATTGCTATTGTAAAAGCGGTACAAACTACAGTAATAGATAATACCAATGTTGATATAGATGTAGTTTTAAAAAAATCGGGTGGTTCTGATGTTGAAATAGCTCACAAGCTTTTAAATAAAACCACAGAAAATTTTGCAAAAGATATTATCAATATGGAAGCAGGAGACATATTAAAAGTAAAAGCTAGTGTTGCTAATAAGGCCTCTGGACAAGTGAGCTATCTTATGATAGATAGATCACAAGAGAATGGATAAAGAACCTATAAAGATAGAAACAAAAACAAAACATACCTTTAGAAGTAAGTCAACAAATAAGACTTATGAAACTAAAGAAGAGTTTTTAAAGAATCATGCTGAAGATGATTTAGCAGTTGATACAGCAGTTACAGTTACTAATAAAGGATTAAACTTACTACAGAAAGTGATGGGACAGAAATAATGGAACCTAGAGGCGGAACAGAATTACAATTTGAATATTTAAGAAAACACGTTGATCCTAAATTATTAGATCAAGTACAAATTACAACATCAGTACCAGAGAAAATTCCATTACACCCCACTAAGTTAAATATTCTTTGGGAAAAAAATTCATATGATCAACCTAATTTAGCACCTTGGTTTAAAGATAAATCTAACCATCATAAATATGATTGGTATGTATTTAATTCTAATTGGAGTTATGAAAAATTTAGAATGGCATTTGATATCCCTACAGAAAAATGTGTAGTTATAAAAAATGGTGTTGAAAATATAAACCCTATTCAATCTCCTTATGTAAAAGGTCAACCCATAAAAATTATTCATCAATGTACTCCATGGAGAGGTTTATCTGTATTACTAGGTGCAATGCAACTTGTTAAGAATCCATTAATATCTTTAGATGTATATTCATCAACAGAAATATATGGAAAAGCTTTTCATGAACAAAATGATAAACACTATCAAGCTTTATATGAACAAGCTAGACAACTCCCTAATGTAAATTATATTGGTTACAAACCCAATGAATATATTAAAGAACATTTAAAAGATTATAGACTATTTGTTTATCCAAGTATTTGGGAAGAAACATTTTGTATATCAGCTTTAGAAGCTATGGCTGCAGGTTTATATTGTGTAGTTACTAATTATGGAGCTCTATTTGAAACCTGTTCTGAGTTTCCAATGTATATTCCTTATTCTAATGACTATAAATCTTTAGCACAAAAATTTGCACAAGGTATAGAAGTTGCTGCTAAAGCATTAGAAGCACCAGGCATCCAGGGTCATTTAGATATGCAAAAGCAATTTGTAAATAGATTTTATAATTGGAATATTAAAGGAACATCTTGGACAAGATTTTTACAAGGAGCAATCAATGCAAAATAATGAACCTATTTGGTTTAATGACCATAAAAAAACAAGCGCTAATAAAGATACTTACCAAACAGAAAAATTAGAAAGAGTAGATTCTAAAAGTCAATTAAAACCGGCTATTAAAATAATGGTATGTACTCCATGTCATAGTGAAGTATCTATGCATTACACTCAAGCAGTTTTAAAGTTTCAACAAGAATGTATGAAAAGAAATATAATGGTTAGTTTTAGTTTATTAAAATCATCATTGGTTACACAAGGTAGAAACTTATGTGTCGCTGAGTTTTTGAATCATAAAGACAACTATGATTACTTACTATTTATTGATTCTGATATTTCTTTTCAAAGTAATACTATATTTAAAATGATTGATGCAGACAAAGATATAATTGCATGTCCATATCCAATGAAGCTGTTTGAAACAAAAAAAATGTGGAATAATATAAAAGAAACCGATATGGTTAAATCAGAAGAAGATATGTTGTCTTCGGGGTACATGTATCCAATTAAAATCGGTGAAAATAAACTAATAGTAGATAAAGGAGTTATGGAAGTAACTCATGCTCCAACAGGATGTATGTTAATTAAAAGAAATGTAATAGATAAATTGATAGCAAAACATCCTGAATTAGAGATATATCAACCCACTGTTATTAATGGTAAAGAGATTAAAAAAGAAAACCTTTACAACTTATTTGATACCTTACACGACCCAGAAACTAAACGATACTTTGGAGAAGACTTTGGATTCTGTCAAAGATGGACCGATATTGGTGGTAAAGTATATGTTTATATAATGGACCATATATCTCATATAGGTGACCATGAGTATTGTGGTAGATTTTACGATATGTTGACAGGCTTAAAACGTGTTGACGTTAACAAAAAAATCAAATAAAGTATAGTATTTACAGGATATCTACGCCTGCTTAACAATATAAGTATATTTAAAATATGGCAATAAACAGATCACAAATGAATAGACAATTGCGTATGGGTGGAGGCATCATGGGCCTTGAACCTAGACAAAAATACGGTTTAGGTAGCTTTGTAAAGAAAGCTGTTAAAGGTGTTACAGGTGCAGTTAAAAATATAGCTAAATCAGATTTAGGTAAAGCTGCATTAATAGGTGGTTTAGGAATGATTCCTTTTGGAGCATCTGGTGCTAGTATGTTTTCAAGATTAGGTTCAGCAGCTAGTGGTATTTTTTCTGGAGGTTTTCCATCAATTCCAGGTTTAGAAACAGCTTCAAAATTTTTAGGTGGTGAAAAAACATTAGGTAAAACTTTAGGAGTGTTTGCCGGTGGTTCTTTATTAGGTGGATTATTAAGCCAAGCAGAACAAGAAGGTGATCCTGAAGGTATTACTAGAAACGTTGGTGCATTGAAACTTAAATTAGCTGATGCATATAGAAATCAAAGAACGTTTGCTGATGAAGCAGATGAAGAAGCAGCTATTGCACAACAAGTAGCATTAGATACAGCTGAATATAATCAAGATATGTATAGAACTGGTGTTATGAATGGCGGTAGAATAGGTTATGCTTTAGGTAGTCCAGAACAAAATGCTATAGAAGCAGCCGGAATTATGAATCTACCATTAAATAAAAACCCTGCAGGGGTTACAGAATTAGACCTTAGAGAAACAGGTGGATTTATTCCTCCAGTTGGTGTAAAAGAAAAAGCAGATGACATCCCAGCGATGTTAGCAAACAATGAATTCGTATTTACAGCTGATGCTGTAAGAGGAATGGGTGACGGAAACGTTAATAAAGGTGCACAACGTATGTACGATATGATGAAAAAATTAGAAAAAGGCGGGAGAGTATAATGGCGGAAATATCAACAGTAGTTAATCAACCACCTGAGTTTATAGAAGCGGCAGCTAAACCATATATAACTCAATTACAACAAGTAACTGGTGGATTAAAAGAAGCAGATTTATCACAAGTATATGGACCACAATTTACTGCAGGTCTAGGAGCATTAACTCAACAAGCAATTGGACAAGTAGGCGGCCTTGGTGCATATGAACCTTATTTACAAGCAGCACAAGCAGCGACTGGACCAACAGCTTATCAAGCTTATATGTCTCCGTATCAACAAGATATTATTGATACAACTTTAGCTGATTATGATATTCAAGCACAAAAAGGTTTACCTGCATTACAAGCTCAAGCAATTCAAGCTGGCGCATTTGGTCAAGGTAGAGGTCAAGTAGCTGAAGCTGAATATCAAGCAGCATCAGATAGAAATAGAGCAGCATTACAGGCGCAACTATTACAACAAGGATTTGGTCAAGCTCAAGGTTTAGCTGCACAACAATTTGGTCAACAAATGAATTTAGCTCAACAAGCTCCTGCATTCGCCGGTCAACAAATTTCTGCATTGACTACTTTAGGAGGATTACAACAATCACAAGCTCAAGCAGAACTTGCTGCACAGCAACAGTTAGCACAACAACAATTGATGCAACCGCTTCAAGCTACACAGGCTCTGGGTTCAGGGATCACTGGATTAATCGCTGGTTATCCTGGTGGAACACAAACTCAAACACAACCATCTCCAACGCCTTTACAAACTGCTTTAGGTGCAGGTGCTACATTGGCTGGAGTTTACAGAGCGTTTAATAATTAATATGAGTAAAATATTTAAAAGACCAATGTTTAGAAAAGGTGGTCCTACTTCTGGCATGAATGGTATCATGACTGGTATTGTTGATAGAGAAAACCATGCTGTTTCTGATCCTAATGGAGTAGGTGGTCAAAGTGATCCAGTCACTGCAAGAGAAAGACTACTACAAAGATTTGATGAAAATCCAGATAAATCAATGGATCCATTATCACAATTTTTAATATCTGGTGGATTAAATTTATTATCTGCAACACCAAGAGGTGGTACATTAGCTACTGCTGCAGAAGCATTTAAACAACCTACAGGTCAATTATTTAAAGACATTGGTTCTAAGGAAAGAGAACGAAGAAAAATTGCTATGGAAGGTGAAATATTAGATATTGAAGGAAACATTAAAAAAGATGTAGCTCAAATACAACAAAGAGGTGCCTTAGATATTAAAAAAGAATATTTAGATAATGTTTATAATATTAAGAGAGCAGAAGCTGCAGGCAATCAAGATTTATTAAAACAAATCGAAGATGATTATCAAAATGATTTAAATCTATTTATTGTAAAAGGATTTGATGTTTCTGATGTTTACAATGTAATTAAAGGTGATGAAGTACAAGGAGTTATATTAGGGCAAGCAGAAAATTACATAAAAAATAATCTTGAGAAATTAGGTTTAACAGGTGAAGATGACCCTAAATATGGTCCAACGTTATTAAGTGTTATGGCCGAATTTACTAAAACATATGGATCTAAATTAAGAGAAGGTATTGCTACAGGTGGTAGAGTTGGTTATGCAATGGGTGCACCTAAAACTGGAATAACACAAAATAATTTAATTAATCAACAAAAACCTGTTGAATCAGTTACTGTTGGAAGCAAACAAGTAGACAGTAGTCCAAAAGTTGAAATTACTTATGATGAACTTAGGTCTAGATTACCACAAGAAATAAGTAATGAAGTAGTACAAATGTTATCAACTAGCTATGAAGCTTTAGCAGATTTTGCAGAATTAAGAACTCAAGCAGATGTCGATACATTTAATCAAAGATACGGGGTTGATTTAGTATTACCACAGGAGGCTTAACATGGCCGAAGATTTTAAAATAGATTTACCTGATATAGATTTATCAGATTTAAATATAGATACACCTGAAATAGATTTAACTGTAGATAATAAAATAGATGTACCTGAATTAAAAGATAGTGTTAAGATAGACCTTACTAAAAATAATCAAATAGATACCAATAAAAAAGAAGATAGTAAAAAAGCTAAATTTAATGCGTTATCATTTATAAGATTTATTCCATCAATGCTTCCGGCAGCAACAGCAATGGAAGCGAAAGATGCTGAGTTAATTAATCAAGGTAAGGATCCAAAATTTTTTCCTGTAAGAAAAGGTCAAGCAGATTTAGCAAAAGACATACATAAAGGTATATTAGAAGGACCTATATTATCTATAAAAGAAGCAGCTTCATTAGCAACTATTGGTATAGATTTTGTTTTAGATACGGATTTTACAAAAAAATTAGATGTAGTTACTAGAGATTATTTAGAACAACATGGTAATCCAGAAACTTGGCAAGGTGATGTAACAAAGTTAGTTACTCAATATGGAGTACCAAGCACTATAGCTTTTAAAATAATTAATAATATTGGAAATATAAATAAAGTTAAAAAAACTTATGGAGCACTTAGAGCTTCTTTAAGTAAGATAGAAAATAAATTCTTAAGAAGAAGTGCTAAGATGGGAACTAGTATTGCAAAATACTCAGGGCAAGCAGGTCTGTCACTAGGTATTACTGATGCTGTGGTAAAAGATAGTCGTGAAGATACTTATAAAATAAAAAAAGTAAGTGAGGAAGGTAAATCGGGTAGAGATTTAGCTGTAGCAAGATTACTAAATAAAATAAAATTTGGACAAGAAGGAACAGTAATTGGAGCTGGTTTTGGTGCAGCAGGTAAAGCATTACCTTTTGCAGCTAAGTATGGAATATATAAACCAGGTAGTGTAGTTCTGGGTACAGGGTTCAAAGCAGCAGATAAATTAATACTTAATCCAGCTACTCAAATAATAGCTAGAACACCTGGAGTAAGAGCCACAGCAAAAGGATTTAACACAGCTGCAGATTTTTTAGCAAGAGAAGTAGGGGGTAGAGTTTTATTACCTTTTGTAGATAAAAATGTTTTTTTAAAATCATTTCAAGCAAAATTACCACCATTTAAAAAATGGCAAACTTTTTCAGTTACAAACTCAGATCCATTGAAGGTTGCATTAAAGAAAGTAGATGACAAATTACAATACCTGAGATCAGCTGCAAATAAAACCAAAGACCAATTTGAAATAACTACAGAGGCTAAAAACTTAATAAAATCAAATGCTAGAGAATCTGAAAAGTTATTAAAAAGTATAGAAGTGAGAGCATATAATTTAGCTAAATCTTTTGAGAAACAATACAACACTGCTACAACTTCACCTGCTAGTCAGGAAAAATATTTAAATGATGTATTAGAATATATGCAAGGTCAAAGACAATTAAGTGCATTACCTAAGGAATTACAAGTAACTGCAAAAGCTTTAAATGACAGATTTATTGAAACTAAAAAAATGTATGGGGATTTATTGCCAGCAGGAGATTTAAAAAATTTAATATTAAAAAATGTAGATAGTTATATGAGAAAATCATTTAAAATATTTACTAATCCGGCTTACGCCGTGCCTGAAAGTTCTAAATTATTTACAGATGCAGTTAAATTTGCAAGAGGAGTAGTAGAGAGATCACCTAACTTAATTAAAGAAGCAACTAAACTATTTGGTGGTGATGATATAACATTAAATCAAATAAAAGATTCGGCCGCTAAAGATATGGTTAGAAAAATATTAAGATTAGGTAAACAAGACTCTGCTGATCCAATTGTTAATTTACAAAATATATCTAAATTTTTAGATTTAAAAAGATTTATTGGAACTGGAGATGAACTACCAACTGTTATTAAAAATTTATTAGGTAAGGAAAATAGTTTAAAAGGATCCGTGCTTGCAACTAATGCAGCAATGAATACACAAATTTCAAATAAATTAATGTATGATAAGTTAGGACCTGTTTTACAAAAAGCAGGTTTATTATTTAAAAGTTCAATAGATGCAAAAAAAGCAGGTATTATAGATCCTGTTAAATTAACGAAAGCAGATGGTATAGGTTTATTAAAATCAAAATTAATTGATCCAAAAAATCCTTATTATGGTGGTAAGGATATTATTGATGCATTGCAAGATACCACACAACTAATGGACAGTTGGATTCAACAAGGTTGGTATAAAAATATGTTACAAATTAAAACAGGAGTACAGTATGGTAAGACAGTATTATCTCCTGAAACACAAGTTAGAAACTTTTTCTCAGCGGGTTTGTTTCCGGTAGCAAGAGGTTTAATTGGGGGTAGAGCATCTGTTACAGAAAGTATTAAAATGGTTGTAGATGATATTTTTGCTGCAGGTAAAGGTGATCCAGCTGCTGAATTAAGGTTATTAGAGAATATTAAAGAAGGTATTAAATATGGTGTATTAGATGAAAATATTGTTGCATCAGAATTACAAGCAGTTTTAAGGGAAGTTAAAAATGGAACAATTACTTCAACAGATGGTTTAGCTAATTTTTTAGCTAAAAACAAAATAACGGACACAGCAACTAGATTATATGCTGGAGGTGATAACGTTTGGAAATGGTATACATACAACTGGTATAAATCTTTTACAAAAGATTTATTTAAAGGTGATGTTAATAAAGCTAAAAAATGGTTTAAGGATATAGCAGACTTAGATGCACCTCCAGGTGATATAGATGAATTAATTAAAAAAGCTGCATCATGGTATACTACTAATACCGTTCCAACATATAGTAAAGTACCACCATTTATTTTGGCTTTAAGAAGAACTCCACTTGGTAACTTCGTATCTTTCCCTGCTGAAATGTTAAGAACTACTTTTAATAATTTAAATATTTCAATGAGAGAAGCTGCATCTGATGATCCAACTCTAAGAGCAATGGGAATTCGTGGTTTAGTTGGTATGTATGTTACTTTAGGTGGTTTGTTCTCTGCAACAAAAGCATTATACAATTCAATGACAGGTTTCAATGATGAACAAATTGGTTTATTTAAAAAATATTTTGCAGCTGATTATGAAGCAAATGGACAAATACTTCCTATTACAAAAGTAAAAAAGGGTAAATTTAAAGCAGTTAATATGTCTGATTTTATTCCTCAAGCTGCTGTGACCGAACCTATTGAAGCATTTTTTAACACAAGAAAAAATAATATAATGGAAGCTAAAGATGTTACTAATTCCTTACTGGCACAATTCACGGGTCCTAATGGACCTGTTATGAGTTTTCTTGATTCTTATATTTCACCGGCAATTGGTTTAGAACCTTTTATGGATGTGTTTGCAAGAGGTGGTGTAACAAAAAATGGAACGCGAATTTATTCTGAAACAGATGATGATTCTACAAAAATATCTAAATGGCTTACTAATACTTTAGCTAGAACATTTGAACCAGGTGTTGTCACTTCTGGTAGAAAATTAAAAGATGCTATATTCAAACAACCTTCAGCAAGCGGTCAAGTTAAAGAAGTTAGTGATGTTGTTATAGGAGCTTCAACAGGTATAAAACCATTTGCTGTAGATATATTAGAAAAGTTAGATTATACTATAACCGACTATACTAGAATTAGATCTAATGTATTTAAGGCAGAAAAATTTTACAAGTTTAATGAACTATATAGAAGAGGTGGTGATGTATTGGTTGAAGAATTTATAGCTATTCAAAAAGAAGCTTTTAGAGAACAGAAAAAAATATATCTTGAGATACAAGCAGCTAAACAGTTTGATTTATCTGATAGTGATATAAGAAAATTATTTAAAAAAAGAAAAGGTATAGGTGATAAGGCGATAAGATTAATTATGTCTGGTAAATTTAATCCAGTTACTTTTTCTGAAGATCAATTTGAAAATAAATTAAGAACATTAGTTAAAAGAGAAGATGAACAAGGATTTAAATATGATTTACCTAAGAATTTCTTATTTCCTAAATCCGATATGAAAAAAGTTATAAGACAATTACAAAGAGATTCTTTAGAAGATGAATTTTATTATGATGTACAAAAAGAAAAAGAGAGACTAGATTTAAGAGGTAATTTACCGACCGGTATAGAAACTATAGAACAAGAACCTCAAAAAGTTTCTCAAAAACCACAAAGTGCACCGTTACCTGATACACCTGCACCTAATGCTCAAGTGATACAAACAGCAGCGCTTCCGGCATCAGGGGCCATGAATCAAGGGTTGACCGCAACTGAAAATGCTTTATTATCAGAGGAAGAGAAACAAATTAGACTAAGATCTAGAGGATTAGCATAAAATGGCAACATTAGACCAGTTAAGATTACAGCAACTATTACAACCTTTTAATAATCAAACAGGTATTATGAGCTCTAATAATGCTATTCCAATGATTAATAATGTTCCAATGATTAACACAGGTGCATTAAATCAAAATAATGATTTAGTTCAGCAAATAATTGCAGAAAATCAAATGAAAGCTAATCCATTTGATCCAAGAAATGTTCAAAGCATATTTCCTACAAATTTTCCGTCAAAAATTAGACAAGATGTGCCTTTATCAAATATAGATTTAAGTAGTTTACCTGCAAACATGGGTGTTGCTAATGAACCTGATGAAGAACAAGTAGAATATTTAACTGAACAAGAACCATCAGGTATTGCAAAACTTTTTGAATTTTTAGGAAATTTACCTACGCCAGGTAATATACTAAGAAATATATTACCGAAACAAGATCCTAGAGAAACCAATATAAGAAATTTTTACGATAATCAATATGGTTTAACAAGCACTGGTTCTCTTGCTTCAGGTATTATGCAAGGATACAATCCTGTATATGGAAGTAATTTTTTAAATAAACTTACAGGAGGAATACTTCCTGCAAGGAGCTTTGGTTTAGCAGAAGCTGCACGAAAAAGAATTGAAAAAATAGCAAATAGAAAAATAGCTCAAACTGCTGCTAGCCGAGCTAAAATTGCAGCACTACAAAAATTTGCAGAGAGAGACACTATTAGCAGAGCAAGATTTGACAATCCAAATGTATATAGAGATGCTAGAGATAGAGGAACACTTGGACCTGGTGGTGGTTTTAGTACATCAGGTAGGGAAGGTGCTTTTTCATCCAAATCAGGTAGAGGTAGAAAAGATTACTAATGCCTAAAAAAGATTTAGCTCTAGAGAAAATAGAATCACACGAAAAACTTTGTCGTATAATGCAAAAACAAACTCACGAAAAAATTAATAAATTAGAAGTACAAATTGATAGAATTGAAAGAATTTTAATCGGTTGCGCTGGAGCTTTACTCATGGGTATGGGTGGAATGATTACAGCATTAGTATTTAAATTATAATTTTTTTGGGAGGTTGGGCACTTAGCTGCCGGGATTGATTATAGTGGGGACTATAATCGCTATATCCATTCTCTAAAATCTTCATCCATAATCGTATTGGCAATATCAACTTTATTACGTAAAGCTTTTACAATTCTTTCATCAAT
>Ga0209603_1001764_pt1 | contig 21729 bp, 34 predicted proteins | sample COGITO_mtgs_1206_FD_184812 | JGI IMG/M metagenome (GOLD analysis project Ga0209603, IMG submission 184812) | Pelagic marine microbial communities from North Sea - COGITO_mtgs_120607 (SPAdes) (version 2) | ecosystem: Environmental > Aquatic > Marine > Epipelagic ... | reverse complement strand
AAAAGAATGATAGAAGATAGATTAGAGAGAGAAGCAGTTGACCCTAGAGGTTATTCTATAGAGTCTCTAGATGAGTACTATGATAGAACTGTCTTAGGTGGCAATGTAACAGTAAGAACCCGTAAAGAGAAGTATGAGAATATTGAAACTAGTAGTGCAGACGTACGTAAAGGCCAGCCCGTATTTACAGGAGTACTCAAATACTTCCCTAACGCTCTTAAAGAGGTTGCATCTTGTTCACTAGCTGGAAATAAGCAGCACCACCCAGATAAGGAGTTGCATTGGGATAAGACTAAGAGTACAGACAATGAGGACGCTTTAGTTAGACACCTTATAGACCATAGTATTAACCCTATGGATAACGATGGAGTGCTACATCTGGCGAAAGTTTGCTGGAGGTCTTTAGCGGCCCTAGAGATATATTTAACAGATAAAAACAAGTGATGAACAGACAAGCAGAGATAGTGAGAGGCTTAATTTTAATTACATTCTTATTATTTATGAAATATATTACTTCATAAGTACCAGATAATCAGCCCTTCAGAGATGTTGGGCTTTTTTGCGTTAAAAAAGTTTCTAAAAAGTTTGGTAGTTATAATATTTTTTCTATCTTTACACCATAGAAACAAACACAAATAATTATGAGCACAGTAATTTTATCAGTAATAGTAGTAATTTTATTAACAATCCACAAAGGATTATAAAAACCAACAATATGAAAGCAGTACAATGGACAATAGGAGTAATAGTAGGAGGAATGATTTTAACGGCCTTATTTGTAGGAGTAGTACAGGGTCAATTTGACATAGCTCTAGGGCTTTAATAATTAACAAATAAAAACAAATAACTATGAATACAAATGTATACGACGGAATAGCAGAAGGAGACCCAGTATCTATAATGATTTTTCTAATATTGGCAGTAGGTTTTATATGCATGTGGGCCAAAGGGTTTGATATGGGAACTCACGAAGATACAGGTAGACCAGTAAAAAGCCTCAACACTAGAGAAGGTAAAAGAGCAGGACAAAGAAGAAGATATCACGAAAATAAATAGGTAATTCAAAATAAAGTATTATCTTTACAAAGTATTAACATTAAAACAAATAATATGCACTACACAATTCAACAACAATTAGACACTCATTTCGAAAATCAGTACTCAGATGTAGACTCTGGATACGTTATTGCAAATGATTTAGAAGTAGACTTTAACCAATTAACTCTAGAAGACGTTATAGAACTAGAGAGAATGAATAGCCAGAACTAATGAGAGTATTATCAGAACACCAGCAAGCTAGACAGGATTTAATCCTAGACGCTCTAAGAGAGCAACAAGCTTATGAGAGAAGTCAGAGAGCTAAAATTGTAAGAGCTACTAAAATAGCGCTTAAAATGGGCCTAAGAGTCTGTCAGTTTATCGCTTACGTAGCAGTAACAGTATTAACTTATAAATATATAATAACATTACACTCATGAGAACTATAGAAGAGATTATAAACCTAAAGCTAGACGGGATTATCCTTAGTAGCTCCGAGGAGGTTAGATTTAAAGATTTTATTAACTGTAAAAATAAATAGAATGAAACTACTTGACCACAAAGAATACGACCACGCCGAGCTAATAGAGAAGATGTACGAAGACGCTTTCTACTATGGAGTAATGGGTGTAGACAAATGCTTATCTTACTCTACAGTAAAGCAAGTAATTAAGTCTCCTAAATGGTTTGACCACAAGAGACGTAAACCAGACCCTGAGAGCCAAGCACTTAGAGACGGTAACCTAGTACACACTCAAATACTAGAGCCCGAGAAGTACGATAAGTTTCACTTCTGCGATACATCTACTAAGTCAACTAAGAAATGGAAGCTAGACGTAGAGAAATATGGTAAGGCCTATACATATACAATGAAGGAAAAGTATATGAACAACAGAACCTCTTCAGCATTCCTACAGAACGACGCCTGCACTAAGTTTATGAAAGGAGCAGAAGTAGAAGTTCCAGCTATACAACTGATAGAGGGTATACCGTTCAGAGGTAAAGCAGACATACTAAAAGCAGGTGAGTACGTAGCAGATGTTAAGACTACTGCAGATGGAGTGGGAGAGGTATTCCTAAAAGATGGAACTGTGAGCAATCAGTTTAAGTATACAATTGAAAAGTATTCGTATGACATACAGGCTTACTTATATACTCAGCTATACAACGTACCAGATTTCTACTGGTTAGTAGTAGACAAGGTAACTACAGATATAGGGGTATTTAAAGCTTCAGAAGAAACATTAGAGAGAGGGAAAGACAAACTAGAAATTGGAATAGGACTATATAAAGCATTCTTTGTAGATGAGCTAATAGACTTGAGCCAGTATCATAAAGCAGCAACAATATGAGAGCATTTCACGAAGATACAGTAATCAATCAGACAGCACTAGAGACTATAATGAGCTTATCCATGGGAGTTACTACTAACGATATGATGGCTATACTAGATACATATGAAGAGGCTGAGGCATACGAGTACTGTGCAGGTATAATGTTAGGTATAAAAGAATTCAGCACTAACATCTTCAACTGTAGAATAGGAACTATAAACTTAGAGAGGTAATGAATAGCAATAGCAAAGGAGTACTTCATAAAAAGCTAGATTCTATGTATGACTTAGAAAACATAGCAAACACAACGCTGGTAGGTGGAGTACTTCAGGACTGGTTATCTCAGAGTCCAGATAACGAAGACTTAAAGAAAGTAGTAGAGGCCTATATAGGAATTACATTATACACTAATAGGCTTTCTATGGATAGAGACACCTTTCATATAATACTAAGTAAGGAGAGAGAGGCTCAGAATAAATTAATACTAGAATTAAGAGAAGTTAAAGAAAGATTACGTATCTTGCAGCTAGAAGCAAAATTATAGACATGACACTAAAACAGATACAATACCTCGTAGAGCGTTCACTAGATATACAGATAGACGTAAAGGGTAGAGAGGGAAAGAGAATAGAAGCTAAGAGACTAGCCATATGGATAGCAAGGCGGGAGGGGTTCGTATATAGACTTATCGGAGAGAGTTGGGGTATCAATCACGATACAGCAATACATCACCAGAAGAACATGGAAGGCCTAATAGAAGTACAGGATAAAAAGACTCTAGACTTTATCTACAATACAGTAGGTTTAGATATGACTCATAAAGAGATATACAGTCCTAGACTAAGTAAAGAGGACAAAGAGCTCCTAGAGACGTATAGAGACGTTTTAAGAGACGTTCCCCTAGGTAAAGAGTACGAAGTAAGGGATAGAATAAAATTATTCATTAGAGGGCTTAATATAAAGCCAGAGAATAAGCAAGCAGAAATCATATTGTCAAACTGTTATAATATAGGATAAGATGGAATTAATCAAGTTAGCAGAGTTAGTACTTACAGGAGTTGCAACACCAGAGCAGGAGCAGGACTTCTACGATAGATTACAGGATAGAGATTAGTATGTTTTTAATAAAAAAAAGGACATGAGAATCAAGATTATTCAAGTATTACTATTATCTACATTAATTTCTTGCAGTAAGCCGGAGACAACCCAGAAGGTTAACCCTTTTTACTTCGTAGCTCCAGAGGCTATAGAGTATGTACTGGATTTCCAGAAGGATGTAGAGAGCGTAGGACTGAATATAGAGAATGATAACATATCCTTCAGTGTAGTGATGGGAAGGCTAAAAGGTAACTTAGCTGGAATAGCTATAGGGATGTTTAATCCATACGCTGTAAACGTGGTCTTGAATGTAGACCTATGGAGAGTATTAAGCTATGCAGAGAGAAAGGCCCTCGTATATCATGAGTTGGCACACGACGTATTTGGGTTGCGGCACAATACCTGCGATATAATGAGTGGAGGAGTAAGACCAATAACTGAAGAAATGATTAAAGAACTATTAGAAACATTAAAGCAACACAATGGCAAAGGATAATAATGGATGGGGTGGCAAACGTGAGGGAGCTGGCCGAAAGAAAAACGAAGAGGTACTTAGGGTAAGAGACTTATTTGATGAGCATATAGACCCCGACTTCGTGGCCCAAAGACTATTTGATAGAATAGACAACGGAGACCAGAGAGCAATAGAGCTTTATCTTCGTTACAGAGTGGGCGTACCAAAGCAAGAGATAGACTTAAATACTACAGGTGACATAGATTTAAACATCACCTTAGCTAATCTTATTAAGTTTAAAGAGTAGTGGTAGAGTTGCACCCTAAATATAAGCCTCTGTTTCAGAATGATACAAGGTACTTTGTCTGCACTGGTGGCCGAGGTAGTGGTAAATCATTTGGAGTGTCTACTGCTATATTACTTTCTACATTTGAGAAGGGCGCTAATTGCCTTTATGCACGTTATACAATGACCTCAGCATCTACATCTATTATACCTGAGATGCAGGATAAGATAGAGCTGTTAGGCTTAGAAGACCAGTTCCTAGTAAACAGTAGAGAGATTATAAATAAGACTACAGGTAATACAATATACTTTAGAGGACTAAAGACAGGCTCAGGAAATCAAACTGCAGCCCTTAAGTCTTTGACTAATATAGCTACATTCGTACTAGATGAAGCTGAAGAGATGCCAGATGAAGAGATATTTAATAAGATTGACTTATCAGTACGTAGCCAAGAGGCTCAGAACAGGGTAATAATGGTTATGAATCCAGCTACTAAAGCTCACTGGATATATGAGAGGTTCTTTGAGAAAGAAGGCCTTACAGGAGGAGAGAATACTACTACTAAAGACACAACCTATATACATACTACATACCTAGACAATAAGGAGAACTTACCAGAGTCCTTTCTCAGTGCAATGGATAAGATGAAGGCAGATAACTTAGAGAGATATAACCATGTAGTACTGGGAGGCTGGAGAGCAGTTGCTGAAGGCGTTATATTTACTAACTGGAGAATAGATACATTTAACTCTAATGGTGATTATCACGGTTTTGGTGTAGATTATGGATTCTCTAATGATGCTAATACAATATCTGAAGTCTCTATTAATACTAAGGCTAAGACTATACATATTAAGGAGAGATTATATCTAACTGGATTGACTACCTCAGAGATAGCTAATAAGATGCTTAAAATAGCTCCTAGAGGCTTATACGTAGCAGATAGTGCAGAGCCTAGACTTAACTATGAACTAAAGACTAATTACGGCCTTAATGTTAAAAATACGATTAAAGGCCAAGGTAGTGTCAATTTAGGGATAGCCCTATTGCAGGACTACGAGCTTATAATATCACCTGACTCTAGAAACATAATAAAAGAGCTGAATAACTACGTATTTAAAGAGGGCTCAGAAGTTCCAGTAGATAAGTATAATCACGCTATTGATGGGATTAGGTATATAGTTTCTCACTTTCTAAGCAATCCCCACGCTGGTCGCTACTATATAGGTTAATCCAAATAACTTTTATAGACTTGGAGTAATATGTAGATAATAGAGGAAATAAGTAAAATCATAGAGTTGTTGTTATATACTTATAAATAGCATAGAAAAACCCCAAACGATAAAAAAAAGCAAAATATTTTACATTTTATTTGCAGGCTTAGAATATATGACGTATATTTGTATCAAATAAGAGAGATATGAATCACGCATCAGAAAGATTAGCCCAGAGAGTATTAAACGTAGACACCCTAGACGTAGTTAAAGAAGTTTCTAGAGCTACCTATACTAAAGTAGGAGAGTTCAAAGTAGGAGACGTACTGAAGCAAGCTATAAAAGCTAAGGTGGCACAGATAAGAGATAAAGACTTCGGTAATAAAGATTATGCAGTGCTAACTCATAACTTTGGCCAAGTAGTAAGCTTACAAGATTCAGAAGGTGAATCCAACGGAGACTCTTTATATGCTATAGTGAGAAATAATGAGATACATACTATGTGTTTTGTTAAGTCTTATACAGGTTTCAACTCATTAGAAGATAAGCTTAGAGTAGACGGTGTGATAAAGAAATTAAAAAACTTCAAAAAAAGATAAGAAAAGTTTGGTAGTTAATAAATAAGCTGTATATTTGTACCAACAAACACAAACAACATGAGAACTTACTTAGAAACATTACTACAAGAAAAAGGAATTAGCTTAGATACAGTATTAGAAGCTGAAGGAAAACAGGAGTTTGGTACTAACTATATTCCAATGAGCGCTATAGTAGACTTTATGGATAGTCAATACTTAGAGACTAAGCAGGGAATGAAAGCTAAATTAGTACAGATAGACTTCAACAATGGAGACGTGATGCACTTCTTTCAGCATGTAGCAAACTTTTTAGCAATATAATTAGAGAAAAATTAGGAGGGTAGAAATATCCTCCTTATATTTACACTATAAAACAAACGATATGTATTTAAAACACACACAATTATGAGCACTTACAACGGATGGACAAACTACGAAACATGGAAAGTACAATTAGAATGCTTAGACGGTTACGCATCTGACAGAGAGGTGACTATAAGTGAACTTCAGGACGAGGCAGGGCGTATTTTATTCGAAGGTGTACCTCACGCTTCAATAGCTGAGAACATTCTTTGGAACTTCTTACGCGAAGTAGACTTCAGAGAGTTAGCAGACTTTCACAACGAACAATTCAAGTAAAAGAATCGGGGGGGGTGTAAAAGCCCCCTTTTAAAAAAAAATAAAAAAAAGTTTGCAGGATTGTAAAAAAGTATTATCTTTACAGAGTAAAACAAACAAAAAACTATATTATGACAACACTAATAAGAGTATTTAGAAGGCCAGTTAGAACTACTACGCTGGCCACAGGGATAAAGGTAGTAGAATTAAAAAACGGAACTATTAAAATTTACTAATTATGGAAATGAAAATCAAAGTAACAGCATCAACAGCAAAAGACTACTTCAATATAGACATCACGTCTAAAGAGGGGCGTCAATTCATAATGCACCTAGAGCGCTCAGAAGTACGCTGGTTAATTCAAAGCTTAGACAATGCGATTTAGTATAGTAATAATGGCTGCACTGCTCCTAGGGGGCTGCAGCTTAATCCGTCCTATAGCAGGTGGTAATCCAGAGCCTAAGTTGAAGTCTATCCATATGTGGGAAAATCACAGAGGCTATACGTTAGAAGAATATAACTTACATCCAGATTATGACTGCGAACGATAAAGAGCTAGCTAAAAGAGCTCAGAAGGTTACTGAGTACACTACCGAACACTTAGTACATATCTTAGGGGATGGAGTTAATAGAAGCTATGAGCACTATCACTTTATAGCTGTACAAAGGGAGTTTCAAAAAAGATTAAGAAAAAGGAAGAAATAATTTGGTAGTTAAATTTATTAATGTATATTTGTACTATAAAACGATAACAATGTATATAATTTCACAACTTATGAAAAATTCAATGATTACACTAACAGAGCAATTTGTAGTAGCTACTTATGAGACTCAGGACTTCAAGACAGTAGAGGATGAATTTACTATCTTCTTAGTAGACGGAGAACTAGAGGCTATATTTGACTCTTCAGATTACGATGTAAGCGACTTAGAGCTAACTGAGATAGTAGAGGTAATTCAGCACCACGATAGAGAGATGCTTAGAAGCAATGTAGAGCACTTTATCCACAATAGCTTATCCTTATAATGTTTAATCTAGAGCACTTCAACTGGGCCACTGAGAATGGCCTGAGAGTATATCCGCTGCCTATTAAGGGTACGATGTACTCTAGCGCTGGGAAGCGTAATGGGAGGACTGTAAAGACTAATAAGCCTTATGTAGAGATTATAATAGAGATAGATGGCCGTAAAAAGTCACTATCTGAGTTACCACACATAAAGCAGTATGTTTTAAATGAGGAAGACTCGTACATGCAAGATGAGCAATTATATAATGACATTCACTTAGTATACAAAAGATATTATGAGAGAGCCAACAAAACAAATGAGTAAAGCTTTAGGCACTATAGCTACTGTATGTATCCTAATAATGCCTTACACTCTTAATACTCCTTATTTCATTCCTTTAGCTGTAGCTGGTAACCTCTTCCTTATCCCTCAGGTTTATTTATCTAAACAATGGAATTTAGTTTTACTAAGTATAATAGGGGCTGGAGGGTATATTATAAAGTTTTTTAATATTTTTTCGTAAAAAGTTTGGTAGTTTAAATAATGGTTGTATATTTGTACCAACAAACAGAGATAATTATGAAAGCTACTTTAAAATTTAACAACAACACACAAGCTACACAGTTTGCAGCAGCATGGTCTAGAGCTACTTCAGGAGGTCACATCTTAGGTGACACTGACGTAACTGTGTTCAATATTGATTCTGATGGAAAGGAATTTATAGATAACTACATTAATAACTTAAATAAATAATTATGAGCTCATTCGATATAAGAAACACCAGCACAACTAGACTAGAGGAAATTGTAGCCACTAGAGAGTACTTCTTAGACGCTTATGTTAAAGAGGTGATAGTAGAACTTAACTCTAGGAAATAAAGCGCAGCCAGTGCGATAAATGGCAAGTAACCTAAGGGCCTCTAGAGATAGGGGCTTTTTTGTGTCTTGTAGTTACCTCATATATAGCTAGATGTTTTTAATAAAAAGCTGAAATGACTATAACAATACCACAGAATCTTAACGAAATCACTTTAGAGCAGTATCAAAGATTTCATAAGGCTAATAAGGGGGATGATAAAGAGTTTATACTACATAAGCTTCTAAATATCTTCTGTGATGTACCTATGAAAGATGCCTTTACTATTCAGTTAGATGAGGCTGAATCTATCGCTAGTGATGTTGCTGAGGTATTAGCCTTAGATGGTGTATTTGCTAGACGTTTTAAATACAATGGTAAAGAATGGGGGCTTATTCCTAATTTTGATAATATAACCCTTGGTGAGTTTGTAGACTTAGACTCTTATCTAAAGGATGAAGAGACGCTTCACAAGGCCATGAGTGTACTATATAGACCTATAGTGAAGTCTTATAAGGATTTATATACTATAGAGGAGTATAAAGGCTCTAGCACGTACGCTGAGGAGCTTAAAGGTATGCCATTAGGTGTAGCTACTGCTGCAGTGGTTTTTTTTTATCATTTAGGGAACGAATTACAAAAGGTTTTACCTCACTATTTGGAGAAGCTGGAGAAACAAACGAAGTCAACGAATACAGCCAAGAAAGCCAATTTGCAAGTAAGTACGGATGGTTTACTAGTATATACACGCTTAGTAAGGGAGACGTTACAAAACTACAAGAAATAACAAATACTAGACTCATAGATGCCTTATACTGGCTAGAGTTCGAAAAAGATAAGCAAGAAATAGAAAATAAAAAATACAGATAATGAATACACTATACAAGCTAGTAGATAAATTACAAGCAGAGCTGAACGATAATAAGCTCATTAAGACAGTCACTATAGGAGACATTACAGATGTAGACTTAAATAAGACTACTTTGTTTCCTTTGGCCCATATCTCTCTAGGTGATGCTACTATCACTGAGAGCACTTTAGCTATTAACCTGAATATCATGCTAATGGACATAGTAGATATAAACAAAGAATCTGAAGGTGGGTTTTTAGGTAACGATAATGAGTACGATGTGCTGAATAGTATGCTAGCAGCTGGAACTCGAGTAGTTCAGAACTTCCAGAGAGGACAGGGATATGCTGAGGGCTATCAAATGGACGGTGAGAGTCAAGTAGAGTTCTTTACTGACAGATTCGAAGATAAGTTAGCAGGTGTATCTATAGACTTTAGAGTAGAGTTAAGTAATATCTCAGAAGTTTGCTAAATGATTAACTGGACTGACACTATAAAGGCCTTAGAGGACTATAGAAATTACGTTCTTACTCAAGCTAAGAGAAATCTTACTAGAGCTAAGATAAAGTCTGGTACTAGGTTATATAAGTCTCTGAGAGGTATAGTCGCTGTAAAGCAGGCTAGAAGCCTTACAGGGCGTTTTATGAGTGGTAAGCAGCCTCAAGTAACCTTTACTATGAATGATTATGGCCATTTTGTTGACCAAGGGGTGCAAGGTACTAAGGAAGGGATGACGGCTAAGCCTTTTAAGTTTGATAAGAAGAAGAAGTCTATTCCATGGGAAGTGGTCGACGGATTCGTTAAGAAGAGAGCTAGAAATCCTAAGACTGGAAGATTCCAGAGTAAGAATACAATGCTCTACTTAATTGGTAAGAGTATACACGAGAAAGGTATAAAGAGAAGCTTATTTTTCACTAAGCCACTAAACAAAAGAAGAGTTTCTTCTGCTAATCAAATAGCAAAGGGAGCTGCTAACGATATTACTAGAGAGTTCACTAATCAACTAAGAATATATTTCAAAGATAATAAAACAATAATCTAATGAGTGTAAAAGCAAATGTAAGAAGCCCATACTATCTGAAATTCTCGGATACTAATTTAACTAAAGTTACTGTAGACTTATACGTCTATTCAGGAACTGTTACCACTGATAAGGGTAATATTTTATACAATCTAACTAACGATGTTATCTCTGGAACTGACTATGTAGTCTTTGAGGTTTCTGACTTTGTGAGAGATTTTATTACTCACTCATTTAACGGAACTTATACTGCTACTCCTCAATGGTTTACAGCTGAAGCAACTCTATACAATGGTGATACTATTATTAGAACTGAGACTGTAGATAGATTAGCCTTTGATGGTTATACTAAATTTAAGGATGGAGTTAACAGTGAAGGGAATAGAGATGAGCTTATTACTTGCAGAACTATAAGAGTTCCACAGGGCCAAGTTTATAATATACCTATATTTGCTGAAGATGTAGTATCTGTTACTGAGTATACATTTTCTGACAATACTCTAGTAGAAGCTGCTGCCTTCTGGAATGAAGAGACTAGAAACTGGGAGGTAAATGATGACTACTGGGCCACAAACGCTACTTCTACAAATCAAGTGGTTAATGAGACTGCAGTGCTATCTAATACTAAGGTTCAATACGTTCCAGTATCTTCTACAGTAGATAAGATTACTATCTCTACTAGTGGTAATACTTACGACGTTCTTAACGATGAGCAGTTATGTAGTAAATACGGCTGGAATAAGGCCACTTTCATAAATAAGCATGGAGTTCTACAAGATTTATACCTAACAGGGAAAAGAACAGACACCTTAGACTTTAGCTCTAAAAACTATAAAGCTGGAGCAGTTAACTTTGGTACTATGAACTATGACCTTAATGGTGGACAATCTGAGCGCATTAACGTATCTTCTGGACGTTCTTATGCTATCAATACAGGATTTATGCACGAGGATGAAATGAGTGCAGTAGAAGAGCTCCTAATGAGTGAGGCAGTATGGATAACTACAGAAGCTGGAGTAGTAACTAAGGTTATACCTTTAAATACTAACTTAGAGGTGCAGAATCACATCAATAATAAACTAATCAACGTAGAGCTATCTTTTGAAGAGGCTTCAGATAACATTAACACTGTATTATAAATGGCTAACAATATAAACCTTTTTGTGAATGATGAGTTGGTAGATATGTTTGACTTTGAGTCTATATCTTTAAAGCGTATCATTAAAGACTTATCAGAACCAGATAAACTTTTCACTGATTACTCTAGAAGCTTTTCAGTTCCTGCTAGTAGACGTAATAATAAAATCTTTAAGCATTACTATAGGAGTGAGATAACTAACGGAATAGATGCCAGAAGCTTTCAGGATGCTGAGCTAAAGGTTAACTTATTATCGTTTAAAACTGGTAACGTAGAAGTACGCTCTGTAGAAATGAAAGACGGTAAGCCTTTCTCTTATAGAATTGTATTTTACGGTAAATTGACTGAGTTGGCCAAGAAGTTCGGAAGTGATGAGCTTACTAGCCTACCACTAAACCAATATAACCACAGAACCCTATATAGTGACGTTAAGAATAGACTTCTAGACTCAGACGGCTCTACCTATGGTAATAACTTAATATATCCTATTGTATCTCGTTCAGATAGATTCATAATAGCAGACCTTTCTAATCATGTAGAGAATCAGGATAATATTAAAAATATAAAATATATAGACAGCACTAGAGTCGGTTCTAACTACGGAATAGAAAAAAAGGATGTATTTCCAGCACTAAAAGTAGAAGAGATTATCTCTACCATAGAATCTAACTACGGGCTTACTTTTGAGGGAGCTATAAAAGAGCATTCTATAAGCGAAATGTACATGGCCCTACACAGGCCCAAAACTACTGAAGGTAGTACAGTTCAGAAAGTGGTAGACGGCTTCTCTACTCAATCTGTTAACTCTGGTATTACTGTTAATTCTGGTAGATATTTCACCTTAACTAATTACGCTGGTTTTGGAGGTTTCACTAGCACTAAAAGAATAAGAGTGACTACTAACGGCAATGGCTCTACAAGCTGGAGTCTTAAACTAGTATCCGCATCTAATGGAGTTGTAGCTACTGCTAACGCTGACAATATCATATGTAACTATCATTCTACTCAGGTTTCAGATACATTTCACATAATAATAGAAGCAGATGCTTCAGATACTTTCGACCTTAACGTCGTGATAGATGACGTAGATGGCCAGCAGTTATTTGCTTGGAATATAAGCGACTCTATGGTAGAGGAGTTCATAGTGTCTCAGAATATGCCAGAAGTTAAGATAACAGACTTCCTAGGTGATATATTCAAAAGATTTAATATAGTAGCTGAAGTAAAGGGAGGCGTAATAAATACTAAGTTTTACAACTACTTTATGTACAAGGGTAATACTGTAGATATTTCTGAGTATATCGAAAGAGATTCTCACACTATCTCAAGGCCCAATCAATACAGCTCTATAAACTTTGGATTTAAGAAAACTAAAACTCAGTTGAGTGATGCTTTCGAGAATGTTAATAATCGTAAATATGGAGAGTTAAAGTATAGACTGTCTGATAACCAAGGTAATAAGCTTATAGGTGATGAGTATAAGGTGGCTTTAAAGTCTACTCTAATCCCTCTAGAGAATCTAGAAGCTAGCGAGGACGGTGTAGTATATGCTAACTTAGGTGATAAAGACCAGAAAGAGAAATCTACTACGCTATACTTCTTTTATACTAAAACTAAAACAGACGTAGCGCTTGCCTTCGATAACACTTCAAGTGTAGATAGCATAGCTTCATATAGAATGCCTTCTAATATTAGAACTTCTGGCGATGAGTTTTATAACTCTCTAGCATTCAGTGAAGAGATAGATGAGCACGCTGTAACTGCTTCCAGAGTGGGATGCGGTGCTTTCAATATATTCTATAGCGCTATAGCTGCTCAGATGTTTGATGAGACCAAAAGACTTCATTCTTACGACGCTAAATTGCCTATAACAATGGTTAATAGAATAGGCCTAAACGATAGACTAGTAATTTCAGGCAGACAGTTTTTAATCAACTCAATGGATACCAACTTTGAGACCATGAACACTAGACTAGAGTTAACTAGCATAGAAGAGGGTAATCTAAGCTCTTATAAGTTAAATTGTAATACTTACGCAAATACCAGCACCACAGATGAGGCTAACATAGTTTATATGGATGAATTTGGCCAGATAGAGTATACCTCTATACCTGCTTCAAGCTCTTTAGAGGTTTGTTCTATAGGAGACGTATTTCATCAAGAGATTGAGGGAACTGTAACTGAAGGGGAATCTACTGGAGGTGGTGATGATACTGGCGGCGGCGGAGGTGACACTGGTGGAGGTGGAGGAACTGGAGACGTTACTTATTCTGCTGGATTAGCAGCTACTACTAGCATTCCTAACACTTCTATAACATACGCTCCTCACTATAATATAGGTAGTTTAGCCGATGGAGCTTCTTTTAGCATAACTGCAACTGTAACGCCTAACTCAGGTTATCAAATAGACTCTGCAAGCCCTGCAACGTCTTACACTTACGCTGGGAATATAAATGGAGCAGATGCTAACGGCTCTGTGAACTTTACTGGGACTAGCAGCTTAATAGACACTTCAGATACAACTCAGTACACTGTTACTATGAATTTAAGCCACTCTACAGGAGCTGCTGTTAATATTGATGGTGTTAGTACACTAACCAAGTCTTTCACTGGAACTGCTGGAACTACATTCAGCACTTCGATAACTATGTTTCTAGCTAATGGTGATAATAAATATTGGACTTCATACCCTGCACCATCTGGAGGAGTTCACTCTGTACAATCTAATTCTGGTTATAATTACACTAACCCTTTATTTCCTTCAGCTCCTAACTCATATCACCAAAGAGTAGTTATACCTATGACTATTACAATACCCAATGCTAACGCTACAGATACAGTTACTCTATCTGGAACGTCTGCAGTTGCTGACTCGGTTATATGGATTTCTACTAATCAGACTGTAGGTAGTGGCTCTGGGTATATTACATTGAGTTATTTATCTTTAGAAGAGAATGGAGAGCAGCCTTCAGTATCTAGAACTGGTGGGTGGGATACACTAACTAATCACAGCTATTCAAATGGCTCTGGTTCAATACGTTGGAACTATCCTTCTAATGCTAGTGAGACTCAAAGATGCTCTACTATTACATTAACGCCTAGCACTTCGGGTGACCCTGCAGATATAACTATATGCCAAAACGGCTCTTCTCCAGCAACTACTGGTAGCTTAACTGGTGACTTTGAATTTAGCGCTGCTGACTCAAACACTTCAGGAACTATGACCTTAGCGGCTAATGGTATTTGGAGCTTGAGTACGGATGCTGCTGGAGTTTCTATGAGCCCATCTACGGGAGCAGTAGCAACTAGCGACGTTATAACTGTCTCTTGGAATGGAGCGGCTCAATCTTCAGCTTATAAGACTATAACTCTAACTAACACGAGTGGAACTATACTAGACACTACAAGTATATTTTTTCCAGAGTATGGTACTAGTACTACTTATGACTACTTCGTAGTACAGGGACAGACAAGTAGCAATATCGATAAGGTTCAATTTAATGCTTCTTACTCTGTAGGTGATGAGGTTACTACGTCTATAGATGCTCAAGATTACGACATTCTAAGTAGTGGAACTCAAAATACTGCTTTAACTGAGACTATTACAGGATTAGTTAGCACTACTACCACGACTACTACCACAACTACTACGGCTACGCCTTACTATAGCCATACACTACTGTACTCTACTAACACGAATACAGCGTGCTCAGGTAACACTATCACAGTATACAGCTCTAGTACTATTGCTCCTATGCAATCTTCAGCGGCCCTATACAGTAATACAGCTCTAACTAACGCAGCTTCAATAGGTTACTATTCAGATGGTACTAATAAAAAGTATTGGAACGGTTCTTCTTTAGGTAGCGTTACAGCTTGCTCTGGTGGAGGCGGTGGAGGTGAATAATGAAGTATATATTAGCCCAAGATAAAAGCAACTATTCACTCTGGCAGATTGAGACTCTACTCAAGAATCTGCTAGGGTTGGGTGTTTCTACTACTGACGTATATGTGCTACTAGGTAGTTATGGTTACAATAAGCGATATAAGGCACTTTACAGAGCTTTTAGGGGCGTTAACTTTGTTGAGTATAGAAACTTAACGGATTTAACTTACAGCCCATCAATTAAGCCCTATTTGCTTTGGCAATTCTTTAAAGATAATCAATACTTAGAGTCTTCTCAATGGATGCTATTAGATTGCGATGTTATACTTAATAAATTACCTGAATTAGATAAGGGTACTGTATGGGTTTCCGATTGCTCAGGTTATATGGATTCTAAGTATTTAGACTCGTGTGGATACACAACTAAAGACTTTGCAGAGTACCTTAGTATAGATGTAGACGTAATAGATAGGATAGACGCTAATATAGGAGGCGCTCAGTACGTTTTTGATAATATACCTCACCAAGTATGGGAATGGAGTTATAAGAGCTTATACGGCTTTAGAAAGCATATATCTGAAGCTAATAAGACTGGTATAAATCCTAACGGCTTTCAAAGGTGGGCAGCTGAGATGTTTACCAATATATACTCTCTTAGTTTAGATGGCCATACTATAAGACAATCTGAGCAGCTAGAATTTAATTTTGCTACAGATTCTATAGAAGATATTAAGCCAATTATACACAATGCAGGAGTCACAGATAGCAACCCGTTAGGGTTATTTAAAAAAGGGGATTATACTTATTTTGAACCTCCTAATGATTTGAAAATTAACGAGAACTATGTTAGTTACTTGTATTATAACGCTGTAAAGGATAGAAAATGGTAAGAGGTGTACTGCAACTATTGAAAGAGGTAGAGCCGAGTAGTGAAATGCTTAGAGCTGCAAAAGGTAAATATAAATTTCCTGAGAATTGGAAAGAGTTTAAGAATTATATAAAATTAAGATAATGGCTGAAAAGAGAAATGTTCACGTTAAAGTTACCAGTAATGTAAATTCCGTCTTAAATAAGATGGGTGATACTGCAGGTAAGCAGGGTAAGAAAACTACTGGAGCTTTAGGTAAGATAAAAGGCTTATTCTCTGGGATAGCTACTTCTGCTGGAGCTGCTACAGGTGGTATTAGAGCCATGACTACTGCACTACTTTCTTCTGGAGTTGGTGCTATTGTAGTTGCTTTAGGTTCTATGGTTGCTTTATTCAAAAGAGCACTTGGTGAGTCTATGGAGTTCTCTAAGTCTCTATCCAAGTTAAAGTCTATTGCTGGAGCTTCTGCTGAAGAAATGGCAGCACTATCTAGAAACGCTAAAGAATTAGGTAAGACTACTAAGTTTACAGCATCTCAAGTGGTAGAGCTACAGACTGAATTCGCTAAGTTAGGATTTAGTACTGGTGATATTTTAAATGTAACTGAAGCTACCCTAGATTTAGCTGCTGCTGCAGGTACTGATTTAGCTAACGCTGCTATGGTTGCTGGTAATACTTTGAACGGTTTTGGATTAGATACTACTGAGACTGGTAGAGTTGCAGATGTAATGGCTAAGTCTTTTGCTAGTTCTGCTTTAGATATAGAGAAGTTTCAGGAGTCTATGAAGTTAGTAGCTCCTATCGCAAAGGTTACTAAGGTGTCCCTAGAAGAGTCTGCTGCTGCTTTATCTGTACTAGCTGACCGAGGTGTATCTGGTTCATTGGCTGGAACTCAGTTAAGGAAAATAATGGCCGACCTATCCACTAAGACTGGTAAAAACTTTCAGGACTCATTAGAAATAACTGCAGAAAGACTAGGTGCAGCCACCACCACGGCTGAGAAGTTATCTATAGCTAAAGAGTTGGTAGGTGATAGAGCTAAAGGTTCTTTGATAGCACTAGCTGAGAATAGAGACGTCTTAGACGGGCTTACTACAGCTTATGAGAATGCTGCAGGAGCTGCTAAGGAGACTGCTACAATAATGGAGGATAACTTAACTGGTGATATAACTAAACTGTCTAGTGCATGGTCTGGATTTTTATTAGGCCTAGAAGATGGTACTGGTATTTTAAACGAACTATCTAGAGGTGCTATACAATTCTTTACAGGCGCTTTAAATGGCCTATCTTATGCTGGTGATGTATTATCTTTCACATTCGTTGACTTATGGAGAGATATTCAGGCTAGAACTAAGAACGGTGTAGAATTTGCTTCCGTTTACTTCGGTATACTAGGTGAAAAGATATCTATATTCGCTAATGAGGCTTTATTAATATTCTCTAAAATACCTATTATAGGAGACTCAATAGATAAGGCTAAAGTAGAAGCTAACATTAAAGATGCTGAAGATAGTTTATTAAAGTTAAATACTAGACTAGGAGCTGCTCAAGATACTGCTAATGAGCTTAATAGAATGCGAGCTAATAGACAAGTCAGATTCCTACAGGAAATGGCCGACAAAGAGGCAGCTAGACAGCAAAAGAGAGAAGCTAATAAACCTAAAGCTAAGATTGAAGAGTTTGTAGAGGGTACTGGAGGCGATGGAGTAGACCCAGAGATTAAGAGACTACAAGATATAGAAGACTTCAAGAATAAACTAAAAAAGAAGTCTGATGATTTTGATGCTAAAACTAAAGAAGAAAAGAATCAACTAGCTAGAGAGAGACATTTAGCCGAACTAGAGGAGCTTAAATTAAATGAGCAGGAGAAGAGAGAGTTAGTAGAAGAGGTTAATAGATTCTACGATGAGAAAGCTAATGCTATAAAAGCTGAGAATAAGATTCTAGAAGATGAGAAGAAACTTGAATCAGATGAAGCAGAGAAGACTCTAAAACTAGAGAAGCTAGAAGGTATTAGAGATGAGGAGCAGATGAAGCTTCAATCTATAAACAATGTACTAGACGCTACTATAGGTGCTGCAGGACAAGAGAGTAGGATAGGTAAAGCATTATTTGTAGTTAAGCAAATATTAGCTCTTAAAGACTTAATCTCTCACGCTAAAAACTCTGCCGCTAAAGCTAAGATAAATGCTGCTGAGTCTGTTGGTGAGGTTGCTAAGGGTAGCTCTAAGGCTGCTGCAACTTTGAATCCTTTTGTGATTGCTTCTTATGCTGCAACTGCTATAGGGATAGTCGCTTCTATTCGTTCTGCATTATCTGCTAGTAAGAGTGCTACTAAAGTAGGTGGAGGCGGTATATCAATGCCGTCTATTAAAGCTCCAGCAGCGGCTTCTAATAAGTCTCCAGATTTAAACGTGATTGGAAGTGGAAGTGCTACAGCTAATAATATAGCTACTGTAACTAGTTCTATACAGCGTAATCAAGAGAGACCTATCAAAGCCTATGTAGTAGAAACAGAAGTAACTAACTTACAATCATTAGCTTCTAAAGCTAGAAACTCTGCTTCTATGTAAAAGCTGCTTCTAATGAGAGGCTGCTTCTAATGATTAGTAGTGATGTTGTTATTATTTTACTGCTATATTTTTTTGTCCTACCGAAAGGTACGGTTTTTTTTTGACATATGCAAGTGTTTTGACAATTATTTTAGTAGTTTATAATCATTCTAAATAAGTAGTAATAATAAGACAGTTAGAAACTGTTTTTAATAAAAGAAAATTATGTTACCATTATACGAATTAAAGATAGAAGAAGATACTGATTTCATCTCAGCAATCTCATTAGTAGAAACTCCAGCAATTAAAGAAGACTTCGTATTGTTATCTGATACTCAGGTAGAGTTATCTCAGGTTTCAGAAGATAAAAGACTTTTAGCAGGAGCAATCTTAACGCCTAATAGAGCTATCTATAGACGTGATAAGAATGAGGAGTACAATATATTTTTCTCAGAAGAAACAGTAGAGAAAGCTGCTCAGAAGTACATGGCCGACAAAAGACAGGATAGCGTCACTCTAGAGCATGATGGCTTTGTAGATGGCGTCTCTTTAGTTGAATCTTGGATAGTAGAGAATCCTGAAATGGATAAATCTAATAACTATGGAAAGCCAGTTCCTAAAGGCACTTGGTTCGGTGTATTCAAAGTAGAAGATGAGGAGTTGTGGAAAGAGCAGGCTAAAAGCGGAAAGATTAAAGGTTTCTCTATTGAGGGAAAATTCACGGACTCACTAGCTAACGATAAAAGAAAGAGTTCACTGTCTGACCAAGAGTTGGATAATGTTACTGCAAATATAAGAGACATACTAAAAGAATTCATTAACCTTAACACCTAATTAAATGCCAATATTACAGCCTACAAAGGTAACTAATAGAGACTCTGGAGAGTTATTCGACGACCAATCCAATAGTACTGCTTCTAAGCTAATCAACTCTAACACAATCTCTAAAACCTCTACAGACGCAGGCTCTGCAGTGGATTTAACCCCTTACGCATTAAAGAGTAAGTCCGACTCTGGATATAGTCATACTGGAGCATTTGCAGACAAACCTACAGACAATAATTTCGTTTGGGAAGCTGGAGCTGGTATTAATTATACTCAAGACAATGTAGATAATGGTTTATGGAAAGTGCTTCCTTTAAGTAGAGCAGTACATACTGCTGTAGACAACCCTTATTGGTCAACACCTACTCCTACTGGTAACACTGGTATAGGTTTATTCCAAGGTGCTAACCTGCCGGAGGGTGTATCTTCTTTAGTAGATTACGACTTTGTATATAACGACAACTATGACTCTAACGGCTCTACTGGATTTGAAGGTAGTACTGGAAGGATTAAGTTAAACGACTGTCAATATGGAGACCAGTTGAGAGTTAGATTTGACTTCAACGTTATACCTCAAATAGCTAACACTACAATAGAACCTGCCCTTTGGTACTCAAACAGGAATGATAGCGACGATATTACTTTTACTTTCCCACTAACCACAAGTCCTGTATTTTACGGAACTGGTTCAGTAGGGAAAACATACCTAAACAGGGTTGATATTTCAGCTTGGATTACATCAAACGAAGATGTTAACGCTTTAACACTTCCAGCAGTCAAATCAGATAACCCAGTAATAATACAACCTTTAGGCTTACTAATCACTATAATAAGATAAATAAAATGGCAATAAGAATTGAAAGAAACGAACAAGGAAACTGTATTAATTTTCACGGAAGTAGTAACCCAACATATTGGAACGCGTGTTTAAGTGGTGAAGTTGACTCTGCGGTAACCGACTCAGTAAATGTAGTAAATGATATTATTACTTCTCAGACTGGTATAACTGAATATGAATTTTTCCAGATACCATACACTGAATTTGTAGACGCTAATGGTAATGGATTCGCAAGTGCTCAAGAAACTGCAGACTACATAACAGCTAACGCTAATGTTGTAGGACTAGGTGGAGGTGGAACTGAGTTAACAGATGTATCTGTATGCTTTAAGTTAGACGATACAAGCACGTCTATAATGCTAGATAATGGCTACAGCTATGGTGTAAACACAATTAAAGCCACAAATACAGGAGATGGACTAATAACTATACAGTCTGAGCTGGGTAATATAATTCACTTCACAAAACTAGACCACACAAATGTGTGTAATGCAGAAGGTAACTCTATTGGCGGTGGTTTAAATGACGTTATTAACTACTTGAATGAGCTGTTTACTGTAGGAGCTTTTGAATCTGTAGTAATATCAGACCCTTATTCTACTATGGTAGCTGATGTAAGCGGAGAAGACACAAGCGTATCTTATGTAGGTTATGGAATAGACCCTGTAGGGGATGATATATATGGCTCTACAACTACCAATTCTCAAAACGGATTATTAACCACTGAGACAATAGACCAAGCAGGAGAGTACTTTACATTCGACATTAGAAACGAGGGTACTATAGGATTTGGATTAGTACACACTCAGGATAGTTATGATGCTGGTTTATATAGCGGTAACTCTACTTATGCTAATCCCACTACTTTTGGTGTTTCTAATTCAGGTCATTCAGGTTATCAGTTTTCTCACTGGTTTCATCCTACTCCTAATGGTTCTTGGACAAACTACGGAGCTAACACTTCTTATTCTATGAGAGCTGGTTGGTCCAACTTTAATGGAAGTGATGAGCAAACAGATTGGCTAGCTGGTAATCCTATAAAAGTTAGAGTAGGTATTGATTCTAACTCTTATATTTCTATAGAAACATTAAGGAATGGTTCTGAATGGGTAGTACACTCAAGAACTTCGTATCCAGTACCTCAAGGTTCTGAGTATAGATTAGGTATTAAAACTAATCACACTGGAGCTCGAGTATTTAATACTCCAAAGGTTCACTTATTAGAACCTGCAGCACCTACAATGTATTTTAGATATATTGAATCTCCA
>Ga0209603_1001757_pt1 | contig 21750 bp, 19 predicted proteins | sample COGITO_mtgs_1206_FD_184812 | JGI IMG/M metagenome (GOLD analysis project Ga0209603, IMG submission 184812) | Pelagic marine microbial communities from North Sea - COGITO_mtgs_120607 (SPAdes) (version 2) | ecosystem: Environmental > Aquatic > Marine > Epipelagic ... | reverse complement strand
TTTTACCCTTATATTCTGCAACTTGTTCTACGGTTTCTATGTCAAAAACATGGAATGCTGAATAGTCGGTTGAGTCACCACGAGCGACATCGGCAACCACTACATAGTCACGAGAATAGTTTGGATAATCCCATAACCAATAGTTACCATCAAATCCTCGTTTTTCAACAGGGTCTTTTACATAAGTCTCTTGATACCATTGTAGTGTAGAACCTTCTACTACTGTATAACCGGATGAAATGAAATCACAATCACATTCTTGGGCTGCGCCCTTTTCACCAAGGAGTTTTGTTTGCTCATCTCTCCATCGTTGATTTCTATCAGGGTGTACAGTCCAATGGAGTTCGGCTGGGTGCCATTGTTCTCCAGCTTGACCTTGTAACCATACTTTGTGAAACCAGTTACCCACACCATTTGGTGTAGACAATACAATAGCACCACCACCTGTTGAAAGTGTTGATTGTGCGGATGTCCAAATTTCTTCTACATTATCAATAAATGCAGCCTCATCAATTACCAAAAGAGACAATGCTTCAGAACGACCAGCATCTCCAGCGGCAGATGTTGCTTTGATTTGCGAACCATTCTTTAATCGGAGTGATAGTTTGTTATCCTCTTCGGTTTGGCCTTTTAACCAAGTTGGTAAGTTAGAATGCATGAAACGAACCTTCGTTACAAGGTTCTTTGCAACCTCTTGTTTAGTTGCAATTACCAAAATGTTTTTGTCTTCGTGAAACAACATCAGCCAGAGTGAATATCCGGCTGAAAGTGTAGAGATACCTAATTGTCGTGATTTGAGGATTACATTAAAACGATGGTCATTGATATTATGCATCAAATCCTCTTGAAACTCATACAAGTTAAAAAGGATTTTTCCTCGGTGGGGGTGCTGAATGTAACAATACTTTTTAAAAAAGTATACAGGGTCTTTAGCGCACTTGACCCACTCTTCTCGTATGAGTGTTCTTAAATCTGGCATACATTTTTTATAATACGAATAATATAGCAATCAATGTAGCGCCACCGGCACCACCCAATAACAAACCATTCCAAAATTGCCCTCTTTTTTGTTTTTTGAGGGTTTTGATTTGATTGTCTTTTAATTCAATCAGATTATCTTTTTGTAGGATAATTTGTTCCTTACTTTGAAGTGCAACTGAAAAGTTTGCGAGTTGTTGAGATTGTAATTCAATCTTATCAACTTGTAGTGATACTAACTCTTGAGTTGTTTTTAGCTCTTCGCTACATACATCAAATTGAGACTTAACGACTAACGCATTTTTAACTGCGGTTCTTGGAACTGCAATTAGACTATCAGTTGAAAGCGTTTGCGAAAGCAGAGATGAGGTCATCATCAGACATATCATCAAACTTATCCATTTGCTCTTCATATCGTTTTCTCAAGTTTAAAAGTTGTGCATTTTTAGAATCAATCTGATTGTCAATTTCTGCAATCTGATTACTCAATCCAAGATTTAATTGGATGAGTGAGTCTGCCTCACTCTCCAATCTTGAAATCTCACCTAAATACTCCATCTCTTTTTCTTTCAACATTCTTTCGTATTCTTTTTTGTAGGTATTACCCATAAAGAATTGCTGGTAGATAAGGACACCTGCCAAACAAAGAATTACAAGTTGAGATGGATTTAGTTTTTTCATTTATTTTTTTGCAGCTGGCTTTCTACGAGGCTTACGGTTCGTAGGTTTCTTTGCAACTGGCTTGGTATCACCAGCGTTAGTTGCTGCTGGTTTTTTTGCTGCTGGTTTTCTGCGTGGTTTACGTTTAGGTGTTGACTTTCCTTTAGCAGCATTAACAACATCTTTTGATTCCTTAACAACATTCTTTACAGCAGTACGAACTTCTTTTACTTCCTTAACCACGTTTCTAGCACGAGTCTTAACTTCAGCAACATCTTCTTTAACTTCTTTAATTACTTCAACTACTTTTTCATCAATAGTAGTTTTACCAAGTAACCAATTCCAAGTTTTCTTTAACCAATTTTTCATAATTTTCTCTTTTTGTTAAACTAATTGTTCCAATATAAATATGTAAGTTGGAATTAATTAATTACCACTTACGACACGACCAATATCTTGCTTTCCATCTTGGACCTGGAGAATCACAATTCATCCTTGCTCTAAAAGATTTACGTGCTTCAGGATTATCCTTTTTGATGGTCATACCTTTTTGTCCAAAGTTTACCTTTACAACATTACCTTTGTCGTTGTTTACATATACTTTGAACTTCTTAACATCACCTTGCATAATCTTACCAAGTTCAACTTTTCTACCTTGGTATTCTGCTTCGTATAAATCTTTTGGAGTTTCGCCCTTATGTAAATTTAGTTTTTGAGAATACTCTCTCATAAACTTAACAAATTCTTTGATGTCTTGTTCGTTCTCTACATCATACTCTTCAACCTCACCATAATCTGATACTGTTGAAATGTAATCTTCTGCTTTTGTAATCAAAGACTGAACCCAAGGTTCTAAATCACCCTTACCTTGAAGTTTTGTAATGAGTGCCTGTGCTTTTCTGATTGAAGTTTCTAATTGGTCTACTGCCATATCAGAATCAGACTCACCACCTTCGTTTACCGATTCGTTAAACATAGTACCAGTTCTCCAATCGCCAGTATGTTTCTTTAATACTTTGTAAATCTTTTGTATTTCTGAATCATCATCGTGTCCAGCTCCCAATTCTATACTTAACTCACCTTTAGTTATAGGATGTTTACTGATGTAAACTTTGATTTTACTATTAATCTTTCTAATATCAGATTGTATTTTTGATAATTGTTGTGGAGTTACTTCTTCGTTAGATTCGTTTACCGCAGAAAATGCATTAACATAAGGATTAGATACAACCTTACCCAACTCTGGAGTAAAACCATACTTCTCTTCCATAAAGTTTTTTACATTATGGTATTCTTCTCTGATTAGTTCTTTCAGTTGTTTTTCAGTCATCTTACTTAAACTTTTTAATTAGTTTTACTTGAACTGAATTACCTGGCTTACCTGCGATTGCAGCTACCAATGCCATTCTTTCTGGAAGTTTACCAACCTTAACGTATTGATATACTTTTTCAATGTCTAATTTGTTATCATCAACAAACTTTTGGATAGCATCTTTGTTCAAACCAGTCAAACCACCAATTTCCATTGCAGTTCTTGATGCTGCTTCGTTTACTGATTCAGCTACAAATCCTTTTTGTAAAAGAGCTTTTTTGAAAGTTTCTAAATCTTTTTTGTTTTTGAAAATTTGAACATCAAAGAAATCACTACCATCTTTGTGTTTCTTAACACCATCGTGATAGTTTACTACATATTTTGATTTACCAACACCATAGTTGGTATTGAATCTCTTTTTACCTTCGTTTACCGATTCAACAATCTTCACAGGAACTAAAGCAGTACCTTTATCGGTCAACTTCATTACATATGGAACTCCATCAATTACCGATTTGTAATCTTTGTGAGTTTTTGCCCACTCTTTTTTAGAGATGGTATTTGTAATCTTAAAAGATGCAGCTTCGGATTTAGGAACACAATTAGGAACTTCTTTACCATTCTTCTTTTTCATTCCTACCATCTCGTAGTCATCCCAACACGGGCCTTCTTCTTTTAGTCTCATTGATGCTCCTTAATTGATATATGCGTTAAGTTCGTATCCGTTCTTCATACCATACACTTGAATCTGAAGTGCTTTTCTTTGTAGTTTACCACCTTTAAGTAGACCTACTGTGAAACGAGTGTCCTTACCTACTGATGGTCTTGAACGAACATTCTTACCACCCATTGCAATTTGAGATTGCCAATCATCTTCATCGATTTCGTATCCACGTTTTTCAGCAAACTTTTTTGCTTCTTCTGCAGCATCAGTAAACGATTTATGGTATACTTTATAATCTGCTTCTTTTAAAAGTGACTTTAACTTAATCATCAGAAATCCTTATTTTTTATATACAGACTCTTTAAAGATTCTCATACCGGCATTTTCTACCAATGTCTCAACCTTTTGTCCTAATGGTCTACCAATAGTCATTGAGATGTAGAATCCCATTGCGTTTACAATGTCTTTACCATCCCACTTACAAATATTTGCAACGTCAGGACCCAAGTCGTAGTGATACATTTCCTCAAGGTCTTTCATTCCTTGTGGGTCACCTTCGTATTTTGCTTTAGGGAACAATTTAGCAACACCCTTTGCTTCACTATGGAAGTTGGCATCAGTCAAGGCACCCATCAAAATGTGCATTACTGCCCATTGGTGATTTGCGCCACCTTTTCTTAAATCTTTAAGATTTTTATCTAAAAGTTGTTTAACCTTTTTGTTCATCCCAGCATCTTCATTAAGAAAACTTTCTACGATTGATTTTAAGTTCATATCACTCTCCGTTGATTCTAACATCTTTAACAATTTGTCATCTTTAATAATAAATGTATATCCAGCTTGATGCCCATATGGGTCATTTTCAAATTCAAGACCAGTTTTCTTTTTTAGATAAACTGCCGTAGTATTTCTAAACTCTTCATCAGCTAATCTTGGATTTGAACTTTTACGAAGGATATCTTCAATCGCATCTAAATCTTTAGATGACTTTGGTATAAGGTTAATCTGACCATTCTTGAATGATGTATAAAATTCAACCTTTACACCACCATAAGTGAATTTGGCCTTACCTTCTGATAACAACGATGTTAGTTTCATTCTTTGTTCTCCAACTTCTGAATAAAGTTCTCTTTAAACATACGGAACTCATTCTCTATTTTTTCTTCCATCTCTTCCCAAGTCGTACCATCCCATTCCTCAATCGAACCATCTTCGTTGATGTAGCGGGCTTTGATAGCCAGTTTTAGAGCTTCTTTCTCAAGTTCAGCTTGTTTTAACCAAGCTTTACCATTGTCCAACATTTTTTGTCGTTCATACTCTTCGTACTTACCCTCAATCTTTAATTGATGTTCCATATCAATTACACAATCAAAGCACATTCCGTGAATGGCTTTCATCTTGAGGTCATTACGCTTGGGGTTTGTACAAGTACAAACATCCTTACGACATTTAGGGAATGTGTTGATGTCATTTCTCAACTCTGAAAGTTTACCAAGTTTAACCTTGTATCCTTTCTTTTGTTCCCAAATATTTCCTTCACCATCAGTCCATTGGTCACCAACTTCCCTTTTGATAAAGTCCTTACTCTCCCCAAAAGCAACCGTGTTTTTGGTTTGAGTTCGGTGATTTCCAGCAATCATTTCTTTGACTGCTTTAATATTTTGCAATTTTGCCATAACTCTTTTGTATAGTTTTACTACTATAAGTATATTAGAAATACATTAAACCCAAGATTTGGTTTAGTGATGCAAATGTACCTGTAAGTTTCATTGTGTATCCTTTGTAAGTAAATACAATACCCTCGTTTGGTACAATCTTATCTCTACCACCAACTGCGTTTAATCTTTCTAATTCCATTTTTAATTTTGCAATCTTTTTTGGGTCACCTGACTTTTTAACATCACCGATGGTTTTGTCAAGTCTCTTCTGCATATCTCTCAATGCGCCATCAGGATTAACCGTGAGTGCTGAAGACATAAATGATAGAACCTCTGCGCCTACACCCAAGAAGATATCTTCAAACTTACGAAGATTATCTTTTGAGATTTTTGCCTGGTCAATCTTATCAGTTTTTTGTGCCCAATCTAATGTTTTCTTATCTGAAATGTTTTTACTATCCAAACGGAATCCTTTGTCGTAGAATGCCCATCTCTTTACCAATCCCATTTTGGTTTTGTTGTCCAAAGTAGTTGGTGAGTTTTTATCAACATACTCTTCCCACCATCTTTGATGATATTCAGCCACACCATCACTATCTTTAAGTTTGAACTCTTTTTGTACTTTGGATAGTTGACCAAAGAACTTTGATTTCATTTTTGATAGTTCTTGGTTTTGTGGAAGTTTTACCACAGGAGGGCCTTGGATGGTATACTTTGATTGAACATGAGCATTCACTTGTTTAATCATACCGGCAAGGATTCTTGCATCAGAGGTGTCTGCTCCAATTGCCTCACCCTTTTCATTGTATTCCATTGTTCCGTGGAAAACTAATAGTGGTTGACCGTATGGTACTACATTAACTGACTCCGGCCAGATGACTTCAATGTTCATAAATTTTGAACCATCTTTGAAGACTTTCTCTTTTTGTGCATCTGATAGTTTTGAAATAGCTGATTCCAAATCTCTCATTGCGAAGTTATACGCATCGGTCAAACCCCCTCTATTAGCAAACTTATCTGAAACACCTTTGATGTCCAATGCGTTAAGTCCCCTATCTTTGAGATGTGATTTATTTCTTGCAGCGATGATGCCTCTATCTTTTCTATATGAGATAGCAAGTGCTTGTCCATCGGTTTTTTCTCTGGTAAATTCCAACTTACCATTTAGTGCTTTGTCGATGATAATTTTTAAATCACCGAAGGTTAATCCAAGTTCAGTATCAAATGGGTGATTCATGTGACCATATGCACCACCCTCGTTAAGGATACCTTCTTTAAGGTTGTTCTTTTTAGCTTTTTGCTTTTCGGTATCAATTTTTGGAGTAAGGTTGTCGATTTCTTTTGGTTCTGCAAATTTAACAAACTCCATACCTAAACGAAGTGCGACTCTCTTAATGTGCTTTGCCCATTTAGTATAACCAGGACGACCTGTGATGTCTTTACCATATCGTTTGGTCTGACCATCCATCGTGTCACCTGTTGGGAAGAATGATACACCCAAACGACCTGGACCTTTTGGATATTCGGTGGAAGTAATATTTTCCATCGAATCATCATCCATTAAATACGATACAATATCCCAACCTAATTTCCCAACAACATCATCCATTTCAGCACGAAATGTATTCATATTACCATAGAAAGCGCCAGGACCGTCATCCACCATACTTCTACCGATTGGTGAAACCGATGAACCTTCTTTTATAATTTCATTAATATCAATTGTTTGTAAGAATGACTCCATTACAGACTCAACCTTTGACATACGACCTGATACTAAATTAAAAATCTTTTGGTCAAACTTTGGGTATACTGATTTGAAAAACTTAATTCTTTTTTGTTCATCTGGCTCCGACATACCTTTGCGAACTTCAGTACCAGAAATACCACGACCTTGTGGTGGTACGATGTAAACATATCCGTTATCTTTCATTGGAAGTGATGTATCACCCTTATATGGTTGGAAGAATCTTCCCTTACCCATACCCAATCTACCAGCATCTTTCTCACCAACTACCGTGACAAACGCAGTTGTGTTCTCATCAAACTTTCCAAGAATTTCTTTTGGAGCGTATGGATTCTTTACTTGGTATATTTTATTTTTTGGAATACCAAACATCGTAGTCATTATCTGAACTTTTTCCTTAAATCGGAATGGTGACTTTGGTAATTCTACTTTATCAGAAGTTCCAATATAGACATTATCTTTACCAAACTTTTTTACCAAATGTTGGTATACGGCGTTGTGACCTGAATGGAATGGGTGAAACCTACCTACATAGGTTACCACGGTTTTCTTAACATCTTCAGTTAAGATTGATTCTTTTACCCACTCGTTTATAAGCTTTCCCATAATAATAATTATCCTCTACTCTGACTTAACTCAATTTTTAGTTGATTTACTTCATCAGAAAGTTCTTGTATCGCTTTAATCATCGGAGATATTAGTTCAGTATATCGTAATCCCATCATAGACCCTGTTGTAATTCCTGCAAAATCTAAAGTGGTTTTATCAAACTGACCCAATGATGAACTCAACTCTTGAGCAATTAACCCATAGTGGGTTCTCGTTTTACCAACCCAATTATAACTCACAGGTCGTAGTTCGTTTACAAACGATAATCCTAAATCTGAAGATGTAATATTTTCCTTTTGAGTTACATCGGATGTTTGTATTGTACCATTTGTTGCGTAAACATCATCCCATCGTGCATCCGGAACTCCTGTACTAACACTTGCTATTTGACCAAGGTCATATGTGTTATCTCTACCGGGAATAAAGTTTCCGTGATGTGCCGTTCCATACTTTGTTGTGGATAATGATGATTGGTCAAATTGTAATCCTTTTACAAACAATGCCTCGGAAGAAGCTGCTTTTACAAGTCTTATTTCACCAAGCCTCATCCAATTTACCGTACCGCCACCGCTGGCACTTTGGGCATACCAACTTATTTTAATTCTAAACTGATTTCTGATTGTGAGTGTAGTTCCGGATACGGATACTAACGCATCAAGGATTGGTACGTTTATAGATAACCACTCGGCAGCGTTTAGTGATGTTATTTCAAATCTTTTCCAAACAGCACTTGTGGTAGGGTGTTTAATTTCAACTCGTACAGTTGGGCCAAATCCACCAAACGAAGAGCCAAATTTTGCGGCCGTTTGTAAAACCAACCCATTTAATGATTCAAGCCCAATCAAACTTGATGGTAGGGTAATCACTTCACTTAAAATTGAAAAATCGGATGTTTCTCCTATACCCGAGTTTCCTGCTGAAAATATTACGTTATCAACGGTAGCGTCTGTGGTGTATTCTTCTGGATATCCCGTTGGCATCCCAATAGCATTCAACCCAATATTACCTTTTATATCAGACCACTTTTTAAAAGTAGGTGGTTCTGTATTTGATACATCACTACCATCAACTGCCTTTGTGTACTTTGATGCGTATAATATAGTTCCGTGAAATGTAGATGTAGCAGTTGAACCAGAGTCACACGTCCAAGTTAAGTTACCATAAGATATGGTACTACCAATAGTACCAACATTTACTTTTGACCCACCGTACGCCCAAGATGATGTAATGTCGGCGGATGAGGTTACCCACGATTCCAATATGTACTCATTACTACTATCTTTTGCAATAGTACCTACAACTTGTACATCATCAAAACGACCCACTTGTGCAATAATGTTACCATCTATCTTTGCATTCGATGCGGTGATGTGTCCGTTTGATTTTAAAATCAATAAATCATTTGATGAATTGATTTGCGTTTCACTAACTTCAAATCCACCAATAACTGCTTCACCATCTTTTGGATTTAAATGAAAGAATGATGAACTAATTTCTATATTACCACCGGACCCGCTGATAAATTGTGTATCATCAGTACCTATAAAAAATTCATCCGTAATAACTTTTAATTGACCACCATCATGAGTTGTGAAATAAAAACTGGACGACCCACCTTCAGATACCATTTCCATACCAACTCCAGGATATTGGTCATCTCCTAATTGTAGATTACCACTACCACTCCAAATAAGGAATCCACCGGCACCTTTTCCAAGTGAAGCTGATGTGAATCCATTATATCCTATTGACTTTAGATAACCACTTGAGTGACCTGCCATCTCAATACCAGTTCCAATAGCGTTACCAATATGGAATGACCCACTAATCAAAGATTGGTCACCGCCAATGTATACGTTACCACCTTCAAATACAATATCTTCGACCACAAGTTCAGTTGATGATACTTCACCTACTGAATTTAAAAATTGTAATTTTAAGCTTTTTGGGTCTTTTAGGTGTTCCGTTGGGATTGGAACTTTATATGATAACGATGGTGTATTTTCTACTTTAGTATTACCAATCAAATCATAATCAGCATTGGTAAGACCTTGTGACTTAATCAATGTGTTTATAGAATCAATTCTCCCCACAATAGGTTTTACATTTGTAAGTGTAAAATTTGCAAATGCAATTTGGTTTTGTGTAGAGGTGTCGGAGCCAGTTGAGTAGTATTCTATATTTACTTCAAGAGTACCATCGGAGTATTCGTATGTATGTATTGAACCATCGCTACGATTATCACTTGCTGTAATTGGTGTGTTAATCCTCATTATTGTTGAGGACGCCACTTCAGTTATACTGGCTGTAAATTGTGTGGGTTGTGGTTGACCACCACCAAGTCGTGGGAACAATGTTGGAATGTTTACTGCATAAACAGTACCACCAACCATTTCTGCATTAAAGTTTGATAATGCGTCGTATTCTAAAGTAGTTGTGTCACCAAACGTAGACTTTTTATAATATACCTCACTATTTGCAATTGTTTTAGTGAGTTTACTATTGGATACCTTTTTATTAGTAAAGGTCTCAATACTTGAAGATACGTTTACTCGTGGTAATAACGTAGAATTAAATACAATATTTGATACAGACTTTCTACTCTTATTTACATCAATCTTACGAGACCATCTAACAAGATTACCATCAGGCAGAGTACCTAATAAAATAATTTGAGCAGTTCCGTTTGGAGTATTATAATTACGATTTTCAGGAAGGTCATATATCCAAACTGAAATTAATCTACCTTTGTCTTCTTCCTTGTATTTTGGAATTTCCCAGTAGATTGGCCTCTCATTTGAATCAAGAACCTCAATTTCAATTTTTGTATTTGGTAAAAACGCACCATCAACGGGACGTATCTTAAACGAGTTTTTACCCTCACCAAGATACTTTGGAAAATCAACAACACCAAAAAATTCAGCAGATTCAGGAGAGTTGTCCTCTATGCCAACCTTTTGTGATTTAAGATATATCTTTGATTTCTTCTTTAATTCCAGTGCCATTAACGGACTCCATCACTTTCTTATAAATATGATACTTTAGAGAACCCACGAACTTTATTGATATCAATTATCTGGTCAACCATATCTCGTGTCTTATCAATATGAGATATCGTGATGATAAAGTCAAATTGGGTCTTCAAGTAATCAAATAATAAATATAGAGAATTAAAGTTGTCCGTGTCTAACGAACCAAACCCCTCATCAATAGCAATAAAGTTTGGTCGTGGTAGATTGGATACATTAATCAAAGCAGTTCTAATTGCGATAGATGAAATAAACTTCTCCATACCACTTGTAAGTTCTAATGGCCAATATTCGGTATCACCATATGCAATGTATGAGTTGATATTTTTACCATCAGTATTTAATAGGATTTGAAAATCTACAATTGGTGATAGGATGTTATTAATCTCAATCTCCAACTTTGGTAGAACATCTGAAATTAGATTATAGGGGATGCCATCTCTCTTTACACACTTGAGGTAATATTCATATCCATCGAACCGAACTTCCATATCACGAAGTTTATCAATGGATTGATTTACATTCTCAATAGTCTTTTCAGCAACCTTGATATCAGAATTGATTGTCATAATCTCATTAGTGGCATCATCAATATCATCTCGTAGTTGGTCTCGTGTGACTTTAAAAGATTTTATCTTTTGTTGGATTTCAGCATTATGGCTTACTGCTTGCTCTTGGTCTTTAGCTCTTTGAATTTTTTCTTCGAGTGACTTGATGTCTAATTCAATGTCCTTAACCAACGATACACAATAATCATATGATTTACTTGACTTCAACCACTCTTTATCTAATTCAGCGTGTCTACTTGAAAGGCCTTCATACTCTTTGAGTTCTTTTGTAACATCCGACTTATCACGTTCAGACATTGTATTCAATCGTTCTGAAACAGTAGATGAATATTTCTTACCCAAAGACTCAATCTCATCTTCAAGACCTTGTGCTTGTTTAGCAAATGGTGTATTCTGATTCTTTACACAATGTTCACAATTATCATCAAAGGTTAATGAACCAATACCATCCAAATGTTTTTTAGCATGAATCATTTCGGATTCAATTTTATCCAAAGACAATCCAAGTTCATTGAATTTTCTATCCAATGATTTGTATTGGTTGTTTTTTTCTTGAAGTTCCTTAATATCGTATTTAGATATTTTGGTTGTGATTGACTTTTGTTCAGTCTCAATGTTATGAACCTCTGCAAGATTCAAGGCACATTCACTATCTTGTCTCTTACGTTCTTTTTGTAAAGATTGTAGTTGACCTTCTAAATCAGATACATCACCCAACTCCTCTACTGGTTTGAGATTACCCATCTCAAATTCAATTTTAGTATTTACCACATCACGTTTAGACTCTAACTCAACCTTTCTATCTTGTAGAGTGGTGAGAGACCCTGTAATGGATGTGATTGTATCTTCTGCCTCTGCAAGTTGTGTTGGTAGGTCTTGGTTCTTATAGTCCTTTAGAAGGGCTGATAGTTCCTTAATCTCCTCACTTGCGATTTGGTATAGACTTTCGAAGACATCCATATCCAAGAATTGTGCAAGTAGTTCCTTTCGTTCCTTTTGAGACTTGTCGATGAACCCACTATTGTTTGATTGGGTTGACATTGCCGTGAGAACGAAGTCATCGTAAGTTCCAACATATTCTCTAATAATTGCGTTTGTTTCTCTTCGCTGTTCACCATTAAGAGATTCTATTTGCCCATCCACCACACGATAGAAATCAGTATCAACTTTTACAGTTCCCCTCTTTGGTGACTTCTTAGCAGTTCGTTCAATGGTGTAGTCAACACCATTCAATTCAAATGTAAACTTACAATCAAACGACATCTTTGAGTAGTTCATCACATCCTCTGCTTTTGAGGTTCTTGAACACTTATCAAAAATACAAAATGAGAGAGCGTCCCAAAGGGTTGACTTACCACTTGCGTTTGGAGCAAAGATGCCATATGCTCCTTTCATCTGACTGAAGTCAATAACATTGTTAGGGCCATACGAGAACATATTTGAAAACTCAAATTGTTTTGGTATCCAAGTTGAGTTCGTAATTGTTCGTTGTGTTCCAAGTTTTGCGTTAATATCTTGGTTGATTGTTTTAACCACTTCAAGTTGTTCCTCGGTGAGATGTTCGGTGTCATTTAAGAATTCCTCAATCAGTTTGTTTTGGAACGCAGTGTCACGAACATTCTGAAGAATAATCTTTTCGTGTTCACCACCCTCTTTACGAGTGATAACTTTTTGTACGGTCAACTCTTGTACCTTACGACCCTTCTTTAGTTCAGCAAGAATCTTGTTAAGGTCAGATGCCTTTGTGTCTTTTACACGAACTCGCATTCGTGGTTTTTGAGGGATTGGAGTATTTGATACAATCTTGCCCTCTTCAATATCTACCGTGACATATCCATAATCGTTATGAATTTTTACGAATTTATTTTCACGAGTTTCTACATCCCATACCAAAATTCCGTGGTCTGGGTATTTAGCCTCTCCGTGATTCTGAACGATTAATGAACCTGGGTATTTAATATTGTCTTTGCCTTGGACTGGATTATTTGGTTTGTGGATATCACCCAAAAGTACGATGTCGTATCCATCAAAGTTCCCAACACTAATGTTCTTGTTCTCTATTGTAAACCCATGTTCGGTCTCAATCTTATCAACCGGCCCATGGAACATTGCAATTTTTACATCACCACTATAATCGGTTGCTGGTGGGAATCCTGGAACATTATCCCATACGGTCTGATGTACAAATGTAATACCACCAATTTCCCATGCACCACTATCTTTTAAGTAAACCAACCGTGGAAGTTTTAATGCGTTAACAATGGGTGTTAATGCATCCAAACGAGATGGGTTATTTAAGTTAGCATCGTGATTACCTGGAATCACAATCGTTGGTAGTAGGTCTGATAATCGAGTAAAGAACTCTTGAGTCAAATCTACCACCTCTGGTGACATATCCGTTTTTGCGTGAACAATATCACCTGCAATAACGATAATGTCGTTTTCCTCCATTGTGGTCAAAATATAACCATAAAGTTGGGAAAATACATCGCGATACTCGGAATGTCTTTTTAGGTTTCTAATGTGAACATCGGCGATGTGATAAATCTTATTTACCTTTTCAACACCTATATTAATCTTTTTCAGTTTCTTCATACTTTAAATAATTGATACTCCATCAACTTGCGTAAATCAAGTGGAGGTGTATCATATATCTTTTTGTTTATACGAGTATATCCCATCTCCGAAGGGTCTTCATCAACCAAATCAACAAGATGGGTTTCAATCCCATACGACATAAACTTCTTCGCTAGCCCCAAAGCATTCTTTAGAGCATCCGAATCTAAACAAATATACAACTTTTTTACTGAATTTCCAACTATTTTCTTTTCTAATTCAGATTGGATGGATTTTCCGAATAATGGAATTGCGTTTCTTCTAATTGCGATTGCATCAAATGCGCCTTCACACAATACAATAGGAGTGTCCCAATTAACCAATAAATCAAACCCAACAATATCTTTGGATACCTTCGGGTTCTTATGCTTAAACTTTGTATCATAAAATGACCTTCCAACAAAAAAGTTTAGTTTACCTCGTTCATCATAGGATGGAATGATAATTTTATCTTCATATTCACCACTCTCACAAAATCCAATGTTGTATTTAACAATATCCTCAACACGAAGACCTCTATTTAATAAATAGTTTAATGCGTGCTTCCACTTGATTGAGTTGGATTGTTGGTAAAGGGGTTTGAATTCTTTTGGAAGTTCAACTTGCTCTACAACTTCCGTAGTATCGTACTCACTTGAGTATCGATTGACCTTACTGAATATAGAATTGTATTCATCCCAAGTTTGTTTAGATACACGAAGTTTCTTGAATAGACCTTTAATGGTTCTGCCCTTCTCATCCGAAATCCAACAATGCCACGGGTTGTTTCCTTTAGAATTAATTCGTATATTAATCTCTAACTTTGGTTTGTAGTGGTCAACGAATGGAGAATAGAACGCATAATTGTCCCCACTTGTTTTCTTGGATTTACCAAGAACGGACTCTAATAATTCAAGTAGTCTATCTTCCATAACTACTAATATACGAAATTATTTTGAGAAATCAAAAAAATCTTGTTTAGGTTTTTCATCCAACCATTCTTGGGGGATTTCTTTCTTGGCCCATTTGAATCCATTCTTATCACACCATTGTGCATAAGTAGTTTTTGAACCCTTATAAATTTTACCATTTGGGGACTGAAGAACAAACCTCAAATCGATTTCAGGATGTTGTTCTTTGATAAGGGTGTGTTTTTTTCGGTCTTCTGGTAAGAACCAACCTTTAGATTCAATGTAAATTCCATTTGGTAATTTAAAATCGGGTTTATAAGTGTGGTGAGTTGCAGGAACAACATACGGAATTTCGTGTTGTTCGTATTCCCCATCGATACCTTGAATTCTTAATTGTTCGTTAATTTTAGTTTCAAGGCCGGACTTGTGTCCTTTTGATTTTTGGATGTGACTCCAATTTCCTTTTGCCATAACTTATATTTTTTTATTATCCAACTCTTACTATATTAGCAATAATTGATGGGGTTTCGGGAACAGGTCCGAACGCGGGGGTTTCTTCTAATGATAATGTTGTACTATCACCAGTCCACCATAATTCAATGTAACCATTATCCACTACATTCTGACCAACTATGTTGATACTCATTAGTTGAGCAGATGCAACACCCGAATCCTTTCGTGTTGGGAGGGTCATTCTGGTTGTGGAGTTTGGAAAATTGCTTCCGTTATATTTTATCCAAAAATAAGCATCGTGTACTGCATTATCAGAGTTACTTATTTGTGCTACAAAACTAAATTGGTATGTACCTTGATTTTCCATTACCAAACGAGAACCAGAAACCAAACTCATCCCACTTTGCCCCCAACTATTTGAAAAGGTTACAGCCTGCCCCGAACCAGATGTTATTAGGGATTGTGATGATGTATCGTATAAAGAGATGTAAGCGGATTTTACTAACGAACCTGTGAGATATGTACTTAAAGATGAAATAGGTGTTTCTACACTTCTATTATTTGAATCACCTACCCAAACATTATTTTCAGTTAATGACGCTTCAAATGAACCTGAAAGGTTAACTGAACCTGTTGTGGTAGTGTTACCAATTCTAATGTAATCGCCTACTTGGGTCATACTACCAGAGATGTATTGGAATGACCCAGTTTCGGCGATAAATGAATTGCCAGATTGAACCAATCTCAAACCACCAACAGAAATATCCAAATTACCATTGTTGTTTGAAATAAGTGCGGAAGGGTCACCGGGTGTATCTGATTCGATGGAGATAGAACCCGATTGTAGAAATAGTTCTCTAAATGGTTTTTCTGCAGTACCTAAAGTTGCTCCTTCGGGAGTAGTCGGTATGATATCTCCTGACACTGTTATACCAGATGCAGTTAGTGGAACATTGTAATTTCTAATTGGAGTTGCAATATCACCAATAAGTGTATGTTTAGTTTCACCACTATTAACAATAGCAAACGCGTCACCAAGTAGTGGGGTTGTTAATCTATTTAATTGAGATATTTTTTTATCAGCCATTATAATATTATCCTATCACCATTTTCTTGTAATAAATAGTCACCATTTTCTTGTAATAAAAAATTAGCTGGTTCTACTACTTCAGATTCACTTGTAGAGGTGTCTGCCATATATTCCAAGTCCATCATAAAGTTATATTGTCTAATCATTTCATTCATAGACATTGAATCTTTATTTTCTCGATGATATTGTGACCAAGTAGGTAACATATTAATCTAAATCAAATTTTACATTTATGGTTACATCGACATCTTGTCGTTTTTTTAGTGGAGAACCTAACTTACCAATGGCAAGTAAATCACCATTGTCATTGTAAAGACCAATTTGAGTAATATAAGGTCTAAAATCTGAACCAGTAGCTATACCCAACAATCGAGTGTCGGTATCAGACCCATCAACTCGTAATGATGAGTTGGATGATACGTTGAACTCATCTCTTTTGATTTCACAAAGAATCGAAAATTCCTCAACTTGTTTGGTAGCACGATAATCCAATTGAAAGTTTCTATTTGTATAATTCCAATTACCATTACCCAATAAAATATTTTGATATCTAAATCTTGGGTCTGATATGATAATCATACCATGCTTGTAAAATACATATCCAACTTCTTTTCGTTGTAACGCAGAACCACTTGTTGAGTTGTCTGCTAATGATGAAATCATATCGGAGGATAGACTATTTCTATGAATTCTAAATTGAGACATAGAACCACTAAAGAATGCATTCGTTTCACTTATACTACGTGCTCCAATAAGAATGTCTCTATCATTAGTAACAACACCCTTAAATGAATATGAAGCGGAAACTTCGTTTGTACCATCAACCCATAGTGCAATTTCACTATTAGTTTTATTTAACACATACTCGTGAGCTAACCCATCATTGTATGCATTTGATGATGAAAAGTTTAATACAGAGCTACCATCGGATGCTTTAATAAAAATATGTCCGGGACTTGTAGGGTGTAGTTCGGTATAAAATGAAATATCAAATGGATATTGACCATTTCCTTGTGATTTTACTTGTTCCAATCCAGCATCATCAATATAAGTGTAGGTATTTCGTTTTTGTACCAATGATTGTTGTTGTCTTCCAACTAACGATTGTGATGGTGGGATAACTGCCCAAAACGAAACTGCCCAGTCATCATTTTTGTTTAATACATTAAAATGCTCTCTATGTTTAATCTGAATACTTTGTGAGTGATTAAAATTATAGGTATTACCAATACCTAATGAGGGGTTTGTAGATATTAATGAATTTGAACTTAATACACCTCCGGAAGAAACACTAACGCCAGATGAGGCAGATGCTTCATATTCTGCAACGGCTGCGTCCAATTCAGTATTAAAATCAAACCCAAGTGTATCGCCATTTAAACTTGAAGTATCACCTACAAGGAATATAGTTCTATGTACTTGTTGTCTTTCACTTAAATCGTCGCTTGGGCCAAATCCATCTGATATTGTTGCGTGTCTACCGTTACCATTCTCGAATTCAAATTGAACAAACCCCGAGCTTGCATTTGCGAAGGTCACATTTGTAATCTTGGATATACTACTTGTTACACCTGTTGTTGTATTGAAAAATGGATAGTATACACTATAATCAGTTTCATTATTAAAGTAGTCATTACTTGATACTGCCCATAAACCAGTTGTAACTGCATCCTTTAAACTTTGAGTGGCAGCATTATCCCATACACTTCCAGTTTGACCACCAAGGATTTGCTCACCATCCAAGTTTATGAAATCAAAATGAGTATATACTTCTTTTACAGTTTGTGAAGCAAAGTCACCACCAATATCATCAACATCGACATCAGTATCCACAAGAGCTGTGTGTGAACCACTTCGTGTATATACATAACCTAACTCATCGATTGGAGTTTCGTATATAGTAGTATATGCACCTATTGAATCAATACCCCAAGCCATTATATAATCCTATTTGAAAAGTTGGACTTGTCCGAAGTATCGGACTCGAAGTCTAAATATACCAAAGTGTCACTTGAGTTAATGTAATTAGACCCAGTTTGCTCAGATGCAATTAGTAATCCATATTCATCAGTAACCTTTTGGTCGTATAGATGTATTGAAGATGATGGATAATTTGAATTATCGGTCACATATACAGAACCAGGTTTTATATTTTCACCAAATTTATTTTGTGGAATTGAGATTACAGATGCAGTATCATATAATCTAATATCACTTCTTCTTTTAAAGAAAGTTGAATTAATTGAATTCCAAACAATCGGCTGTGGTATTGAGTTTAACTCACGAGTAACACCACCTGAAGAAGTTAAGAAAGTTCCAACACCAATTTGATTAGCAACTGATGTTGAAACTTCCGTTAAGATTCCATTGTCGGATACACCTCGGAGAATAGAAATCTCGAACGATGATGAGTGGTTTACATTTGTAACTTCATATCGTTTATGTGCTTTGAAGGGTCTTGCTTGAACTCCCCCATTGAATATTCTTTTGAATACTATTCCCATTTGGTATCATCTTTAGAAGTCTAATTTAACCTTAATCAAAATTTCATTTGAGAATGATTTCAACAAAGGTTTAGACAACTTAGCAATTGCTAAAAGTTCATTATCGTTATTGTATAAACCTACCGTGGTGATATATGTTTTTGGGTCACCTACGAATGTTTGTTGTAATAACTTACCATTTGAACCAGTAACATATGATGGGTTGTTCGAGAAGTTGTATTCTGCATTCTTTGCTCTAACAAAGAAGAATGTTGATTTTACTTCTTCCTCACTTCTGGCTTGGAAACCATTTCCAGCATTATCAGCAGCTGCGCCACTAATTGCAGTGAATAACTTTCCGTGGTTTTGTGCGTCAGTATTAGTTGTTCTAATTGTACCAATTGATGATGATGCGTCAAGAGATGCCGCGCTCAATACAATAATACCAAATTGTGGGTATACTGTACCAAATACTTCACTTTCACTATAAACACCATTAAGTAATGAACCAGATACAACATTGTATACATTTTGGTTTGAATTACCTAATTGATTTGCGTCACCACTATTATCAATTAATCTTAACAATGGTTTGTTTCCAGAACCAGAAATAACTAATTCCCAGTTTCCTGGGTCAAGTTTATCTTTGATACGCTCTCTATTGATTGAGATAATATATACATCATCTTGAGCCACACTATTGAATGTAAATCTACGTTGTGCTGCTGGAAGCAGGACTTGTTGGAATTGTGAGTAGATTGCATTTGATGGTGAATCTTCATTTGTTCCTAATGAACCACTACCAGCGTAGTGACCATACGCAATTGAGAATTGAGCGTAGTTTGTAGAAACCGTTGGGTTACCATTATAAATTTCGTAGTAGTATTGTTTTTGCGTAGAAGACTGATATGATGAAGTCCAGAATGAAGTCAACTCACCAACATTACCACTCCACAATCCGCGGGTTACTCTTTGAGTAGAACCTTCTACGACATCTTCAATGGTGAATGCGGTAAATACTTTACCCGTTCCAAAGTCGTATGCACCTGCTGGGATTACAGGTGTTGCGTCTTGTACTACATCATTAGCAGACAATGAAGCTACTGATACTTGTGGTATTCCGGTAGAAGCTCCACCACCAGCTCCTAATGAACCAAGTATTGAGGGGCCATTGTTTCCGGTACTTCCACCACCGCCTGTTCCAGAATTAAATCCTGCGCCTGCTCCGGTTCCACCTCCGTTTGGGTCAATTGGTTGTATTGGCATAATCTTTCCTTTTTATTTTATATTACGCTGGACTTACTACGTTAACCACCGTTGTTTGTGCATCGGTTACAGGATTAACAGTCACATCAATTTCAGTTCTACCACCAGTTTCGTTACCAATGATTACAATACGAGTTGTAATAGCAGTATCGTTTGGTAGGTTTGCAGCCGACACAAATGTAAATTGATTCTTACCCACAACCGTTTGAGATTGTGCGGTATTGTAAGAACTTACATTTACAATCGGAGTAACATTTCCAGGAACACCAGAATTTCCAGTAATAGAACCCGCGTCTGAATTTAACAAGATAGCAGTGTAGCCCAAGTTTTCATTACCACCATTTTTCGTGGTCACTGCAATTACTGAATTGTTTGCGCCTTCATTAAGTGTTAAACTTGAAGGAGAAACTTGAATGTATGGTAATCTTGCAGTTGTTTTTGGAAGAGACAACAATTTATATTTCATTGCGTAGTTCTCATCCGTGATTGCTTCAATTACAGGCATATTTTCAATTACGATTCCATAATAGTCAGAACCCAACGAGTGTGCTGGATTCCAAAGTTCGTAATCAACCTCATCATCCGCAAGAGCGAATTGAGTGATTTGAAACTTATCACGACCTTGTGCCAAAAGCTCTCTACCCTTCTTGGTGAGGATGGCGTCTACTGTTACTGATGAATTATCTAAAAATCCCATAGTGTTTCCTTTTTATGTATATAAATATGGTTTTGTTTTGTTTTTAATTTAAGTAGATAGAATTACTCTAATTTCCACATCAAATGGGTATGACCCGATTTGGAAAGAGTAATCAATTACATTCAATTGATATGCCGAATTCCAAACTATTTGACCCGTACCAACTTGTGTTAAGAATACTTGATTAATTACTCTCAACGAGCCGGCGGTTGATGTTGGGTTAAAGTCATTTATTCGTATTGTATTCTTCATACCCATTATTGCGTTGGTAGTATCAACACCATTTACACTTAACCTATAAGATGGTTTTGGTAATTGTGTTAATGATTTCCAATCTCCAAACTGCCATCCTTCTAAAGAATAATAAACAAAGTTTGATTTATAAATTTTAAATCTATTTGATATTGACTTTTCAATAGCGTATATGGAGTTTGTATCATTTTTGATGATATTAGCTTTTGGTTTAGAATTTCTAACAATAAATGGTAGAGGTTCTAATGAAGATTGAAGAGATGCTACATTTACTGCTGAATTCTTATTTTTCTTCTTTTTGTTGTTTACCGATACTAATAAGTCATCAGGAACTTTACGAACTGGACCAGTAACATTACCATCATTTGTTAAATTACCATCGGCCGCAGTTTTGCCAGAGTACACCAATGTAGTCGAATCTACTTCGGTAATCTCAACAACAGGCCCACCATCTGGTGTATCTTCAGAGTCGGTTGTTAATGAGTCACTTGATATTCTACACCCATTGTAATATAAGTTTTCAAGAGCAAGTGGTAACCTTGTATCTTGAACTTCAGCGGAATGGAATGATGTTGAATTTGGAGTAAGCGTAGCCGCATCTTCAGATGATGTAAAGAAATATTTAGGTTCTAAATACCATTTAGATGGTCTGGCGTTTAATACAGTAGACCCCGTTGGTGAGTATTCCCAATATCCGTTTGTTCTATTTACATATGTTCCACTCTCATCTAAAGTAACACAGCTTTGTACTAAACTTGAAGATGTAAATACACCAAA
>Ga0209603_1001755_pt1 | contig 21766 bp, 9 predicted proteins | sample COGITO_mtgs_1206_FD_184812 | JGI IMG/M metagenome (GOLD analysis project Ga0209603, IMG submission 184812) | Pelagic marine microbial communities from North Sea - COGITO_mtgs_120607 (SPAdes) (version 2) | ecosystem: Environmental > Aquatic > Marine > Epipelagic ... | reverse complement strand
GGCGCGCTGGACGGCAGCCGCCCAATGGTCAAGAGACGCGCGCGGAGCCAGCGATTGCTCGACGTGCGCTAGGTGCGCAAGCAGCGCGTGCTGCAGCGCAGATCGCGTGGCGCGTCCAGGGATGAAAAAGGCGGGTGGTGGCGGCGCGTCGCATTCGCCACGCGTCACTCTGCGTGCATGCCGTTGCCGTGCCAGGTCGACCTCGTTTGCGACCGACTCGGATTGTTCCAGCAGGTCGCGCGTCAGCCGTCCCGGTGCGCCAAACGCGTCAAGGACGAGCGACATTCCAAAGGACTGCAGGCATCGCAACGACTCGTGGATGGCCGCGTCCATTTCGCAGGTTTCCACTTGCGCATTCCGAGGCGGCGGCTCGGTCGAAAGCGCACGCGTCACGCTCTGCATCGCTGTGCGAATGGAGGCGTCTATGGTAAATTGCGGCTCTTCCACAATCTTTTTGTGCGTGTGCAGTCCGGGAACCACCGCTTCCATGGCTTGTTTGGTCTCCTCGCGTGCCAGCGCCTCGTGCGGGCAATCGCCCTCGTCCAATCCGACGGCCCTCGGAAAGAGGGCGATGCGCACCGCGAGCGCCGTGACCAGTCCGATCGAGTTGCGCTTGCACTGCCAAAGGCCGTCCGGGACGTGTACGCGCCCGACGACGGCCAGCAGGTGCATGAGCCCGCGCATCGACAGCCGTTCCGAGACGGCAACGGCATCGGCCTCGAGGTGTCTGGCCTCCTCCTCGGCGCGGGCGGCGGCATCGGAAGCGCCCGTCGTCTGGCAGCACAGCCGGACCAGGCCCTGCATCGATTCGCGCTGCTTGGCTTGCAAGACGTCGAGCGTCAGCACGCGCATGGGCGGTCGTCGCGCCGGCAAATCGTGCAGCGGCGTGCCGTGGATGGCCGCCGCCAGAACCACGTGGTGGATCGTGTCGCTCACCATCGTGGCGTGGCCGTCGGGCGTCGTCGCGTCGCGCACCACGCCGATTGCGGAGCCGAGCACGCAGTGATACTGGCACCGACCATGTGTGAGCTTTTGTGCTTCCAGTAGGTGGCGTCCGTGATGGCAAAACTGGTGGATGCCGACGCAGCCGATGCCGTAGACGGAGCGTGCGCCGGCGCACAACTCCAACTCTGTGGTCTGCCCGAGCGTGTGTGGAGACGCCGCATGGGGTGGGGCACCACGGTTGGCACCCGTTTGGGGTCGGTGCCAGAGCACCAGGGTGCAGAGCTGCGCCATCTCTGGTGGCGCCTCCTGCGCCTCCCGGTCGACGACGACAACGGGACCCTCTCGCGTGCGCACGAGAACGCAAACGTGCCGCACCTCGTTGTCGGCTAGGGGCTTGCCCATGCGACCGCGGGGCCAGGACTTGACGCGCGTGATCGAGGCGTAGACGCAATCGGGGCGTTTGGCCGCTCCAGTGTCGTCTGTGGCGTCGCCATTGTCGGGGCGTGGCGACGACGACCGACGCGAGGGCGCGGCGACAACCTCGAGGCACCAGCTGTGCGCCACGCTGCGCGTCAGCTCAAGGGGCCCCACGAGCAGCACGCCCGTGGTGCCCGGCTGCTCGCACGCGTGTTTGCAAACGCATGCGTAGCACGCGCTGATGCTCGCACGCTCTTCGTCGTTCATCACCGAATCCTCGAGCGTGTCGCAGTCATTCGGATCGAGCGAGTCCGTGCACGCATCCAGCGAAAAGAATGGAAAGTACGCCTCGTCGCCGTCCTTGGTGCCACGCCGCGTCGTCATTTTCTTGGCTGCCAAGACGAGCGACGCGAGCGTGTCGGTGCGCGCCTTGGGGCACGTGTGAGAGGTTATTCGCCCAATTCTTAGCGCGCAGAGTCGATGCATCGCGCTAGGACGCAAACGCCCGAGGGCATTCGTGCACGCCCCCCAGGGCGGCGGATTCGCATGACGCCGCCCACACTGCTCCACCACCACCTGCTCGCGCGACTCTTGGGTCCGCCGGTGGCCTGCCTGGCCGTTCACCGCTGCGCCGACGGCTGGCGTCGACGCCAGTTTCCAAACCCCACGAGCCGTCACGAACCCCTCAGTCCGCCGCTCGTGCTGCTGCGCCTCGCGCACAATGTGCTGATGAGCACCTACTCGGTGTTTGCATTCGCGGTCTGCGTCCAGGAGCTTTGGAAACGACACAGCACCCTCGGGGTGAAGGATGCGCTCTGCCGCACGCCGTGTGCCACGACGGTGCCCCTATGGGAGATGTCCAAGTATTGGGAGCTCGCCGACCTTTGGTTCTTGGCGCTGGCCAACAAGAGCCCGCGCAAGCTCATTACGTTTCACCACATGTCGGCAGGCATGCTCACGGCGGCGAATCTCGTCTTGCGCAAACAGCCCACGCCGCTTTTTCACTACGCCGTCTTGGCCAACAGCTTCGTGCACATTGGTGTCTACGCCCATTTCGCGAGACCCATGCCCCATCTTCGTCGCGTCATCACCGCCGCCCAAGCGTGCCAGCACCTCTTTGTGGTTGCGCTGCTCGTGACCACGCTGCTGCTCGACGAGTGCGCCGACCAGCCCACGCACGCCTACGCCTTTTCGTTGAGCATCTACGTCGTCTACGCGATCGCCTTTGCGCGGCTCTACGTGGAGCTGCACGGCAAGCGCGTGCGACGCAACGTGCCGTTGCCAACGTGGCCGCTGTGCCACAAGGCCAAAGTGGGCTGAGAGTCGTGCGCGCTCCTGGGCGCGCGCGTGTGTGTGTGTGCGTGTGTGTGCGTATGCGTGTGTGTGTGTGTAAACCCCCCACCCGCTAAGTAGAAGAGATAACGGTGCGTGCGCGAGCGCATAGAAACGGGGACATGGGGGAGGAGGGATCGCCACCAATGCGCCACGAGTCGCTCATCGCCTCCCGGAAGCGCGCCGTGGGTGGCTACGGACTCCACCTTGTCCAGCGCGGACCGGAACATGCGAATCCTTACGATGCCGACTTTGACGAGGACGAGCGGCTCGGCACCGTCTTTTACGAGCTGAGGCCGCGTCGTTGCCTCTTTTGCCTGCTTCGCGCGACGCGCATCTACGCGCTCGGGTTTGATCCGACGAGTTTAGACGAGACCAAGGAATTTGCAGCGCACCTCACGGCCATAGACTCGGCGCTCATTCGAAGCGCGTGCGATTGGAAGCACCTGAGTGCCAGCATTCGAAACCGGTCGTGCAAGAAGCGGTCGTTCCGGGTGGACGCGCCGACGACGCCCGAACCCGTTTTGGACGAGCTGCACCGGCTCTTCTCGGTGCTCGCGTGCGCGAGCGTGCACGACTACACCACTGGCCGGGTGCGCATGGAGGCGGGCCTGGGCTGGTGTGGCGTCGCCCAGTACCTCATCGACGACGCCTTGGACCCCGTGCGCGTGATTCTGATAGATGTCCTCATGGCGACCAGCACCATGCGACCGCGCTTTCGGGACGTGCTCACCCTTGACGCGCACCACTCGGACAACGACTACGACTCCAACACCGCTCCACTCGTGCACGCACGGTGGTGGGCCATGCTCAACGGACCCAATGCGACTGAGATGAGCCAGAGGATGCACCTGACGCGCGAGCCTGCGTTTTGGTTGCACGCGTACGCCACCAACAAGTCGTTGCACCGCGCGCGCACGCTGGCGTCGACGAGCATCCACGACGCGTCGCCGTCCACCACGCCCAAGCCCAAGCCCAAGAAGCCAAAGAAGCCCGAGCCCAATCCACCACCGCCGCCACCGCCACCGCCCTTGCCAATCGACACGGGTGCAATCGTCCATGCGCTCGTCCAATGCGCCGTCGACGGTGTGCTTGCCGAGGCGCGCCGTCGCGACGCGGCACGAGACGCGGCGCGACACAAGGCGCTGTGCGCGCTGCGGGCGGCAAACGCCAAACTCTTTCGAAAGGCCGAAGCCGTGCGCAAGCAGCGCCTGGCGACAAACGCAAAGACCCAGCTGGAGCCCAAGCCCAAGGCCGCGACCGTGGTGGTGGAACCAATCGATGCACCAAAGCCCAAGCCCAAGCCCGCCAAGCCACCATCGCTTCCACTCGGAGTGCCAGCGCCGCGCCCGCAAGCGACCAGATCGACGCCGCCTCCACCGCCACCGCCACCACCACCACCACCACCGCCGCCTCCACCGCCGCCGCCACCGCCTCCACCGCCGCCGCCGCCGAATGCGCCAGCGCCACTGTGGGCCGGTCGTGAGGCGGCGGTGGTGGCCACGCTCCAAGCCGAGGCCGCATTCGAGCGCGATCTCGAGCGTGCCATTGCGGCGTCGCTCGAGCCCCCAACCGCGGCACCACCAACAGCGGCACAAGCCGAACGCCGCCTTCGGTGTCGGTTTGGTCGCAATTGCAAGCACGTGCTCGCGGGCGACGCGTCGAGTTGCCGGTTCCGACACAAGCCCGAGGACTTTGTCCCGAGGGAGTCGCCAACGCCCAAGCCCAAGAAGGACGACGACGACGACCAAAAGGTGTGCGTTGTTTGTCTCGAAGGCGAGCGCACGCACATTGCGGTGCCGTGTGGGCATCTCTGCTTGTGCGGTGAGTGCTCCCAGAAAATGGGTGATCGTTGCCCTGTGTGTACCGCGCCCGCGGACATCCTCGAGGTGTATATTCCGTAGTGCAAGCCCCGAGTTGCGGGTGGGGAGCGTGTGTGCATGTGGAACGCGTGCAAGAAACTGCGCTAACTAGAACCCCATAACGCGCGACGCGAGTGGCTTGCGGCGGGTGCGTTGTGGCACCGCGCGCGCGATGCTTGCCAGCCGCCATGGCCGCGCCCGGAAACGCGCGCAAGCGCCCGGGGCCTGACCTGGACGCGCCGCACCGTGGCGGTGGTGGCAGTGGTGGTGATCGGCCGGCGGCGGTGACGCTGCGCAAGGAGGGCCACTCGCGCGAGGAGTTTGCGTTTGCGGCCTACCTGCTGCACGCACTCGTGGACGCGCCCGTGGACGCGCCCATGGACGCGCCCGTCGATCCCGAGGCCATCCTGGAAGCCGTACGCGAGGGCCACCGGCACGGGCTCGTGGACGTGGCCATCGTGCTCGACGATGAGCAGGTCGTCCTCGCCGACTGGGACGGCGGGCTGTGGCACGATGCGGCGCGGTTGGAGGCCGACGTGCGCAAGACGCGGCGCATGCTCGAGGAGGAGAATGCCATCGTCGTGCGCGTGCGCGTCAACTCAGCAGTGGCCTTTCCCGAAGTGGAGGGCGCGATCGTCGTGCGCAGCGCGCGCGGGCACCCGGCCAAGGCGGTCCAGTCGCTCGTGTCGCCGCTGACGACGCGCGTCTCGGTGGAGACGGCGGAGCGGCTGCGGCAGCGCGCCACCGGAGCACGCGTCGCGGCGGTTGATGCGGCCGTTGACGCCGCGTGGGGCACGCTCGACTCCAGCTACGCAGAGACACTCAAGGAACTCGAAGCCTTTGTGGGCTCTGACGAACTGGCGAAGCGGTTGGCGGCGAATGGTGGTGTCAAGTCACGGCCCGAGGCCGTGCGCCACATGGCCACGTGGCTGTGTCGCGAGGTGGGCATGCGCATCGAGGACGTGGTGCGCATGGACGATTGCTTCTGGGCGCTGTGCGATGCGCCAGAAGTTGTCATGGCCATCATCGAAGACCTTCGAGCCAAGGGCCTCGACACGAACCGCCTTGCGTCAATGAGTGACTGCTTTTGGCACGCGGCGGTCAAGCACCCCGTCGCGCTCGCCGCCGCCGTCGCCAACCTCGAGGCCAAGGGACTCGACACAAACCACCTTGCGTCGATGGGCAACTGCTTTTGGCACGCGGCCGTCAAGCACCCCGTCGCGCTCGCCGCCGCCGTGGCCGACCTCGAGGCCAAGGGATTGGACACAAACCACCTTGCGTCGATGGGCAACTGCTTTTGGCACGCGGCGGTCAAGCACCCCGTCGCGCTCGCCGCCGCCGTGGCCGACCTCGAGGCCAAGGGATTGGACACAAACCACCTTGCGTCGATGGGCGACTCGTTTTGGTCCGCGGTGGTCAAGCACCCCGTCGCGCTCGCCGCCGCCATCGCCGACCTCGAGGCCAAGGGGCTTGACACGAACCGCCTTGCGTCGATGGGTGACTGCTTCTGGCACGCGGCGGTCAAGCACCCCGTCGCGCTCGCCGCCGCCATTGCCGACCTCGAGGCGAAGGGGTTGGACACGAACCGCATTGCGTCGATGGGTAGCTCGTTTTGGCACGCGGTCGTCCAGCACCCCGTCGCGCTCGCCGCCGCCGTCGCCGACCTCGAGGCCAAGGGGCTCGAGACGAACCGCCTTGCGTCGATGGGCAACTGCTTCTGGCACGCTTCCGTCAAGCACCCCGTCGACCTCGCCACATCCATGGCACTGCTCACCAAGCTGGGCACAACCGACGCACAATTGCCCAAGTTTGATGGCACATTCTGGGCCGCGATGCCCTGGCACAACGAGGTGCTCACGCTGCTCACGCAAGACTACGGCATGCGTGCGTCCAATCTGCACCTGCTGCGCAGCTTCTGGTCAACGCTCAAGTCCCAACCCGACGTCGACGCGCTGCGCGCCGAGCTCGCCGCGCTGCCCACGAGCGGCGCCGTGACCAAACGCCTGCGGTTCAAGAACAATGACGTGCCCATCGGCGACGGCGCGCGCTGGTGCGCGCACGCGCGGCCAAAACTAACACCCTCCGTCGTCGGCCCTCCGAAGGCGACGACGCAGTCGTCGCTCACGGCCTTTTTCGCCAAGCGCTGACCGGTGCGTGTGGTTGGGGAGTGAGCAAATTAGAAATTCTGGGTGTTGTTACAGACCGCTTCCCGACAAACACTCTACCACCGGTACCCGCCCCGAATCGTATACCTCACCGAACACCCCGCCCGCGCCGCCAGCGTCTCGGCGATGCGCACCGCCCGCGCCCGGCGCCTGTGCTTCGACCGCGCCGCCTCGGCGCCCGCGGCGTCGTCGCTTGCGAGGTCCGCGAGCGAGGGCGGCGGAACCGCCGCGCGGTAGACGCACGCGGCCGATTCAACCTTTTGAAAGACCACGCGCGCCTTCGTGGCGGCCAGGTGCAAATGGGACATTGGCACGGGCTTCTCCTCGGTCGTGTGCGTCGTCATCGTTGTTGTGGTGAGAATGGCCGCGACGAGCTCGGCGAAGCGCGTCGTGAGCTCCTCGTTGCCACCCTCGACGAGCTCCCACGCCGTCACGCCCGTGGACGCCAGCTTGGACACGGCCGACTGCAGCGCCGCCTGCGACACCGCCGACAGTCGCAAGGTTCCGGAGTGTTCGACCGATCGCAGCTGCGCAATCGACTTGCTGCCGGCGCTCGCCATCGCCTGCATCGTCGCCTCTCGAGCCGGGCCGGCCGTGTCGGCGATGATGCCCAAGAGCTCGCTCAGGGTGGGCGGCACCGACGTCGCCTCCTTGTCGGCGAGCTGCTTGAGGGCGACGCTCGCCGAGAAGAAGGCCCTCGAGCTCTCCCCGTTGGCCAAGTCGTTCAGCTCCTTTCGAGCTTGCTGGTCGATGACGACCAGTTGCTTGTCGGCGGCACCAAGCGTCAGTGGCGTCGCTCGCGCCATGCCCGACACGATGGACTCCAACAAGCGCGATTGGACGTCGGCGACCCGCTTGCCCACCTCGAGCCGCAGCGCGCTCTCCTCCTCGGACAGCTGCGCATCAGCCGCTTCCACGTGCAGGAGCTCATTGAGCGTCCGGTTTGCAAATCCAGCCACTTGTGACCAAAATTGCACAAGCGGATCCGACCCCGTCGCGGCGGCGCGCAAAAAGTCCTTGGCAACCGTCCTCGGGCGCAGGTCCTCGCCATCGCCTCGGCCGAGCAGCGCGTCGACGTCCATCGGTTGGTCGAGGGTCCGCAGCACCTCCAGGGCCTCCTCGCCCACCCGCAAGAGCGTCGCCCAGCTCGTGGGATCACGCGCGGCCGCAACGAGCGGGCATTCGACGGCCGCGCTGCCCGCGTTGCCATTGGTGCCATTGGCGCCCGTGGCCATGAGCGCGTGAAACGCCATATTTCCTTGGGCCTGCGCCGCCGTCGTCGCGCTCAGCCGACCCTTTTGGACCTCGCGCGCCACGTGCGCATGCGCAAGGCCCAAGACGGCGCGGGTGGCCTCGTTTTGGTGCGCCGTGGGCGTCCACTGATCGGGCTCGGGCGACAGCGTCGTGTCCATGGGTACCTGGTGTCTCACCAGGCCATCGACGTGCGAGTCGAGCGAGGACGACAGCTGCGCGGCCTCGAGCTGGTGCCTGAGCCGCACCGTCTTGGGCGAGCTCGTCGACGACGCGTCGCCGTCGATGCGCGCGCGGCGTTGGGCGTCCTCGACGAGGCGCTGCCGTGCGACGTGCGCGTCGACCAAAAATTGCGCCGCCGGCCACGCCGACGCGAGCTCCGCACGCGCTTGGTCGGAGAGCGTCGCGGTTTTGAGCTCCAGCGCCTCGAGCGGCCGGTGGCGCAGGCCCGCGGCCGTGGCGAGCAAGACGTGCCCCGCGGCCTCCTCGGAACCGCCGTCGCGCATCAACGCGTGGGCGGCACCGAGGTGCGGGTCGAGAATCGAGCCCGTGAGAGAGGAGCCCTGCAGGAGGGGCGCGAGGTCAAACGTGGCCGCCGCGCCTTGGAGCAGCCTCGAGAGCGGCGTGAGGCCGTCGGCGGTGGCCACGGCGGCGCTCGCGGCAAAGCCCGGGATGCCGAGTCGCGCCAAGGTGGTGCGGATGCCGTCCGACGCCATTGTCAAGACGCCTGGTGCCGACTGTGTCTCCAAGTCCTCCTCGAGCGCACCGTAGGTGAACAAGCCGCCCGTGGTGAGCCAGTTGAACAAGGGCCGGTTGCGCGGCACGATTGTCCATTCGCTCCGATCGCCATCGACGCGTGGCGGTGGCTGTGGAGCAAAGAGTGACCTCGGAATGGCGAAGCGAAGCCATGTCTCTGTTAAATCGCGCGAGCGGTCGTAGGCGGAGAACTCGTCGGTGCCGAGCAGCCCGGCGACAAAGGAGTCGTCGTCTTCCTCCATGTCGACTGCGCGCGCGGCCGCGCCACCGGCCGCATCGGCCCGCCGCCTGCCCACGGTCCAGCTGCCCAGCGTGGCCGCAGCGGTGAGCACAAAGACGGCCATCGCCTTCTTCTCGTCACCACCCGCATCGACGCGCTGCACGCGCGGCCAGACGTGCCGCGCCACGGCAGTGGGCCCCGGCAGTGAGAGCGCCAAGGACAAGAGCTGTGCCGGAGGCCGCATCAAGGCCCCGGGCGCGGGGGCATCGTCGTCTTCCAATAATGGCACGAGGCCGCGCTCGTCCACCACGAGCAGCGCCGTGAGCCCCTGAACGACCTCTGGTTCGTCGACGCCCGCGACGACACGCACCAGAGCGTTGCCCTGGGCAGAGGGCGCAAAGGGTGCTGGCGTCCGAAGCGCGAGCGCACCATCATCAGTGGCCTCGGTCGGCGCTGGGGTCGCAAGGGGCACGATGGGCATTGGCGGCGGCAACGGCGCCGGCTGGTCGGGCGGCAGCCGCAGCAGCGCGGCGAGCGGCGGCGGCGGCAGCAGCGTGGACACGGTGGTCGAAGCGCCCACGAGCGTCAGCTGACGGCTGAGCCAGCGCTCGAGCATGTGCGCCGCGGCCACCCGCTGTGGCACGTTGGCCGTCAGCAGGGCGACCGACGGCGGTTGTGGCGCCACAACGAGCGCCGTGCTCGGAGCGGCGGCAGGCGCTGGCTCGATCAACGACCACGTGGTGCGCGGTCCGTGACCGTAGAGTCGGTTGAGGACCATGAAGACGTTTTGCTGGCGCTGCCGATCGCCCGCGGGCGTCAGCAGCGCGCGCAGCTCGCGCGCGGCGTCGTCGTCGGCAGTGGGCGCGAGCACGGGCACGGCGGTGCGTCCGGCGGCGTCGACGTAGCGCACAAGACGGGTTTCGGGCGCCGGCTCCTCGGCGCCCGCCGCCGGCGGCGGCAGCAGCTGCAGCGCGGTGCGACCACCGGCCTCGCTCGGCGCGACCGCGCTCAGGGTTTGCGCCGAGAGCACGCGCAGCACGAGGGTCGCGTCGACGGCCGCCGACGGCGGGAGCTGGAGCCGTTCGACGAGCTCCGCACCCGAGCGCAGCGCGATGCTGACTCGACGCCGCTCGGGAATGCGGTAGGCTGCGAGTGCCGTCAGCGCCTCTTGCGTGTCGAGGGTGCGGACCTCGGTGACGACACCCAGCCGCCCGAGGCGGCGCGCGCACGCCTCGAGGAAAAAGGAGAGGTTGAGGAGCAATGACGCCATCAGGAGTGCCACCCGTTCATCGGCAGTCTCGATGCCATCGTCGAGCACGGCGACGGCATTCGGGTCGCTCACGAGTCCGCTCAGCGTGCCAGCGGCGCTCAGGGCGCCGCGCAGCAAGCGGGGCACCACGAGGACGTAGGTCTGCATTTGGACCATCATCCCGACGATGCCCGCGAGCAGGCCGGGTGGCGCGGTGGGTGGCCCGGTGGGTGGTGCGGTGGGTGGTGCACGGGCGGCGGCGGCGGCGGCCGGACGCAGGCCGCCCAGAAACAATGGCAGGTAGGCGCGCCAGCCGCGCGGCGGCGGCGGCGGCGCTGGAGGGCCTCCGGGCGGCGGTGCCGGTGGTGGCAACCCGGGTGGCGGTGGCGGCGGCCCCGGAGGCGGCGGCAGCTGCGGCCGCGGCGGCGCGGCACGGCCCGCCGCGCGCCGGACGTTTTCGAGCAACTCGATCGTCTCGGTGAGCAGCGGGATCAAAAAGGGCAGCTCGAGCTGCAGCTGCTCGATGAGCCCCTGGCCCTGCTGGACCGTCACCACCGAAGCCTGCGCCGCAAGCTGCGCCTGAAACTGCAGAAGCCGGGTCTGTGCCTCGAACAGCCGCGGAAGCAAATTCGAGCCACTCGTGGTGGTCACGATGGACTGCAACGCGCTGGTGGCCTGCTGCGCTTGCACGAGCTGCGCGCGCATCGCCTCCAGCTCGCCGGCGGCCTGGGCGGCCGCCTCGGCGGCGCCCGCGGCGCGCGCGCGGGGAAGGGCCTCGATGGCCAGCTGCAGACTGGCCTGCACCCTCGCAAGCTCCGTTTGCGCCACCTGGAGCTGCGCGCTCAGCGCCTGGGCCTGTGCCTTCACCTGCACGAGCTCGGCGGCCTGCGCGACCGTCTCGTCCTTGAGCGACCGGATGCGGCGATTCAGGATGCCGAGCACCGAGGGCAGCGCGTCGTCGTCGTCGTCGGCGTCGCGCACGAGCGTCTGCACCTGGTCGAGGATTGCTTGGAGGGCGTCGACCTGCTCCGGCGTGAGGCGCGCGTCGGCCTCCAAGGCGGTGATGGCGCCATTGACGGCGTCCGCGGCCGCCTGCCCGCCCGCGACGGCGCGCAGGTCGTCCACGCTGAGCAGCGCGCGCACAGACTTGAGCACCACCACGAGCGTGTCGGGCGCGTCGGCGCGCTTGGCGTCGATTTCGCGCTGCAGCGCCCTGGCCATGGCCGCGCGCACGCCAGCCAAGGCCGAGGGCGACGCGGTCGAGGCGTCCGCATCGTCGGCCGCGGGCGGCCGGGTCACCGCGAGCGCGCAGCCGTTTTGGAGGTACCCCTCGCCGCCGCCGCCGCCACTGAGCGCGCCGAGGAAGCGACCGACGAGCACGGCGTCGCGTGCCGATGGCAAGTCGGTGGCAAGCGCGAGCTTCTCGGCGAGCTTGGCGCGCTTGGGTTGCGCGGGTCCCTCCACAGTCTCCTCCCGAAGCGCGCGCTTGAGTCGCGCCGTGTTGGCCTGCAGCAGCATCGTGGTGGTGGTGGTGGTGGTGGTGGTGGTGCTGCTGCTGCTGCTGCTGGTGCCGCCATTGCGCGCGGCCATCGGGCAGCGACACGTGTAGACAGCCACACGCACGCGCACCCACACGCGCCGCGAGGGCCCGCTTCGACCTGAGCACCCCGTTCGTTGCCATATGTCGTTGCCACGGGGTTGATACATCAGGGGGCCACAGGGGACGCGCGCTCGGGCCAATGCCGCTGCGCGCGCCGCCGCCCGCGAGCGAATGGGTGCTCCAGGGCGTGGGCGTGCCCGGCACGGCGGGTGCCACGGTGGTGCGCAAGCTGGGGACGCTGCACGAGGTGGGGGCGTCGGCGGAAACGGCCGCGGCGGCGGTGCTCGCCCGAGCGGTGGCGCGGCGCGCGGGGACTGCGACGGCGGCGGGAGCGGTGCCACCGCCAGCACCCGCACTTGCACCCGCACCCGCGGCGCCCCTCGCGCTGCGGCTGGTGCGGCACGCGCCCACCACGCCCGCCGAGTACGAGCCCGAGGTTGTGGGCACGCCGGTGCAGGTCACCGTGCGAAAGACGGCCGGTGGCGAGTGGCAGCTGCTGCTCAACGGGCGGCTCAGCCTGCCCGATTCGATCACGGGACGGCACGCGCTGCCGGGGTTTGCGCACCAGGCGCTCATGGCCGAGGACGACACGCGCCAATCCTTTCCGGCACCGCTGGCCGTGAGCGCCGTGGTCGAATCGGGCGCTGCGCCCCCGTCGCGCGTGCGCGTGTCGACTCTGCAGCGCACGTGGCTCAACAATCGTCAAGTCGATGCGGGCATCGAGGCGACCGTGTCCGAGCGCGAGGTGCCGTGCACCGAGGTCGACCGTCCCACGGGCACCTGCGTGCTGCTGGCCTACCCCTTTGCGGCGCTGCCGGCGGCCAATCTGGTGCTGCTCAACAATGCCCCCGCACGCGCCGCCGTGGCGGACACGCGTGCCAATGTCATCAGAAACGTGGTCGATGCCATCCCCGACGTCTTCAAGGGCAACGTGCGCGCGGCATCGGAGCGCCTCACTGGCGCAGCGGCGCGCTTTGTCAACTTGGGCTTTCTCGCGCAGCCCCTCACCGTCCTCTTTGGGGCGCTCGCCAGCGCGGGCCGCTCGGGCGCCTCGTCGGCTGGCCCTGGCGCGGTGCTGGTCGGCGCCACCATTTTCCAGCTGCTCTACTCGCTCTCGGTGCGTCGCGAGCTCAAGGCGCAGCGCGACAAGCGGTTGCTGCCCAAGCGCGCCGAGCTGAGCGTCTTCGAGCTCCCGGCCGTCATCGAGCGGATCACGGCCTACCGCAGGGGCACGGCCTACACTGCGAGCGGGCGCGAATTTACCGCCGAGGAGCTGCGCAAGGCCCGGCGCTTTGACGATGCGCTCCTGCTCGAGTACCTCGCCTTTGCGGCCGCGCCCACCGACCAAGAGTACGAGACGTTGCGCGAGCGCATGCAGGGTGTGCCCCCCGGCACGCCCGCCGCCGCGGCCGAAGCGCAGCGCCAACAAGCCGACGCTCTGATCCGCACCCTGCGCGCCGAGTTTGCGCGCGTCTCGGACACGACGCGCAACGCCCCCAGCTACGATGGCATCGATTTGGCGGCAATGCTGGCCAATGGCTACGTCGACTCGATGCATCGGATCACCCTCGTGGACACGCAGACCCCGGGCGACGATTCCGTCCAAACCTTTGTGCTCGAGTCGAATCGCACCGTGGCCGCGGGCGTCGTCTGCTCGGGCTACCTCGAACTGGCCGAGCGACTGGCGGGCGTGCGCGAGGCGGCCGTGGCCTCGCTGCGCAACGCGCTGCTGGTGCCCACCAGCGCCGCACCCGTCGTCCAGGGCTCGATCACCGGCCAGCTGGGCACGGACCTCACCAACCGGCTGGCGGGGCGCAACCAGCCCGTGGATGCGCCGCCCATTGAGGCCGTGGCCGACCTGCTGGAGCTCTTGCTGACGAATGTCGAAGCCCGCGTGCGCAAGCTGCTGCCCGATGCGAGCGAGGCCCGCGTGCCGGGCGTACGCGACGACGTCACGGTGCTTCGGCGCCTGCCCCACGCGCTGCGACTGGTCAACGGGGCCGGTGCGGCCTACCTGCTCGACGTGGAGGAGGGGTTGCGCGAGAGCGCGCTCGACGCGGGCGGTGGCACCGACGTCGTGGCCACCGCCAAGGTGGGCGACGCCCTTTCGGATGCCGTCGAGGCGGCGCGCCGCACGAGCCGGCTGTACGCACAGGCCATCGGCCAGTTTGTCGAGGCCGAGTCGGTGCTGCGCCCACGCCTGCGGCTGCGCATGGAGGCGCGGCTGCTCAAATCGGACGTCTTGGAGCGACTACGGGACGCGGTGCCCACGCCAGACGACGTGCACACGGGCGCCCAGACGCGCCTCGTCTACGCCTCCCGGTTGCCCGCCGTCGTGCTGCAGGCATTAGACGACCCCGTGTCGCCCGAGGCGCTGGCCTCGGGGGACAATGCGCACACGGCGTGGGCCACGCAGCGCGAGCTGCACGCCGACGCGCCCAATGCGCCCAATGCGCCCAATGCGCCCAATGCGCCCGTCGCCGTGGCCGAGCGCCTCGGTCTCGGTCGCACGCACGAGGCCGAGCTGATCGCGGGCGTCGTCTGCGACCTGGCGTGCGCCGAGCTAATGACGCGCCTGCACGCGACGCCGCGTGGCAGCGTGGTGCTGCGCCCAACGGTGGCCGAGCTGATGCACTCGTGCCTCGCCGTCGCCGTCGAGCGGCTCGCCCAGACGGCCGAGTACGCCGAGGCCGCGCTCGCAACGCGCGCCGGCGTGCAGACGCGCTTGGACGGGTCGGATGCGTGGTTTGTGTGCTACGCGCCCGCGACCGACCTGCGCCGCCTCCTCTCGGAGCACCCGGCGTGGCGCGCGTGGGCGCTGCCCTGGCGTCCCCCGCAGCTGCTGCAGACGGCCGGCACGCCCGGGGTGCCCGTGCCGCTCGACCGGCCCGTGCGTCGTCTGCTGGGTGTGCGCACGCGCGTCCTCGCGCTCGCCTCCGCCGCCCAAGCCTTGCCCGAAGGCATCGAGTCGCTGCGGAGCATGCTGCGCCTGTTGCGTCGGCTGCGTCTGCCCGCTTCCGTGTCGCCGGACACCGCGTTGCCCCTCGTCGACTGGCCGTGGCTGGCGCCCCAGAGCCTCGCGCTCGCGTCGTCCGTGGCAAAGTCGACGTCGTTGCACCTCGTGTGGCCCATCCACAAGGAGCCCGATCCCACGCTCCACGGACTGGCGCGGCAGCTCGAGGCGGCGCACGAGGCGGCGGCGCGCCTGTGGGTGCTCGCGCGTGGGCTGGGTGTCGCGCCCACGGAGGCGCAGCGGCTGCTCGTGGCCGACGCCTACGCACGCCCCGTCGTGCAGCTCGCGCGACGGCTGTTGCTCCAGCGGCGGGCCGAGGACGCGCCCCTCGGATGGACCCGGGTGGTCCAGCAACTGCTCACGCAGCCCATCGAGGAACCCGACCTGCTCCGGCACCAGCAACGGCTGCCCACGCAGCCCAGTGCCTCGACGCGGCTCGATGTGCGCAACGAGGACACGCGACGATTGCTGGAGACGCGCCTGGCGGCGCTGCGCACCTCGCTCGGTGCACTCGAGACGCTGCGTCCCGCCGAGGTCGCGCTGGGGCCGGCGACGGTGTCCGGCGCGGATGGCCTGCTCGCGCGCTTCCGGGCATTGGACGTGCGCGGCGAGGCGGCGACGGTGTGCTACCACGTGGCCGTCGGCGCGGCCCTCTTGCGCGAGCTGGCGCCCACGGCGGGCGGCGGCAACCTCGGCCAGTTTCCCATTTGGAGCGCCCTGCTCGAGACGCCGACGCTCGACCCAGTCGGAGCCACACCAATTTCTCGTTCCACGGACGGCCGCGTGGCCCGGTTCGTGCCCGTGGTCCGCGGCGCGCGATTTCCGGCACCCCTTGCCACGCCGCTCAGCCTCGAGTGGGAGGAGGACCCGTACACTGGACGAGTCGACGTGCGCGCATTCGTGGCGCCCCTTGCGCTCAGAAGCACCGCACAACGCCCGCGCGACGTGGTGCCGCCGAGCGCCACGACCGACGACGGCGTCGCTGTCGCGCCCACGCTCCTCGCCAGCACGATTCGGGCCGAGGCCAACGCGGCGTTGCGACCGGTGCTGCAGGGCACCGAAACGGACGCGTGCGCCACGCTCACCTTCAACGCGGAGCGGCTCACGCAGGCGATTCTCGTCGCCGTGTCGCGCGGGTGGACTCGGCCAGACGACGCGCTCGTCTGCGTGTTGCCCGCGCCCACGCCCCTGAAGGCGACGCCCGGTCGGCCGGTTGCCGATCTCGAACGGGACGCCGTGCGCGCGCTCCTCCGACTCCAGTACGCGCTCGCGCTGCTGCTGCTCCTGTCCAATCGCACCGGACTGCAAATGGTCAACGCCATCGTCGTGGCGACACGGCCCGACGCGCGCGACCCGCTGCGCGTCGCGTGGGATGCCAATTACGCGCGCGTGGTCGGGAATGCCGCGGGCGCCGCTGGAGGAGGCCTCGCGCCGTCGCCAACGCCCGACGCCGACGTTGCGCTGCTCGAGGTGGCCTTTGCCGATGCGATGCCAGCGCCCGCGTCGGCACCGGCACCGGCACCGGCACCGGCACCGATGCCGGTGGTGCCGGTGGTGCCGGCGCCGCTCCTGGTCACCCTCCTGTCACGCGCCGCGTGGGCCGACGCGCTGGAACGGGCGCTGCCGCCCGTCGTGCAAGCGCTCGAACAGCAGGCAGGCCTCGTCGCGCCGTCTCCATCGGCGACCCCCGCACAATCACCACCCTCGTCGCTGCGCGCGCTGGGCGACCGCATCGCCCTCTGGGCCGACGCCCAGGGGCCCAATGGCGTGCCCGAAACGCGCCGGCGCAGCGTGCGCGTGCGCCGCGCGGCGCTGGACCAATTCGAAGCGCGCTCTGCCCGCATCGGCGTGGCGCAACGGGCGATGCGCGACGCCGTGGATGCGGAGGACGCCCGCAGGCAAGCCGCGGAGCGCGCGCGCCGACAGCGCGAGGTGCGCCTTTGGGCGTGGACCGTGGCGCTCGCGCAGGCCATGGCGCGCAGTCTGCTCTCGACGACGCCGACGCTGCGCGTGGCGCTGGCCGCCGAGGAGGAGGAGGAGGGCCCCGACGGGAGCCTGCGCGCCGCGCTCGACACCGCTCTGGACGCGATGGAGCGCGCGCTGTCCGCGTGGCGCGACGCGGGCGTGCGCGTCGTGCCCCTCGACGAAGTGGTCGCCACCCTGGCCGTGGCGATTGCCTAGCCAACCATAATAACCCCGAATCGAGTGGGTGGTCGTTAGTGGAACATTCCCCTGTCGTGTACGCGCGCGTGTGTGTTTTTGTTACAACCGCTTCCCGTCCCGCACCACATGGAGCGCCGCCCGCGGCGCTCCGCCGCCAGTGCCGCCACGGGCGCCTCGAGCGTCGTGACCAACCGGCTCAACGAGGCGCTGCGGCTGGGCCCAAGGGCCCTGGACAAGGACGGCGTGCTGGCCTCGGTGCAAAAGACGGTGCGCGAGGCGGCACCCAATGGCGCAGCAACGCAGCCGGTCGTGACGGTGCCGCTCGCGGCCAAGACGGCCATCGACCAGCTGGGCTTTTTGCGCGCCGAGGCCGAGGCCGAGGCGACCGTCGCGGCCACGCTTGCCACGGGTCTCACGGTGCTGAACGCGGCGCCCAGGGGTGGGCACGCCACCGCGCTCTCGGCCGTGATTGGCATGGCGCACGCCATCGGAGTGGGCCTCGCGCCCAAGGCGTGCGCCGAGCTTCTCGACGGCGTCGATGTCGGCCAGGTCCTCGGTTTGCTCGCAACGGGCGGCGAGGTGGTCGAGGAGGCCGCGCTCACCTTTTTCGAGTACGCGGACGCCTACGCCGTGGCGCCCTCGCTGCTGCCGTGGGAGGAGGCGATCGCCTCCCTGTCGAATGCCACGCGCGCCGCCCCGGCAAAGGCGGCCAGAAACGTCCCGATACGCGCGGCGTTTCCCAACGCCTCGGCCGCCGCCACCACCGGCGTCTACGGCGACCTGAACACCTTTCTGCTCGAGTTTGGGCTCAAGTTTTACAAGGAGTGCGGCCTGGCCGCGCCGGCGGCGGTCTTTGTGATCGACGCCTTGGTCCTGGTGCGCGACCTTGGGATGGCCGTGTACGCGACGCCCACCGCGCCCCTGAGCGCCATTGGCCGCACCCTCGCGGCGCAGCCCGCCAAGATGGCCACCATGGCCGCGAGCCTGATGATCGGCGTCGCGGTCGTGCGGCTGGCGGCGCCGCCACAGGACGAGGGCCGGCTGGGCATCGCCCTCAACCAGACGTGGTACGCATCCTTTGGCTTCACGGGTCCAGACGACCAAAACTGGTTTGTCGACCACCCGCCCGCCGACACTGTGCTGGAGGCGATGAAGAATGTGGCCAAGTCCTGCCTAATTGAAGACTGCTTGGTGCAGGAGATTCAACGACCCATCAACCCCACACTCGCCGATCGTCAGCAGGGCGAGGCGTTCAAAAACGTCGTGGTCGCGTTCACGACCACGGTCGCAAGCAAGATTCCCGTGGTGGGCGACTGGGTGCCCTCGTCAGAGCTCGAAGCGTGGACGACATTGGTCCGCGAGAACCAGACCTACTATGGCCGCGCCGTGCACATGCGCACCGTCTTCTCCTTTGCCGCCTACGTGCTCGTCCTTGCGCGCGTCATGCACAAGGCGGGAAAGCTCAAGTCGCTCAACAATCCGTTTACGAGCCGCCTCGATCGGGCGGACGCGAACGCGCTCGTCTTGGAAATCGACGCGCGGCTCGTAGAGTATGACGAGTTTGGCAAGGGCGGCAGCACCCGAGTGTACAAGGATGCAATGGCACGTCTGAATGCACTCCACGATGACATCCTCGAACTGAAGGAGGTGGATGGACACCTCACCGAGCTGTTGGTGGATGCGGGGTCGCTGCTGCGGCTGCGCAGCGCGCTGGGAAGCAGTGGCGCGCTCCCGGGATTGGCCACGAGTGCTGGCGAGGCGCTGGAGGACCTCGAGGAGCGCTTGCCGCGATGGAAGGCCGCGCTGGACAAGCGCAATGCCAAGAAGCGCGACGCGCGCTCACCGACACGCCCGCCGCGGCCCCAATAGCTGGGTGGGAGCTCACACTTGTTGGTGAAGGCGGGTGTAACCCAAACCAATCCAATCCTCTTCTTTTTTTTTCTTTTTTTGAAAAAAAAAGAAAAAAAAAAGAGTGACCGCCATGGCACGAGTGGCCTCCCAAACTAGAAAGAAGGGCTCCGAATCAGAACCACTTTAGAAAGGCAAGCACTTTCACGGCTCACGCCTCAAAGTCGTCCTCGCCGAGCCACGCGTCCAGCAGCCGTCGCGGTCGCGCGAGCAGCGCCGCCCACGCGCCCCGGTCGGTGTTCACTGGCACCTGTGCCGCCAAGAGCCGCACGCTCGCGAGGGCGAGGAGTTCGAGCGCACCGATCCACGCGGTCTGATCGTCGACGCCGTTGTCATTGGACTGGTTCCAGAGCGCCAGGATGGCGACGACGATGCCGACGCCACCAAGCAGCACTAGCCAACCGTAGCCGCGCGTAAAGAGCAGGCACGCCTCGACGACAAACAGGACGACGACGGCGCTTCGGTGCGTGACGCACATCCAGTCGCACACGGCGTAGTTGAGCGCGGTGAATACGACGACGGCGTAGATGGCGGCGCCGAGAATGCCCTCGACGCGGTGGAGCGCAAGCAGTTCGAGCAGCGCGCTGCCGGCGTAGAAGAGGGCGACAATCGCCACGCCAAAGGAGCTGGCGTCGGCCAGACTTTCGGTGAGCGTGGGCGCTGGGTGCACGATGGCGAGCACCAATGCAGGAATGAGGCCGAGCAGCACGATGCCGACGCGCGCCAGAGGCAGGTGGCCCTTTGTGCTGGTGGCGGCCATCGGCGGCGTGTGCGGTGGATGCGCGTCGTGCACGCTCCTACCTCATGCAGCAACCAACCGACCAAATATCGTCCACTCTGCCATCACAGTCGTGTCTTTTTTTTTAAAAAATAACAACAACACCCGCCGGTTTGTGTGTGCTCACGTCCTACGACCCGCCAGCGCCGGCGTCGCCTTCTCCACCCTCCTCGGTGCCGCTGCTGACCGCGTCGTCGTTGTCGTTCTTCTTGGCCCGTTTGCGCGTCGGCTCGCCCGGCGCGTCCTCCGTTGTCGTGGTCGTGGTCGTTGGCGCGTCGCTAGGCGGGGGGCGTGCCAGCTCCTCGTCAATCTCCGCCTGACCGAGTCCCAAATTCTGCAGGATGAGCGGCACCAGCGTTTCGCGCGACACGACATTGCCTTGGTGAATTCCAACGAGGTCCTTTAGCGACCGAAGAAGCGTAGGGGAAATGGCGATTTCAGCAGACTCGTCGCCCGTGATGAAGCGGTAGGTGGCCGAGAGCAGCGCACAGAGGTGCGTGTTCAAAGACGACACCCTCGAGTTGAAGACGTGCAGTTGGGTGTCGACGGTCGATGAAAATTTTCCGCCCTCGGCCACCATGGACACGGGGATTCCAAAGGTGCTCGCGATGAGCGAATCCAATTTGGCCATGAGCGCCACCTATTGCGTGTGAGCGATTTGGGCTGGGTCGTTTGGCTAACCAGGTGGTGGAATTGCATTTGTGAAGCGTGCGCACCAGATCCGAACGCGCCTCAGGTGGCCGAACGTTTGGAACGACGTCCTGTGGGGGAAGCAATGCGATGTCAGCCTCGCTGCGCGATTTGGACTGGGCGTGTGGTGCGAGGGCGGCACCTGATTCGCCGGTGCCAAAAAGACCCGCGGAGGAAGCTCGTGCGGCACGTGCAGACTAGAGGCGCCCTCGGTGCTCGCACCCGCGCCGATCCCGCCCACACCCTCTGCCCCTGCGGGCGCGCGCGCGCGCTCGGCATTCAGGCTCTCGGCGAGCTTGGAGGCGGTTACCAGTGCCGCAAACTGCCGCTCGTCCTGCCCGTCGGCATTCTCGTCGGCAAGCCCGCGCGACTCTCGGTCCTGGAAGAAGCCCGCGGGGTCCCAGTGCTGGTCGCCGCCAGAGCCCATCCGAGGCGGCGGGCGGATTGTCGTCACGAGACTTTGCCTCGAGCGCACCGCTTCCGCGGCGGCCGCGTGGACCACAAGCGTGTCGACGAATTCGATGCGCCGAAAGAGCGTGGACATGATGCTCACCGCGGTGCCGTCAATGGGAGCCGTCATTTGGTACACGTAGCTCTCGGGCAGCGGCACGGGCTCTGTCGCCGTCGCGCTGAGCAGATAGACGCCTAGGGTGGCCTGCAGGCCGCGCTCGTCGAGTGTCTGCAGCACGTGAACCGTTTGGCCGAGCACTGGGCAAATCGGAATCGGGTTCACGGCGGTTTGTGCCGACTTGAGCGTTTGGGTGGCCGATGGCGTGGTCCTCGTTGCATCGGCGGGTACAAAGCCCCTGGGCGCCTCGCGCGCGATTGCAATCGGGCAAAATCCCCAGGAGATCAGGTGCCGAAGGGCCTCGGTGGCAAAGGGCGCCCACTGAGTGCGCAAGTGGGTCTCGAAGGCCTCGGTGAGCTTGACCTCTTGTCCCTGTCGTTTCAATTTGATGCCGCCGGTGCCCAGGACGCTGGCCTCGAGCAAACGCGCGCACGCGCTGGCGGTGGCGTTGGACTCGAGGGTCAGACGCAGCGCGCGGAGGTACTCGGAGCTGAGCTCGGTGGCCGCGCCCGGAGAGAGCCCGTGGCCGCCGCCCAGTCCCGCAAAGGGCGTGCTCAGGTCGCGCCGCGCGCTGCGGCCCGGAAGCGGCGGGCCGCGCTTGCTTGCGGACGATGCCGACATGCACGCGCAGGGTCGCCTGCCTGGGGCTTTCTCCTGGCACACTGCGGGAGTGACATTATCCGCACTGATGGTTAGCGCGCATTGGGTGGATGTGAACGGTTCGTGACCCCTTGACAACACCGAGCACACCGTGTCATAGCGTGCCGCGCGCCCAACCTTTTTAGAAATGCAAGCACAGACATGCACACACACACACACACACACACACACACTTGGAAGGTGGAGCAC
>Ga0209603_1001747_pt1 | contig 21880 bp, 16 predicted proteins | sample COGITO_mtgs_1206_FD_184812 | JGI IMG/M metagenome (GOLD analysis project Ga0209603, IMG submission 184812) | Pelagic marine microbial communities from North Sea - COGITO_mtgs_120607 (SPAdes) (version 2) | ecosystem: Environmental > Aquatic > Marine > Epipelagic ... | reverse complement strand
CAAGTTGGGCACAACGAATTGCAGCAACATAACCTCCAGGTCCAGATCCGATAATAGCAACATCAAATTTACTCATCATTTAATTTTTAAATATTTGCAGTCCAAAAATACGAATGTTTCTTCCACTTCCCTACTGTTTGAAATTTGATCTTTTAAATTTTAACATTTTTACTTGGTAGTATCCGCATTACCAAGAGATTAATTCAATACATTAATGACTTCTTAAATTGTATTGCCTTATGAAAAACATGTTCATCCTCAGTGTTTTCGCCTTATCTTTCATTTCTATCAACTCCCTCAAAGCACAAGAAATCACTCAATTTGTAGGAGCTTTCGTAAACCAATATTATGTAGATGATGTCCGCGTAAAAGGAAAAGAGATCAATCAATTGATGCTAAATAATGCGGCAGCAAACCTACACTGGAAGAAAGCCAAAACTGCAGATATTGTATTTGGAATTTCTTTTGCCGTAAATACTGTTACTTCCCTGGTTGTGTATGATCAATTGTTAAATGACAAAACTCCAACTGGGGGTTTGTATGCATTGGCTATTGGAAGTGGAATTATTGAAATATGGTCTGGATTATCAAGTATGAGTCGCAAAAAGAAAGCAATTTTGGAATACAATAGTGGTTTTGATAAAAAAGAAAAAGTAAGCCTTATGCCCTTATGAAATCAGAATGGAATAGAACTGGCTCTAAAATTTCAAAGAACAAGGACTTAATAATTGCTCAGAGAATCTGATTTCTATTCTTGACTCCTGCCAAATAAAATTGTATTATTACATTTCATATTATATCCTATGCAACAAGCAACCAAGCCGACCATAACCTTGTGGGGAGCACTCCTTCCCGTAGTTATTTTAGTACTCCTATTATCTTTTAATGTAACTGTTTATGGAGACGATGCCTTAGGAGGTTCTAATCAGTTCATATTACTTATTGGTGCTGCTGTTGCTGCCATTGTTGGCTTTAGAAATAAAGTTACTTACGATCAAATGATCGAAGCCATCGGTTCAAACTTGAAATCTACTACAGGAGCAATTCTTATTTTGCTGTTTGTAGGTGCATTGGCGGGTACTTGGCTGCTGAGTGGGATTATACCGGCAATGATTTATTATGGACTTCAAATTTTACACCCCAGTATTTTCTTACCTGCATGTATTGTCATTTGTGCCATCATTTCGATTGCAACTGGGAGTAGTTGGACAACTTCTGCTACCGTTGGAATCGCTTTAATTGGAATTGGTCGCGCCCTCGAAATCCCAGTTGGAATGGTAGCTGGTGCTGTAATATCGGGCGCTTACTTTGGTGATAAACTTTCCCCATTGAGTGATACTACCAATCTCGCTCCAGCAATGGCCGGATCCGATTTATTCACTCACATTCGATACATGACCCATACTACGGTTCCCAGTATAGTCATAACTCTAATAGTATTTTTAATTCTTGGCTTTTTCCAGAATACGACTGGGGCTGCAGATACCGATATTTTATTAACCAGTATAAAAGAAAGTTTTACAATCAATCTTGGTTTATTCCTTGTCCCAGTATTGGTTATCTTTCTTATCATACGTAAAACGCCTCCCCTAGCTGCCTTATTAGCTGGGACGCTTTTAGGTGGTCTATTTGCGTTGATATTTCAACCCGACTTAGTCGTTAAAATTGCAGGAGCAACTACCTTATCCATCACTAGTGCCTACCAAGGAGTTATGAATGCCATCATTGGCGATATCAGTGTTACAACAAGTAATGAACTACTCAATGATTTGTTCAGCTCTGGGGGGATGAAAGGGATGCTAGGAACCATTTGGCTCATAGTTTGTGCCATGGTTTTTGGAGGTATTATGGATGCTATTGGTGGCTTACAAAGACTTAGTAATGCATTACTATCTATAGCACAATCGACTTTCCAGTTATTTGCTAGTACTGCTGCTTCTTGTGTTGTTATCAATTTAACAGCTTCAGATCAATATCTTTCCATCGTATTACCTGGAAAGATGTTTAACAAGGCTTTTGCAGATAAAAACTTAGCTCCCGAAAACTTGAGTAGAACACTAGAAGATTCTGGAACAGTAACCTCGGTTCTAATACCGTGGAATACTTGTGGTGCTTATCAGTCTGGTGTATTGGGTGTTGGTGTCGGAGAATATTTTATTTACGCAATCTTCAATTGGCTAAGTCCAATCATGACGCTAGTATATGCATATTTTGGAATTAAAATCAAGAAAATAGTTTCTTAGGTCCAGCCTTACTTGTAACTAATGGGTACAAGGAAATTCAAAACCATTTTAATTACCCAATGAGTTTAGAGTAATTTCCAATGCTATCAAGAAAACTTATTAAGTAGTAAATTAAAATAATTTCAGATCCTTTGTGCTTTAATTATTAAAACTATTTTTGTTGAAAATTAAAACACATATCCATGTCAATAGTAGGAAAACAATTCCCAGATTTAAGTGTCAATGCAATGAACGAAATGGGCGATACCATTAGCGTTAATGTATTAGAAGAAACAAAAAACAACAAAAAGAAAGTTCTTTTATTTTGGTATCCAAAGGATTTCACTTTTGTATGTCCAACAGAATTACATGCTTTTCAAGCTGCTTTGGGTGAGTTTGAAAAAAGAAACACCATTGTTATCGGTGCATCTTGTGATACTGCCGAAGTACATTTTGCTTGGTTAAGTACTGCAAAAGACAATGGTGGAATCGAAGGAGTGACATACAATTTATTAGCAGATAGCAACAGAAACCTAGCGAGTACTTTAGGGATTCTAGATGTTTCGAACGAACGTTATGACGAAGAAACTGGTGTACTATTAGTTGATGGAGATAATGTAACCTACCGCGCTACATACTTAATCGATGAAGAAGGAATGGTATTCCATGAAGGAGTAAACCACATGCCACTAGGAAGAAACGTAAACGAATTTATCCGTTTGATCGATGCCTTTACACACGTTCAAGAAAAAGGAGAAGTTTGTCCTGCAAACTGGGAAGAAGGAAAAGATGCAATGAATGCAAACCGTGACGGAGTGCAAGATTACTTAAGTACACACTAAACTCATTCTTATGTTTCAAGAAATCACAGACGATTCACTTCAAGAATTAATTGACAACAACGATCAAGTTGTGGTTCAATATTCTGCAGGTTGGTGCGGCAATTGTCGGATCATGAAACCAAAATTCAAAAAGATGGCTTCGGAACACGAAGCCATCCCTTTTGTTTTGATTGATGCAGAAAAAAATCCAAATTCAAGAAAACTAGCAGACGTAAGTAACCTACCGACTTTCGCTGCTTTCAAGAATGGTTCACTTGCCACGCAATTACAAACCAACAAAACAGAAGTATTAAAAACATTTGTAGATGAAACTACCGCTCATTAAGCACATTTCGAATTTCGTTTCTGAAAACGATGAAGATTTCATTATTGAAACCTTAGAAGTTTTGGAACATATAACAGAATATTCTGGTATTAAAGATGATGAAATTGATGTTTTAGGTGAACTCATTTCAAATCTATACGGTGCTCTTGAAGTACAAAAAGAGATCAAAGCAGGTCAAAGCCAAAAAGAGGCCTTGAATGCTTTTATGAAACGAGTCCAAGGCAGTATAGACAACTAACAATTAGCCTCCTTTAAAGGGGGCTTTTTAGGTTTTTAATTCAATCATTATTTGTATTTTTGTAGGAATTCAAAGCCTGAATGACTGCAAAAAAATCAACTTCACCCAGATTACCTAAATTTTCTGCCGCTACGCCAGAAAGTAAACGAACCCGTGAGATCTTGTTTGGTGGGTTTTTAATTCTAATCAGTTTACTTCTTTTCATAGCCTTTACTTCCTACTTCTTTAGCTGGAAACAAGATCAAAGCACTCTGAACGCGTTGACTGATCGTTCTGTAGGATCGGCTAATATTCTTTCAAAATTAGGTGCTGCTGTCAGTCATTTTTTTATTCATAAATTATTTGGTTTAGCTGCCTACATACTTGCCTATTTATTTGGAGTAACTGGGCTAATCTATTTCTTCAATACCAAAAAAGAACGCTTACTTTCTCAATGGACTTGGGGACTCTATTACGCACTATGGTTTGCCCTGCTCTTTGGCTATTACACAAACCTACTTCCAGTATTCAGAGGAGTAATGGGGTTTGAAATAACCGACTTCATAACCGATTATATTGGTTCAATTGGGATGGGAATACTGCTAGCTTTTGGAAGTTTAATTTTTATTGTCCTACACTGGAAAATCACACCCGAAGCACTTGTTCTAAAGTTAAAATCTCTTTTTATAAAATCGAACAGCCCTGAGGAAGAATTTAGTATTCCCCAAAAAGACGAGGAAGAAACATATGGTGCCTTCAACAGAGAAAAGCATACAGAGGATGAAATGACACTTTCTGTAGAAACAGCTGTTGTTGAAGAAACAAAACTGGAGATGGCCATCGTAAAGGGTGAGGAAACAATTGAGCCAGAGCCTGAAGAAGAGCTAGAAATTGAAATCAACAGTGCCAAAGAAGATTTGGTCGAGACCAATCTCTCACAGCAACTTGTAGAAAAATATGGGTCTTATGATCCAACTTTAGAGCTCAGTAAATATGTTTTTCCAACCCTTGATTTATTAAAAGATTACGGTGATAGTAGTATAACCATTAATCAAGAAGAGCTAGAGGCAAACAAGAACAAAATTGTAAACACGCTCAAAAACTATAAGATTGAAATTGCTCAGATCAAAGCCAACATTGGCCCTACAGTTACCTTATACGAAATTGTTCCTGCAGCCGGGATACGAATTTCAAAGATTAAAAATTTAGAGGATGATATTGCCTTATCACTATCTGCGCTAGGGATTCGAATCATTGCTCCTATTCCTGGAAAAGGAACCATTGGTATAGAAGTACCAAACCAGAAGCCAAGTATTGTATCGATGCGTTCAGTAATTGCCTCACAAAAATTTCAAAAAGCAGAGATGGAACTGCCTATTGCATTGGGGAAAACGATCAGTAATGAAACCTTTGTTGTCGATTTAGCCAAAATGCCTCACTTACTTATGGCCGGTGCTACGGGTCAAGGAAAGTCGGTTGGACTGAATGCTGTTCTTACCTCATTACTCTACAAGAAACATCCAGCTGAAGTTAAATTTGTACTGGTAGATCCTAAAAAAGTTGAGCTCAATATTTACAATAAAATTGAGCGTCATTATTTAGCAAAACTCCCAGATTCTGAGGATGCAATCATTACCGACAATACCAAAGTAATTCATACACTCAACTCGCTCTGTATTGAAATGGATAATCGGTATGAGTTACTCAAAAATGGAATGTGCCGTAACTTAAAAGAATACAATACCAAATTTAAGGCACGGAAACTAAATCCAGACGATGGGCATTGTTTCCTACCGTATATCGTTTTAGTAGTCGATGAATTCGCAGATCTGATCATGACCGCAGGGAAGGAAGTAGAAACGCCTATTGCCCGTTTGGCTCAATTGGCTCGCGCTATTGGAATCCATTTAATTATTGCTACACAGCGTCCATCTGTAAATGTTATTACTGGAATTATAAAGGCAAATTTCCCTGCTCGAATTGCATTTAGAGTTACCTCTAAAATTGACTCAAGAACTATTTTGGATAGCGGTGGAGCAGATCAATTAATTGGACGTGGAGATATGCTCTATACCCAAGGAAATGATTTAACAAGGATTCAATGTGCATTTGTTGATACACCAGAAGTTGAAAAAGTTGTAGAATATATTGGCGCACAAAAAGCCTATGCAGAAGCGCATTTATTACCTAAATTTGTAGGAGAGGAATCAACAGCATCCGATATTGATATTAACGATCGAGATGCCTTATTCCGTGATGCTGCAGAAGTAATTGTAACTGCACAGCAAGGCTCTGCCTCGCTCTTACAACGTAAATTAAAATTAGGATACAACCGTGCCGGAAGGATTATAGACCAAATGGAGGCTGCAGGAATCGTTGGTCCATTTGAAGGAAGTAAGGCCAGACAAGTACTTGTTCCAGATCTAACTTCTTTGGAACAGTTATTGAATAATGAAAAATAAAAAACATCAGTCCATGCGTTTATTGTCTCTCTTATTAGTTTCCTCTACCCTACTGTTTGCTCAAGGTCCTGAACAAGCAAAATACTTATTGAATCAGGTATCTGCAGAAATAAAGGAACAGAAAAACTTACGTTTCGAATTTCAATATGTACTAGAAAATAAAGAAGAGGATATTCGACAAGAAACTGAAGGAAAAGTAACCCTCGCAGGAGATCAATACAAATTAGAATTCCTAGAAGTTATTCAACTTTTTGATGGCAATAAAATCTATACGATCGTTCCAGAAAACGAAGAAATCACTGTAAGTGCTCCAGAAGAAAGTGAAACCATAAGTGTCAATCCGTCGCAACTCTTAAACTTCTATGAAGAAGGTTATGGGTACGAATGGGATATTAGTCAAAAAGTAATGGGTCGCAACATTCAATTTGTAAAGCTTATTCCAACAGAAGAAAATGTTGACGTTCAGTATCTTTTACTGGGAATCGATATTGCTAAGAATTCAATTTACAAGTTAATCGAGATAGGAAATAATAAAACATCGACTACCCTCACCATAAAAAATCAAGAAGAAAACATAAGCCTCCCACCTGACTTTTTTGAATTCAATAGTGTGGAATTCCCAAACTACTATATCAATAACTAGGCAATGAAAATTCTAGATCGATACATCCTTTTCTCCTATATTCAGCGCTTGTTGAGTGTCTTTATAATTTTGATGTTGATTTTCATCATTCAGACCATCTGGTTGTTTATCGATGACTTCGCCGGGAAAGGAATCGACTTTGGCACCATCATGAAATTCTTATTGTACTACTCTCCAAAGCTTGTACCCCTAGTACTTCCCTTATCAGTTCTTTTAGCATCGATCATGACCTACGGAACCTTCGCTGAAAACTATGAATTTGCGGCGATGAAGTCCACTGGGATTTCCCTACAACGAGCAATGCTTGGGCTTGTGGTTTTTCATTTTTTCTTGGGCATAGGGAGTTTTTACTTTTCAAATTACATCATCCCGTTTGCAGAAGTAAAATCTTTTAACCTCAGAAGAAACCTAGCTAAGCTTAAACCTGCTTTAGCAATAACAGAAGGCATCTTCAATGATCTTGGACAAATGAATATTAAGGTGGATGACAAGTTTGGAAATGAGGATCGTTTCTTAAAAAATGTACTCATTCATGAAAAAATACCAAGCCAGAGAAACAATATTGTAATCAAAGCGATATCGGGAGAATTGAAAACTGCCAAAATCGGAGACCAGTTGCAACTGCTTCTATTTGATGGGAATCGTTACGAAGAAATAGATCCTGAAAAACAAGAAGATAAAAAACGAATACCACATACGAGAGTAAATTTTGAGCGTTATGTGATGAATATCGATTTATCACAATTCAACAACGTTGACCTTTCCAAAGAAGATTACAAAAGCACCTTCCGAATGCAAAAGGTAACAGAGCTTGAAGAAAGTATTGATTCTTTAGAAATAAAATATATTAACCAGCGGAAATCGTTTGCTAATAATTTTGTTAAAACCAATGGAATAGAGATTTTAGACTATGAAGTTAGAGACAGTATTTTTTCGGATTCAATTCTCAAGAAGTATAACAACCCCTTAAGCTACATAAGTCCTGATAAATTATTTAAACACAAGCAGGCCGTTTATTCTACTTCTATTCGTATCAAAGGAGTGCTTCAAAGTATTGCAGGGAAGAAGAAAAACTTCTTCATTCAACAAAAGCTAATCAACCTGCACAAGAGTTCATTTCATGACAAATACACCATGGGATTCGGTGTGTTTTTCTTATTCTTGATTGGTGCTGCACTGGGAGCAATCATCAGAAAAGGGGGCCTAGGCCTACCCGTTGTACTTGCCATATTAATTTTTCTATCCTACCATTACATAGGCCTTTTTGGTAAAAATGCTGCAGAAGACAGCAGCATCAGCCCCTTTGCCGGTAGCTGGATTTCGATACTCATCGTTGGCATATTTGCATTATACTTAACCAAACAAGCATCGAGCGATCGTGGACTTGCAAACCTAGACCGAATACAAGTTCCGTTAATCAGGTTCATTGAAAAAATAAAAAATATAAAATCATTTAAGGAATTATACAGCCATGTCAAAAGATAAATTAGATACGATTACAGATGCTATCGAAGCCATTAAAAATGGTGAAATTATAATTGTAGTTGATGACGATAACCGAGAGAACGAAGGAGATTTTCTTGCAGCTGCAGAAATGATTACTCCTGAGATGATTAATTTCATGGCAACACACGGGCGTGGTTTAATTTGTGCGCCTTTAACAGAAAAACGATGTGAGGAAATTAACTTGCACCGTATGGTCGATAACAATACCGACCCTATGGAAACAGCTTTTACCGTTTCTGTAGATTTAAAAGGAAATGGTGTTACAACGGGTATTTCAGCAGCCGATAGATCCAAAACAGTTGCGGCATTGGTTGACAACAATACACAGGCACATCAATTATCACGACCAGGACATATATTCCCGCTAATCGCAAAAGAAGGGGGTGTATTACGTCGAACGGGACATACCGAAGCTGCTATCGATTTTGCACGTTTAGCTGGAATGAAGCCAGCGGGTGTGATTGTAGAAATCATGAATGAAGACGGAACCATGGCTCGTCTTCCTCAATTGTTGGAAGTTGCCGAAAAATTCAACTTAAGGTTGGTATCAATCGAAGATCTCGTTTCTTATCGTATGCAGCACGATAGCCTTATCCTTAAACGTGCAGATACAGAAATCCAAACACGTTTTGGAGAGTTCCGACTACGTGCCTACCAACAAACTACCAACAGTCAGGTACATGTTGCCCTCACAAAAGGAAGCTGGGATGAAAATGATGCGGTGCTCACCCGAATCAATTCTTCGCAGATAAGCAATGATATTTTGAGTATGTTATCGGGTTCAAACGACGGGAAAAATCATTTGCAATCCTATTTAGATGATATTTTTAGTTTAATTAATACCGAAGGAAAAGGAGCCGTACTTTTCATCAATCAATCCCAACAATCTGAAAATTTACTTGCTCGAATTAAAGAACTGACTGAACTACAACTTCAGGGAGAGATGCACAAAGTTCCTCCAATGAAGATGGATTATAAGGATTTTGGAATTGGAGCTCAGATACTGCATGATTTACGAATCAGCAAACTCAAAGTGATCAGTAACTCTTCTCAAGGCCCAAGAGTGGGTATTACAGGCTATGGATTGGAGATCAAGGAGTATGTAAAGTATTAGTTAAAAGAACCAGAGTTTTATTGACATTAGGCTCACCATAACGACCATGGCGATCTTGATAACACCCTCTCCTTTGTCTACAGACCAACGACTGGACCACCAAGCGCCAAGGGACGTTCCAATGGCCATTACAAGACCAGTTGTCCAATCTACAGTACCGTTATATGCAAAAAGAGCTAAAGCTCCACAGGTGTAAATAAAAACCAAAGAAACCTTGGTCGCATTGGTTTTAATAAGCGACAAACGATTGACATTATTCAAAAAAAGAATGATGACAAAACCAATTCCAGCATTGATAAACCCACCATAGATTCCAATAAAAAAAAAACCGACAATAGCATAAAACAAATACCTACCTGTTAAACGTTCGGGAAGTTTCAAGTAACTAACCTTAGGCTTGAATACAATGATTGCAACCACAATGATCATAATGACTGCTAATACTTTATTGAAGGTTTGCCCTTTTATATCAACTGCAATTTGAGCCCCGATTAGAGAACCCATTAAGGCAGAAATACCTAAGTATATATTAAATGGAAAATTGGAAACACCTTTCGAACGATATCCCGCTGTTCCAATCAAAGCTTGAAATGCAATTCCAATTCGATTCGTTGCATTGGCAACATTAGGCGGAAGTCCCATGAAAATAAGAACAGGAAGTGTCAATAAAGAGCCCCCACCAGCCAAAGTATTGATCACACCAGCCATCATTCCAACAAGAATTAAAAGCCCAAATTGAAGTAAATCATTCATAGTCAAGTTTTAAATGAAGATATCCAATTTAGTATAAAAAAAAGATCAATTTATCGAATTAAAAAATTTTATTAGTTAGAAAAGGAATGTATATTTACAATTGCATAGGAGAAATGGCAGAGTGGTCGAATGCGGCAGTCTTGAAAACTGTTGAGGGTCACACCTCCGGGGGTTCGAATCCCTCTTTCTCCGCAATAATAGCTCGTAACAATATTGTTTACGGGCTTTTTATTTTTAACAAGTCATCTAACGTCTTAATTACAACGAATTAGTGTTTTATAATACACATAGTTTTATTATTGCATTGAAGCAATATTCATCGTACTAATACTAGAAAATCTTAGCTTAGATTATAGCATACCAAAACAACTCAGATTTGTTTTATTATATTGCTATGTAATTGACCAAAAGTCGATTACTAAAAAATGTAAATTACAATGAAAAAAACTATTCTTAGCTGTATTTCTTTACTACTCATATATTCTTGTAGCACCAATGAAGTAAAACCACGAATTGCCATCGCGGGACTTGCAATTGAATCGAGTACCTTTTCTCCTGCTTTTACAAATGAAGAAGATTTTAAAGCACGCATTGGGTATGATGTTTTTTCATTTTATCCCTTTCTACAAAAAGATTCTATCAATAGAAATCGTGCTCAATGGATTCCTACCCTGAGAGCTCATGCCCTACCTGGGGGAATAGTAACCAAAGAAGCTTATGAATCTTTAGTGGAAAAAACACTAAGCAAGTTAGAAGAGAATTTACCTTATGATGGACTTTTTTTTGATATTCATGGCGCCATGAGTGTGGTCGGTCTTGATGATCCAGAAGGGGACTTTATAAAAAGAATTCGAGACGTTATTGGTTACAAAACCCTGATTTCAACCTCAATGGACCTGCATGGAAATGTGTCGTATGCTTTAGCGAAAGAAACCGATCTAATAACCTGCTACAGAATGGCCCCTCATGAGGATGCCATAGCATCCAAAAAAAGAGCAGTCGATAACTTACTTGAGAGGCTAGAAAGTGGCAAAGGAAAACCCCTTTACAAAGCAAGAATAGAGGTTCCAATACTATTACCCGGCGAAAAAACCAGCACTAGAATAGAACCAGGAAAAAGTCTTTACGCTAAAGTAGAACCCACTTCAAAAGTTGAGGGTGTTGTTGATGCAGCCATATGGGTAGGTTATGCATGGGCAGATGAACCTAGGAATCACGGTGTAGTTGTTGTAACAGGTGATGATATAGAGGCTGTTAATAAATCTGCAGAATACCTAGCCAATAGCTTCTGGGAAGCAAGAGATCTGTTTGAATTTGTTGCGCCAGTTGGAAGTTTAGATGAAAGCTTAGAACTGGCTATAAACAGCGGCACAAAACCCTATATAATCAGTGATATGGGAGATAATCCTACAGCAGGCGGAGCTGGAGATGTAACATGGACACTAAATGAGTTGTTACAAAGAGATGAATTTAAAAATCCTGACGGTCCCTCTGTAATTTACGCTTCAATACCTGGGCCAAATTTAATTGAAAATGCAACAAATCTTAAGGTAGGTTCCTCTGTTGAGGGATTTGTTGGAGCTGCCATAGATGATCGCTATGCTGGCCCTGTAAAATTAAAAGGAATTATTCAATCCATCAAAATCGGGGATCAATATGCAGAGACTGAGATCGTTGTTAAAACGGGAAGTATTTCAGTAATTGTAACCAAAAAAAGAAAGCCTTATCATCATGTAAAAGACTTTACTGAGTTGGATTTAAACCCACATGAAACTGACATTGTAATTGTAAAAATCGGATACTTAGTACCTGAACTATACGATATGAATAAGGGTTGGATTATGGCATTAACACCGGGTGGGGTAGATCAAGACTTAAATAGGCTGGGATATAAAAGAATCAAGAGACCGATGTTCCCCTTAGATGAATTCGATAAAAAGCCTGATTTAAGCGCGCAACTTGTTGCTGTATCCAAATGATTTTAAACCTTGCTAACAAATCGAGTAACCGTTTAATTAATCAAAACTCCCCGTACTCGATTACTTTATTTCAAAGAAAATTGATTCTATAAAAAATAAAAAAAATCAACTAAATAATATCTAAAAGGAGCGATGTTCACCTTTTAGAAACTCATTAGCTTCTTCTTCTATAAATTCAGATGTTTCTTTATTGTAATTGAGGGTCTTGTTTGGGAAACGACCTGCAATTACTCCCAAAAGAATAGTTTCTGTTAATCTAGATGCATATTCAAAGGGCGCAGAGCAAGAAGACTTACCAAGGCATGAATCTACAAATTCGTGATAATGCTTGGGCGATTCACTAGCATAATCTCGAATTGGTTCTCCAAGAGTGTTTTCAGGATCATAGGCAGCAATATCATAGGTTTTATATGATTCTTCTTCTATAAGCTTAGGAAGTTCCATAAAGTGGGGTAAAAGCAAACGCTTACCGTTTTCTCCTATAAACATTGCACCTTGGCCAGGAAGTTTTTCTCCATCAGGAAGTACTAGTTCATCCGTAACAACAGGTCCGTCTACACCATCATACCACAACCATTCAAAACTATCCGTTGTATGGGCAGTTCCATCAAAAGTATAACGAACGATGTTGCGTTCAGGATATCCAAAACCATTAAAAGGACGGCACTCGTTTGTGATTGTATTTGGAACATCTAGTTCAAGAGCATTGTAGGGAGTATCAAAAATGTGGACTCCCATATCGCCTAGGGTAGCACAACCATAATCCATTAATTTTCTCCAATTACCCGGATGGTAGTATTCGTCTTTGTAAGGGCGTTCTTTAGAAGTACCCAACCAAAGATTCCAATCAAGATTTTCAGGAACTGGATCACTACCTTCTGGAGCAGGACCATCATATCCCCAATTTTTATTTGACCAAGCGATTACTTTGCTGACTTTTCCGATGATCCCTCCTTGAATTAGATAAGTTGCTAGTTTATAGTCGTAAAATGAGTGTACTTGAATTCCCATCTGGGTTACAAGATTTTTTTCATTGGCAACTCTCCGCATTTCTCTCGATTCAGAAACGAAATGTGTCAATGGCTTTTGACAATAAACAGATTTGTTTTTCTCCATAGCAAGTAAGGAAGCAGGAGCGTGTGTATGATCTGGTGTGGATACTATCACTGCATCAATTTGATCTGAAATCTGATCAAACATTGCACGATAATCTTTAAAGATTTGGACTTTTGGGAACATCTCGTTGGCAGCCTTTAGCGCATTGCTATCAACATCACAAAGTGCTGTAACAACTACATTTGCATGAGATGCAATCGCTTTTAAATCTTCGAGTCCCATATTGGAGACACCAATATGTGCCGTACGTAGTATTGATTCTGGGTTTTCACATGACCAAGTAGATAGTGGGAGTACTGTGGCTCCAAGGGCGAGTGATGCTGTTTTAATAAAATCTCTTTTCTTCATTTTACAACTGTTTTATTTTAATGTTTTTAAACCATAGGGATGCGGAGTGATCCTGAAAACCTATGAATCCTTTTTTATGAATACCATAATCCGAAGCAAGCTGCCATTTTCCGTTATTCTTTTTTGCATTCCACTCTTCAGACCACGGAACAAAACTTAAAAGTAATTGACCATTGAGCCAGTGTTCAACCCGATTAGGAGTAAAAACAATTCTACTATTATTCCATTCTCCAGCGGAATTGAGGTTTTTTTTGGTTGGATCTGCAACATACATTGCATAATCAGCTCCTGTAGCTTGCAATGGATGTAAATCCTGTGGATTTTCTGTTATGCCTATACTTTTATTGTATTCAGTAATATCATGAAAATCTGTATAATGATCATCATCAATCAACTGGTATTCCGGTGCTACTTCTGGAATACCATCATAACCTTCAGCAATGTGATAAAAAATACCACTATTCCCACCTGGAGGGATTTTCCATTCTACATAGAGTTCAAAATTTTCAAATTCTTGAGCTCCATAAATAATATCCCTACTTTTCTTATAATCGTATTCTTCTTCAGAAACCATCACACTCGTAAAGGTCATTACACTATCAACAATAGCCCATCCCTGAGGTAGACTTTCTCCGTTGTAAGCCCTCCATCCATCGAGGGTACTTCCATCAAAAAGCGATATCCATTCTGAAGCAATATTTTGCTTTTTGGTTTTGTTTTCTTTGCACCCTGTAACCATAAAAAAAACTGTGCATACAAGTAAAAACTGCTTCATTTTATAATTCTTTTAGTTTTATATTTCTCCATTTTACTTTAATTCCGCCTCCAGAATGAATTTGAAGAGCTATACCGCCTTTTCCATTTCCAATCTTCTCGTCGAGAATCTCAACCATTTCATGGCCATTTAAATAGGTAGTTACCTTATTGCCGTTGGCAATTATTTTCATTCTATTCCATGACCCCATTTTCAAATACTGATCTTTCGCAGGATCTGGTTTTATCAACCAACCTCTTCCATATGACTCATAAATTCCTCCAGTATGAAGGTTTGGAGGAGCAACTTCAACTTGCCATCCGTTGACTATAGTTCCCGATACTGTGGAACGAAAAAACACCCCACTATTACCGTCTGCTTCTTGTTTAAATTCGAGTTCTAATTCAAAATTATCATATTGCTCTTTCGACGATAGATAGCCGTATTCTGCATCAGGACCACTTTCACAAATTAACTCCCCCTTTTCTACATACCACTTTTCGGTACCGTTGATTTCCCAACCATCAAGATTTTGTCCATTAAATAAATCAATCTGTGCCTGAACGGGTACTGATAAATTTAGAATTACAATAAGAGTAAAAATTTTTTTCATTGATATTTTTTTAAAAATTTTTATTATTATTTAAAAACGTTGGCAATACACGGCCCAAAAAAACAAAAGGACTAGCAACAGAATTAACAATTTGTATTAAGTCTATGGTAAATATAACAAACAGCTCAATAATACCTTTACACGTTTACGAATTCATTACTTAACAATACATTTTAAATCAAAAACGAATTAACGACTCCACATATTTCGTTTTGCATTCAGATCAATTAAGCACCCAGTAAAGGTTAACATCTGTTGATAATATGGGTTCAAGAGGCAAAAAATAAAAATTATTCGATTTTATGGCCGATGGAATAACGTTGTTATTAACAGAAATTATTTCTTAAAACATTAATCGATTTTTAGTTGTTACTAGACCATACCTATTATGTGTGTTCAATCAATCATTATACTTATCGGGCTCTTTACATACTTTTTAATAAAATCTTTATCAGATCTACTTTTTTGTATGCCTAAAACCCCGAATAGGATTTATTTAAGTTCGTAAACTTCAATGGGTGCGTTGTTTTTTGCAAAAATTAAATGAGGTTTTCCTCTGATGTTTATAACAACAATATCTCGGATTTCACCTTCACTTTTTAAACCACTTTTAGAATATGGAATTGATTGGAATAAACCGTTTCCATTACCTTTAAAAAACTCTCCTTTGGATGCATCTAAGCGACCCAATTTCACACGCGTTCCAAATAAATTTCCTCCCGTAATAATATCCAAATTACCGTCCTGATCAAAATCAGAAGCAATTATACCAAATACAGGAGAGATTTGAGCAAGATCAGGGAGAGGTTTTATTTCAAAGGTATTATTAGATATATTTAGTAATACGCTTGATTTCAGCAATTTAGCATTCAATTTATTAGCCTTTTGTAAAGTCTTTTCATCAAATACATCCTGAATAGTTTGGTCTGCGAACGAAGAATATGATACATATTTGGATTTTAAACTTACTAATTGACTTTGAATATCATCTTTAGATAAAAAGGGATACTCTTTTCCTGATTCTAAGACACACAAAATAGGATCGATACTTCCGTTGTTATCAAAATCATCGTAATATAGAGACAGTGGTGGTTTAAGCTGAGAATTCATTCCATAGTTTCCCAACGCAAAATCAATTCTTCCATCCTGATTAAAATCTCCACGAACAATTCTATTCCAGAGACCTGTAGTATTTTTAATAGTTTCATTTTGGGAGTCAATAAATGTTCCATTCTTTTGGAATAGTACCGTAATAGGCATCCATTCTCCCACTACAACTAAATCTTTTTGGTTATCTCCGTTAATATCTTCCCAAAGTGCATCAGTTACGTTACCTAGTTTATTATTATTTGGAATCCTCTCATTGGCTATCCTAAATCGCCCAGAGCCATTATTAATAAGAAGTTGACTGGGCGACACTTCAGGATACCTCCCCGGAGTTTGACGGGTGCCCACAAATAGATCTAAATCTCCATCGTTATCAATATCGGAAGCCGTTACACAAGATCCACTTTTAAAATATCTTGGTAGTCCATCCGATAGATTGAATTTACCATTCACATTTATGTAAAGTCGATCCTGATAGTTTTCTTCCAATTTGTTTTCTGTACCACCACTAACTACATATAAATCTTGATCTCCATCATTATCACAATCAAAAAATAGGGCATCTACATCTTCTTTAATTTTGTCCTGCTCAAAAAGCTTTTGCGCTGACTTCGTAAAAGTTCCTGAGGCATTTTGGATCCATAGGGAACCAGCTCTACCCTTTGAACCGCCGAGATAGATGTCTTCTATATCGTCACCATTTGAATCTCCAATTGCTATTCTTGGGCCTTGGGTAGAAAGAAAATATGGTAGCAAGCGCTGCTCTTTAAAATCAACATATTCATTTTCTTTATGAATAATTTTTTGAAATGCCTTAAGTTTTGTTAAATTGAATAGAGAGCCAGGTATCTTGTGGGATGTATTTTTCTCTGAAGTAATTTTTTTTGTAATTGATAGGAAAGGGCTTAAAACTGGATCGTAAGATATTTGTTTTTGACCGTCAGGCCAGATTATTTCAATAGAGTCTATCTTTTCCCTACTTCCAATACCATAAAATAATCTTCTACTTACTGAAGACTGGAAGCCCCTTACAGGTTGATTTACTTGCTGAACCAAAAGGCTGTCAGAATACAAAGTTACTCGAGCACCTATTGCCTCTTTATTTTGGGATTTAGGGTCCTTTAAGGTAATCTGAACAGAATTTCCTGAATCAAAATTTGAATTATTTCTGTAAATAGAGGCTGGATTATCAATATTATTAACGATAATGTCTAAATCTCCATCATTGTCCAAATCGGAATACACAGCCCCATTAGAAATTGTTTTTTGATCAAGTCCCCAAGATTCATTCATTTTTTTAAAATGTATTCCATCAAGATTTTTAAACATATAATTGATCTCCTGAATGAGAGGCATTTTTTCGATAAGATCGACTACTGTGATTTCTTTTTTATTTTGAGTTTCATTTATTTTTTGCTGAACAGCATAATTAATAAAATCCATATTGGTATAATCGCGTTTATAGCCATTGGTGATAAAAAGATCCTTAAAACCATCGTTGTCAAAATCTGCAAATAATGAAGACCAACTCCAATCGGTATTGTATACTCCTGCTAACTGGCCAATCTCAGTAAAGAAAACTCCTTCTTGATTCAAGTGAAGCATATTACGCATGGTTTGATTGGAAAAACCTGATTTTACCAATCTTTGGTATTTATCATAATTGTCTGGGCCAAAGACCATTTTTTGTCTAGCGTTTCCTTCAGGTAACATATCAAGTGTAAAAATATCGGTAAAACCGTCATTGTTTATATCGGCGACGTCTGATCCCATTGAAAACATCGAGGTGTGGGTAATATACTCATCTAGTTTGTCTGAGAACGTCCCATCTTGATTATTAATGTATAAGTAATCCTGTTCGTTGTAATCGTTTGAAATATAAAGGTCAGGCCAATTATCATTATTAAAATCGCTCGAAGCAATCCCAAGTCCAAAGCCTAAAACATTTGTTTTAATTTTTGCTTTTTCTGTTTTATCCAAAAATATGCCACCAACATTTTCGTATAATCGATCACCGTAGTTCTTGTTTGATTTATTTTTAAGGGTGGAAAGTACTTTACTAAATCCTGCATATTTTTGTACTGAATGGTTTAGTACATATAAATCCAAGTCATTATCTCTGTCATAATCAAAAAATAAAACTTGTGTAGTATATCCTGTGTCATTTATTCCTAATAGGCCTGCACTTTCTGTAAAGGTCATGTCTCCGTTATTGATAAAAAATAAATTCTTCCTTAAAATTGGATTTGCTGCGGCAGAACGGCAAACAAAAATATCCAACCAACCATCTCCATTGATATCTACCATAGTTGTTCCCGTATTCCATAGTCCGGAAGCATCCACCCCAGCTTCTTCTGCGACTTCTTTAAAATTTAAATTTCCTTGATTGATGTAAAGCCTACTAGCTACCATATTTCCTGTAAAGTAGATATCCTCTAAACCATCGTTATTGACATCGCCTATAGCGATACCACCTCCATTGTAAAGATATCCGTAGGTCAAAACATTGAAATCCTTAGTTTCTTTTAGAATATTTTTAAATTTTATTCCTGTTTTTCTTGGAGATAGCAGGGTAAATTTTTTCTTTGAATCAGAGCAGGAAAAGGCACCAAGAAACAAAATCCCAATCCAAAACAAAATAAAGATTTTTGATTTTAACATATAAAAAAAAATATAATCATTATATATTAATACTAATGTTTGTTTTAATAAAAAGCATTAATTCCGGCTAAATAAAAAGTACAACATGAGAATGTTATAATTAGATTTAACTGCCAAAAGCAAGAACATCCCTAGCTGTAAAACTAGAGATGTCCAATCAATAAACTATTAAAACATTCATGAAAAAATTTTAACAATCTAACTAACAGATTACTTTTTATCCCACCATAATTTAGTATTATTTTTATCAGAACCTCCGAGTTGACCACTTATTGCAGCATTTACAGCTTCAATATTAGTTGTAAATTCACTCGCAACATAAGTCATTCTACTTGGAATCTGATCTACTGGAACATCAGGATTTTCAGAAGATACTCTAGCATATTGTTTAGGGTACCCAGTTCTTCTTGCTTCAGCCCATGCTTCCCATCCGTTAGGAAATAAAGCTAACCACTTTTGCGTTATAATTTGTTCCAATGCACTTTCAGTATTTGAATCATTAAACTTTACTGGAATAGAGCTTACACCCGGTGTAGTTCCACCATCAAAACTAGCAGGTGTATTTACACTGTTTGTGTATGCTGCTATTGCAGCAGCGTCAGCACCAGTACGTTCCATCATAGAAACCGATATTCCTGATTCATAGTAGTCTTTTGCGGAACCTCCAACACTAAATCCAGCTAAAGCAGCCTCTGCAAGAAGGAAATGAACCTCTGAAGCACGCATAATATCTATCGCTGGATTAGCTCCTCCTAGTGACATATTTCTGTAGAAAACATTCAAGTCTGAATGACCATCGTTTTTAGAAGTTCCTAAAGCAACTTTAGTTTGACCATTCTGTAATCCTTCATATGGTATGCCATCACCGTCTGAATCTCCAGAAGCAGCAGGATCAAAATAAACTTCCATTCGGGGGTCACCAAAACCCTTTAAAATACTTTCCATAGTTGCACTCATTCTGAATTCACCCCAGTTTGTGATGGTCTCTAAAGGATTTCTGTTTGTTCCGTCGGTAGAAACTGTAGCGTTATCTGCTGGGTCAGTAATTAGTACTCCAGATGAAAAAGCTTTCTCAGCTTGAGTTCTTGACAAAGCAGGGTCAGCAAAACGCACACGCATAGCTAATCTCAGTCTTAAACTTTCTGATAGCTTTTTCCATTTGGCAGCATCTCCTCCATATGTTCTATCAGATCCAGCATATGACGATCCACCAGCACTTAAGGCTGAAGATGCTTCATCTAGAATCGTAAAAAAGTTTGAATATATGTCTTGTTGAGAATCATAAGGTACAGAAAGTTCTTCATTACCAAAAGCAGAAAAAGGTATTGGTCCCCAATAATCTGTCATTCTATGGTATCCATTAACTTTAACAATTTTTGCCATAGCCTCGCCAACTGTATTTCCACTTTCACGAGCTAAATCTTCTACAAGTTTAATTTGGGGTGCAGCAATACCATAAAAAGATCCCCATGCTAGGTCTGACCAACCTCCAACTTGAGTAAACCTGTCAGAATCAAAGCCTGCAGCTGTAGTCGCATAATATCCACTCCAAAGATCAGAAAAAAGACTTTGAGATATTTGGAAACGCCAGTGCAACCCAGTCATTGATGTATACTGAGCTTGGGCGAAAGCTTGCCCCTGTAATACTGGGCTATCAGCAAGTTTATCAGTACTTAAAGATAAAGGATTTGTATTTATTTCCTCAAAATCTTCAGTACATCCCACAGCAATAAATATAAATGCTGATATAATTAAAATTTTACTAATTATTTTTTTCATTTTATTGAGTTTTATTGAGTTAATTGTTTTTATCATTTTATATTAGAATCCTAACTTTAAGTTTAAACCAATATTTCTTAATGTAGGAGCGGAAAAGGCTTCATATCCATCTGCAGTAATTCCTGTTCCAAAAGTTACTTCAGGGTCAATACTTGCTTCGTTAGAGAAAAAGAATAAGTTTCTTCCTACCAAAGATAATTTAACTGAATTAAATGGAGAGTTTGTTAAACTCGCCTGACTTAATGCGTAACTAAGACTAAGTTCACGAAGTCTTATGTTAGAGGCATCTTCTACAAATGCTTCTCCAACAGGAGCATTTCTTCCACCGATACTAGCCCAGAATGTTTCAGGATCAACAGAGGCTGGAGTAGAAGCAGGTGTTTCTTTCTGATATACATCTGTCCCGAATATAAGTCCTCCTGATCTTCCGATAGCAGTTTCTGCTAGTAGTCCGTCAGATGCTAAAATTGTTTTTGTAAAAGAAACTACACTTCCACCTTGTCTAATATCAATCAAAAAACGGAGGTTAAAATTTTTGTACGAGAATGAATTCGTAATTCCGCCCATCCAATCGGGATTGAAATTACCAATATTAACAGTTTTACCAGCAGTAATTGTCGGTGTTCCGTTTGCATTCATTAATACTCTATTTTGAGCATCTCTTTCAAAACCTCTAGAGTACATACTACCCCAGGGCTGACCAACATTTAATTGAAAATTTCTCATATAGTCCTCGCCATAAGAAAGAGTCTCTAGTCCTTCCGCTAAGCTAAGAACTTCACTTTTATTTGCAGCATAGTTTAGGATCAAATCCCAAGTAAAATCTCCTTTTGTTAATAATCCAACAGAAACAACTGCTTCAATTCCATTATTTTGAATATCACCTCCATTAATAAATTTAGAAGTAACTCCAGAAGCTTGAGGAACACTTTGTCTAAATAATTGATCAATACTATTAGATTTGTAATAAGTGAAATCTAGATTAACTCTATTATTAAATAAAGTGGTATCAAAACCAAGCTCAAATGATGTTGTTTTTTCTGCTCTTAAATCAGTGGCGGGAGCAGTAGTTTGCAAAGCAATAAAACCTCCAGGCTGTAATTGAGCTAATCTTTCTAAACTGTATGGATCTGTATCATTTCCTACCACAGCATAAGAACCTCTAACTTTGAAAAAGTTTACAAATGAAGGGAAATTTACAAATTCTGAGACAACAGCACTTAAACCTGTAGAATAGAAATCATAACGGTTATTATCAGAGGGAAGTGTTGAACTCCAATCAGAACGATATGTTAAATCTAAAAATAGACCATTTTTGAAACCAATATTACCAAAACCATACAAAGAGTTAACTTCTCTTTCTGAAATAAATTGATTAGCAGTCAAATTTACCGCATTTGAAACAGCAAAAATATTTGGAGCGTTTAGCCCTCCATTAT
>Ga0209603_1001745_pt1 | contig 21902 bp, 24 predicted proteins | sample COGITO_mtgs_1206_FD_184812 | JGI IMG/M metagenome (GOLD analysis project Ga0209603, IMG submission 184812) | Pelagic marine microbial communities from North Sea - COGITO_mtgs_120607 (SPAdes) (version 2) | ecosystem: Environmental > Aquatic > Marine > Epipelagic ... | reverse complement strand
ACAATTTATTTACCTTTCTAATGCCGATATTTAGTGCCTTAAAGCTTCAAATTAAGAGCATCCGATATTTTTTTTTGATATTTCAGAAAACAATCAGAATTTCAATGCCAAAATTAGCTTAGAAAAATTGATGGATGACCTAAGTAAAGAATTGTTTATATAAATGGCTGTTACAGATATCGGCTCTTTGCTAATAACTGACGGTGAGGGGAATGTAGCTAAAGTTGCAGCAGAAAAGCCAAGTAGCAGCCATATTTTAATAAAATAATCGAACGAAAATTGAAGGTAACTTAATTTATTTATGCATCACAGGAATCTTCTCCTTTTGAGGTAGGGCATAGCGTATAGCCTCCTCTTGAGTCAAATCCTCTTGTAGGAAAATACGTTCAACAGAAAAACCAACAGACGCTAACCTTTGATAATAGTCTTGTCCATAAATCCTGAGGTGGTCGTATTGTCCAAAAACCTGAGTGCGTTCGCCTGGATCAGTGATGCTATTATCTTCGAAAGTAATTTGACGATTTTCATCAATAGGAACTTGAGCAATAAGTGTTCCTCCTTTTTTCAAAACACGATACAATTCCATCATGGCTTTACGGTCATCGGATATGTGTTCTAATACATGATTGCAGAGGATCAAGTCAAAACTTTGATCTTCAAAAGGTAAATTGCAAATGTCTGCGACCACATCTGCCAGAGGGGAATAGAGGTCGGTTGTCGTATAATCCCAGTGTTGAAACTGCTTGAATTTCTGATAAAAAACCTGTTCAGGAGCTACATGCAACACTTTTAGGCTCTGCTTTAAAAACGTTGTTTTTCTATCTAAGTAAAGCCAAAGTAATCGATGACGTTCAAGTGAGAGGGTGCCGGGACAAAGGGCATTGGTTCGCAATTGCTTTCCATACCCATAAGGTAGAAACTTTCGATAACGAGAACCGTCAATAGGATCAACGAATCTACTTCCCCTATAATAGAGACGTAATAGGGGTTGAAAAAATAGACTCATCCGAATTAAAAAAGATCGAGAGAAAAAGCGAAGGATCCACTTCATGTTTAAAGGGTAACTTTTTTAAAAGGTACTTCTTCGTCAGATTTAATGCCCAATGCTTCATAAATAAAATTGAAGGTGGAGAGTAATTGTGGTTTTCCATCGATCAATGCCACGTTGTGTTCGAAATGAGCACTCGGTAAATTATCTGCGGTTTTGATGGTCCAACCATCGTTGAAATGTCTAATGTTTTTTGTGCCTTGGTTGATCATGGGTTCAATGGCTATGACCATGCCGTTGAGGAATTTTTTACCCCTTCCTCTTTTGCCATAGTTTGGGATTTCGGGAGCTTCGTGCATCTCCTTGCCCAGTCCATGCCCTACCAGTTCTCTTACGACTCCATATCCAAAAGATTCTGAATAACTTTGTATAGCATGACCCAAATCTCCCACGCGATTGCCTTGACAAAAAGCCTCTATTCCAATATACAACGATTTTTTGGTTACTTCCAATAGTTTCTGGGTTTCTTCAGCCACTTCTCCTACTTGAAAAGTATAGGCATGATCTCCGTAAAACCCATTTTTAAGAACGCCACAGTCCACTGATAAAATATCTCCTTCCACTAGTGGATTCTTGTTGGGAATACCGTGTACTACTTGTTCGTTGGGACTCACACAAAGGGTGTTGGGAAAGTCATATAAACCCAGAAATCCAGGTTCTGCCTGATGATCACGGATAAAATTTTCTGCCAGTTGGTCTAAATGTAGGGTGGTTACCCCAGGTTGAATTTCCTTGGCCAACATGCCTAAGGTTTGGGATACAATCAATGCGCTTTCACGCATCAATTCTATTTCTTCTAAACTTTTGATACTTACCATGGATTACTCATAAGAATGGGTGTAGATTTCTCCTCTAATGATTTTTGCGACATCAGATTCAAGACTATTTACAGGGAACTCTACAAATCTATTGATTTCCTCTCCATTTTTAAAAAAAATAATGGTTGGTACATTAAAAACATCCAACCCTTTTTCAAAATTTTCTGGAGTGGTTTTTTCCTCACTCATGGCATACATTTCCAATTGGGACTGATCAAATTCTAATGCATCCAGTAACTTAAAAAAATGAGGTATCTCTCTCTGGCTATCGTCACACCAAGTCCCCATAAATATTTTAATTCGTACCCCTTTCAGAGAGGGTTTTATTTTTTTTACCCATTGATCATCAACGGTAATTCTGTCATAGGTTTTGTTAAACCAAGGGGTCAAGGTTGAAGATTGTAGATTGGCCAAGTTGATGGCACCCAATAGAATCATTTCACCACTAGTAGCCTCAACGGGTTTTGTTATTAAAGGATTTTGTGGGCTGGTGCCGCAACTCAAAACGATAACACTCAGTATGATCATTAAGCTTATTTTCATAATTCAGGGGTTTTGGATTGCTATTTAAACCAAAGGAGTACCAGTCATTGCTTTAGGAATTTCAACCGACATTAATTTTAAAATGGTCGGGGCAATGTCTCCCAATACCCCATCTTTAATAGGGGTAATGTCTTTGTCTACCAAGATCAAAGGAACGGGATTTGTAGTGTGAGCTGTATTCGGGGAACCATCGGCATTGACCATAGTCTCACAATTTCCGTGATCCGCAATAACGATGATTTTGTATTCATTTTCTAAAGCAGCATCAATAATTGTACCTGCACATTGATCAACAGTTTCACAAGCTTTAGTGGCTGCTTGTAAATCACCTGTATGGCCAACCATATCGGGATTTGCAAAATTCAAGCAGATAAAATCCGGATGCTCTTCTTTGATTTTCGGTAAGATGGCATCTCTAACATCAAAGGCGCTCATTTCGGGTTGAAGATCATAGGTTGCTACCTTTGGAGAAGGGCACATAATCCGTTCCTCACCTTCAAAAGGTTCTTCTCGACCTCCGTTAAAAAAGAAAGTTACATGGGGGTATTTTTCGGTTTCAGCAATTCGAATTTGAGATTTTCCTGCATTGGAAAGCGTTTCTCCCAGGGTGTCCATCAGGTTGTCTTTTTCAAAAACAACATTTATATTTTTAAATGTTTTATCGTAATTCGTGAGCGTCACATAATTCAAATCGAGCGGTGACATGTCCTGATCGGGAAAAGCTGTTTGAGATAGGGCCTGGGTCAATTGTCTCCCACGGTCCGTTCGGTAATTGAAAAAAATGACCACATCACCCTCAACAATTTTGGTGAGTGGCTGATTTTGTTCATTTGTGGCAATAAGAGGTTCGATAAACTCGTCTGTGACTCCAGATTCGTAACTGTCTTTAATACTTGTTACAAGGTTTTGAGTCAAAGTACCCTGACCGTGAACAAGAGCGTCATAAGCTTTCTTAACCCGCTCCCATCTTTTATCCCGATCCATAGCGAAGTATCGTCCTGTAAGTGAAGCTAATTTTCCACCAACGTCATCCAGTTTAGACAATAGTTTTTGGACGTAGCCCACCCCCGATTTGGGGTCAACATCTCGTCCATCGGTAAAACCATGAACAAATACTCCTGGGCAGTTATATTTTTTTGTCATGTCCAAAAGGCCGTCCAAATGATCCAAATGAGCGTGAACTCCCCCATCGGAAAGCAGTCCCAAAAAGTGTATATTTTTATTCTCGTTTTGGGCGTATTCAAAAGCATCGACCAATACAGGATTCTCCTCAACACTTTTATCCTCAATCGCTTTGGAAATTTTGACCAAGTCTTGATAAACAATTCTTCCAGCCCCAAGATTCATGTGCCCCACCTCGCTATTTCCCATTTGACCATCGGGAAGACCTACATTTTCACCGTCGGTTAAAAGAGCTGCATGAGCGTATTTTTCATACAAACCGTCGATTGTTGGTGTTTGGGCTAAATCAACTGCAGAAACTTCAGGATTGGGAGCAAAACCCCAACCGTCTAAAATCATCAAAATTACTTTTTTGGTCATTAATTCTTTTTTTACAAAGATAGCAATTCCCCCTGCTTGGGTTCTTTGGAAGTGAGGAAAAAATAAATTGTTGTTTCTTTGTATCAATGATTAAAAAAGGGGTTGTTTATTGTTCTACAGGAAGCCATTATCGCGTCAAATCTGAAGGGCAATTTTACGATTGCAGGATCAAAGGTAAATTCCGAATTCAGGGAATTAAAAGCACCAATCCAGTTGCTGTTGGAGACAAGGTTACATTTCAAATCGAATCCGGTGCAGGGGTAATTACTGCTATTGAACCCAGACAAAATTATATTGTCAGAAAATCTGTCAACCTTTCTAAACAAATTCACATCATCGCCTCCAATATCGATCAGGTTTTTTTAATGATCACTCTCAAAACGCCCCCTACATTTCCTGCTTTTATCGATCGATTTTTGGTAGCAGCCGAAGCCTACGATATCAATACTGTTTTGGTTTTCAACAAAATCGATCTATATAGTGCAGAAGAATTGGAGGAAATGAGAGCTTTGAAATCTGTTTATCAAAAAATTGGTTACAACTGCCACGAAGTTGTGTCAACCGACCTCAGTACTTTAGGAGCCATTCAAGAAAAAATGGCGGGTAAAGTCAGTATGTTTTCGGGTCACAGTGGCGTGGGTAAATCTACTTTGGTCAACACTTTGGCTCCCAGTTTAGATTTAAAAACGAGTCGTATTTCAATTCATCACCAACAAGGGCAACATACCACTACTTTTGCTGAAATGTTTGATTTGGAAGCAGAAGCGAAAATTATTGATACGCCTGGAATCAAAGGTTTTGGTGTAGTGGATATTGAAAAGGAAGAATTGTCAGGCTATTTTGTGGAGTTTTCTGTTTTGAAAGAGAATTGTAAATTCAATAATTGTAGGCATACCAGCGAACCTCAATGTGCAATTAAGACCGCCTTGGAGCAGGGTGAAATAGCCCCAAGTCGTTATAAGTCATATTTGCAACTATTGGAAGATGATCCCCTATACCGATAAGTTATGAGAATAGTTATTCAAAGAGTGCGTCAAGCCGAGGTAAAAGTTGCGGGAGACATTGTTGGATCGATTGGTAAAGGACTTTTAGTCTTTTTGGGTATTGAAAATGAAGATGATCAATCGGATGTAGCTTGGTTGGTGAACAAACTTGTCAATTTGAGGATTTTTAATGATAAAAATGATGTGATGAACCACTCCCTTATGGAAGAAGAGGGAGCTCTTTTGGTCATCAGCCAGTTCACTTTGATGGCAAGTACCAAGAAAGGTAACCGCCCTTCCTATATTCGTGCGGCCCGCCACGAAATAGCCATTCCATTATACGAACATTTTGTGACTTTGGCAGAGGAAAAATTGGGTAAAAAAGTGGCCAAAGGCGTGTTTGGTGCAGACATGAAAGTTAGCCTGTTGAATGACGGCCCCATAACCATTATCATCGACTCCAAAACAAGGGAATAATTCTAAAGTACATTAACCTCGAAATCCAATACGATTCCAAAAGCTTCTGATACCTTAGATTGAATGGCTTGAGCCAGTTCTTTAATTTCCATTCCAGAGGCATTGCCGTAATTGACCAAAACCAAAGCCTGATCTTTGTGAACCCCTGCGTCCTTTTTGCGATATCCTTTCCAACCCAGATGGTCAATTAACCACGCAGCAGGAATTTTTACGCTCCCTTCCATATCTGGATAATAAGGTATTTCTGGATATTGATTTTGAAGTGTTTTAAATTGAACTGAGGGAATTACAGGGTTTTTAAAAAAACTACCACTGTTGCCAATTTGTTTTGGGTCAGGTAATTTTGCTGATCGGATCTCGATAACTGCTTGGGCGATACTTTGGATACTGGAATCATGCCCTTCAAGCTTTTCAGACAATCCTCGATAGGAAGTATTGAATTTATGAGGAGATTTACTCAATTTAAAGGTTACAGAACAGATGATATATTGCCCCTTGAGTCTGTTTTTAAAAACAGAATTTCTGTATCCAAAATCACAATCTTTATTGGTAAAAATTTCAATTTTTTTAGTGTTCAACGAAAGGGCTTCGCAACTTTCAAAAACCTCTTTTAACTCAACGCCATAGGCTCCTATATTCTGAATGGGAGCAGCCCCTACACTGCCAGGAATAAGTGCTAAATTTTCTACACCTCCTAAATTTTTTTCCAAGCACCACAATACAAACTCATGCCAGTTTTCCCCAGCTGCTACCTTGACAGTGGCCCACTGGCCATCTTCTTGAACGACTTCCATACCTCGGTTTTCCATTCTGATGGTCAGTCCCTCAAAATCTTGTGTAAGCAGGAGATTGCTACCTCCCCCAAGAACCAATAATTCTTCTTTTTTATTTTGATTTAAAACCTCGATCAATGCTTCAGTATTTTCAATACCAATGAATTTTTTTGATTTTACCGAGATACCAAAAGTATTAAAGGGTAGAAGTGAAATGTTTTCTTGGAAATTCAATACCATAGCTGTAATATAGAAAATGCCTATGAATTATTGTAGGCTTCCAAAGCTTTTTCGAGAATTTCGGCGGCGCGTATGAGTTTTTTACTTTCCAGTACAAAGGCCAATCGGACTTGATCTTTACCCAATTCAGGAGAAGAATAAAAGCCTGCAGCAGGGGCCAACATTACCGTCTGTCCTTGGTCTTCAAAATCGGTAAGTAAAAACTTAGAAAAATCTTCTGCACTATCTACTGGGAGTTTGGCAATACAATAGAACGCACCCATGGGGTTGGAAACCGCAACGTTTTCAATCTTTTGGAGTGCTGCAATCGTTACTTTTTTCCTTCTGGCATACTCTTTTTTTACCCCTTCCAAATAGGAGGGAGGTGCTTTAATAGCCGCTTCGCTTGCCATCAGTGCCAAGGCTGGAGGAGACAATCGGAGGTGAGCAAATTTTAGGGCAGTGGCCATCAGTTCTTTATTTTTTGAAATCATACAGCCCACTCGTGCACCACATAGACTGTAACGTTTAGACACCGAGTCAATCATTATAGCGTGTTGGCTTCCCTTTTCGTCTATTAAAACAGAATAATGCACATCATCCGTATAAATAAACTCTCTATACACCTCGTCAACAATGATAAAAATATCTTCTTCTATGGCAAGGTCAATCAAAGCTTTGATTTCTGTTTCACTGTAAAGATAACCTGTTGGGTTACTGGGGTTACAGATGAGTATCGCTCTGGTTTTGTCGGTAATTTTTTCTTTTAATTTTTGAAGTGGTGGCAGTTCAAATTGATTGTCAAAATCAGAAACGACGGGCACAACTTCTACACTAGAAGCGGCGGCAAAACCATTGTAATTAGCATAAAAAGGTTCAGGGATAATGATTTCATCTCCTGCGTCACAAATAACATTGAGGGTAAAAGACAGCGCCTCGCTGGCTCCAGTAGTTACGATAATATCATCTGGATCAATGGTTATTCCATGTTGACCATAATAGCTGCACAAATGAGTTCGATAAGAAAGGGCTCCTTGAGAAGAGCCATAGGGAAGAAGCGTTAGCTCGTGATCACGAACCATGTCCATGGCCTCTTGGGGGGCTTCTATATCGGGTTGCCCAATGTTGAGATGCAAAACTTCTATCCCACGGGATTTGGCTTGATCGGCATGGACCACCAATTTTCTTATGGGAGAGGAGGGCAGTGTTTGACCTTTATTGGAAATTTTTGGCATCCTAAAATTTGTGATTGCAAATATTCAAAAAAAAATACCTTATTCTCAACTGATGGTCGAAAATTATCAATTGACTCGGAGGCTTATGTTTTAGTTGGCCAACACGTTACCTTTGATTTTTAATGCGATGATAGAAGTCGAAACCACATTAGTGTTTACTGTAACGGTTTTTCTAAATACGCCTACACGGTTGGTGTCATACCGAACTGTAATTTCTCCCTTTTCACCAGGAGCGATAGGAGCCTCTGGTTTTTTGGGAATCGTACAACCACAACTGGACCTTACACCTTGAATCTCCAAGGGCGCATCTCCTGTATTTTCGAAAACAAAAGTTCGAACGCCATCACTGCCTTTCGCAATATCCCCATAATCGATGGTCTCGGTCTCAAAGCTTATCATGGGAGCCTTGGCTTGAGCACTCAATCCAAGGGGAGCGAAAATCAATAAAATAAAAATGACTACTTTTTTCATTGCTAATAATACTATTCCATAAATTTACAACTTTATACACAAAACCAAAATTGACAGGGTTTTTATAATCCCAAAAGGGTTACTACTTTTGTCAAATAATTTAAAGGCCTACCACAATTCATGCAGATTCCATCTAAGTTTGTTTCCCAAAACGTTGAAGACAAATGGTACTCTTATTGGATGGAAAAAGATTTTTTTTCTTCTATTCCAGACGATAGAGAGCCCTACACCATCGTTATACCTCCCCCCAATGTTACTGGAGTATTGCATATGGGACATATGTTGAACAACACCCTACAGGATATCATCATCCGCCGTGCCAGGATGATGGGTTATAACGCTTGCTGGGTTCCTGGAACCGACCATGCTTCAATTGCAACAGAAGCCAAGGTGGTGGCCAAACTCAAGGAACAAGGGATAGAAAAGTCATCCCTCAGTCGAGAAGATTTTCTCAAACACGCTTGGGACTGGACCCATGAATATGGTGGTGTAATATTAGAGCAACTCAAAAAATTAGGCTGTTCTTGCGATTGGAGCCGAACTAAATTTACTTTGGACGAGAACATGTCGGCATCGGTGATCGACACCTTTATTAGACTCCACCACAAAGGCTTAATCTACAGGGGGTACCGGATGGTCAATTGGGATCCCGAGGCCAAAACTACCCTGTCCGATGAAGAAGTGATCTACGAAGCCCTCAGTCGTGAAGATTTTATCAAACACGCTTGGGACTGGACCCATGAATATGGTGGTGTAATATTAGAGCAACTCAAAAAATTAGGCTGTTCTTGCGATTGGAGCCGAACTAAATTTACTTTGGACGAGAAAATGTCGGCATCGGTGATCGATACCTTTATTCGACTCCACAACAAAGGCTTAATCTATAGGGGGTACCGGATGGTCAATTGGGATCCCGAGGCCAAAACTACCCTGTCCGATGAAGAAGTGATCTACGAAGAGCGTGACGGTCAATTGTACCACATTGCCTATTCGGTGTTAGACAGTGACGAGAAAGTTATCGTTGCAACTACTCGCCCCGAGACCCTCTTGGGAGATACGGCAGTATGTATTCACCCCGAAGATAAACGCTATTCCCACCTCAAGGGGAAGCAGTTGGTGGTACCCTTAGCGCAACGTAAAATCCCTATCATTGAAGATGATTATGTTGACATCGAGTTTGGGACAGGCTGTCTTAAAGTTACCCCTGCACATGATGTCAATGACAAAGCCTTAGGCGAAAAACATCAATTGGAGGTCATCGATATTTTTAATGAAGATGCCACTTTAAATCATCACGGTTTGGAATTCGAAGGGATGGATCGTTTTGAGGCTCGAAAAAAAATTGTTAAAGCTTTGGAGCTTTCGGGTGAGTTGATAAAGAAAGAAAACCACCGCCATAAAGTAGGAACCTCTGAAAGGACTAAAGCAGTCATCGAACCCCGCCTATCGGATCAGTGGTTTCTCAAAATGGAGGACTTGGCACAACCCGCCATCAAGTCAGTACTGCAGAGTGATGAAATCCAGTTGGTACCCGAAAAATTCAAGAATACCTATCGACATTGGATGGAGAATATCCGTGATTGGAATATTTCCAGACAATTGTGGTGGGGGCAGCAAATCCCTGCCTATTATTTCGGAAAAGACAATTCTCAATATGTTGTGGCCAAAGACAAAGCCACCGCCCTTGAACTGGCCAAAGGAGCTTCTGGTAATTCTAATCTACAAACTTCCGATTTACGTCAAGATGAAGATGTATTGGATACTTGGTTCTCATCGTGGCTTTGGCCTATATCTGTTTTTAATGGAGTTCTAGAGCCCGACAACCCCGATGTCAACTATTACTACCCAACCCAAGATTTGGTTACGGGACCCGATATACTGTTTTTTTGGGTGGCACGGATGATCATCTCGGGATACGAATTACGGCAGGAAAAACCTTTTTCAAATGTCTATTTGACGGGATTGGTACGCGACAAACAAGGCAAAAAAATGTCCAAACAATTGGGTAATTCTCCCGATGCATTGGCTTTGATAGATCAATATGGTGCTGATGCCGTTAGGGTAGGACTTATGCTGAGCTCTGCGGCCGGCAACGACCTCCTGTTTGATGAAAGTCTTTGCCAACAAGGGAAAAACTTTGCCAACAAAATTTGGAATGCCTATCGTTTGGTCGAGGGCTGGAAAGTGGTCGAAACATCCGAAATACCTCCCCTTAACAAAGCAGCCATTGAGTGGTATAACAACCTATTCCAACAGGCAGTGAATACAATCGACGATCACTTTAGCAAGTACAGAATTTCTGATGCTTTGATGACGTTGTACAAATTGATTTGGGATGATTTTTGTTCTTGGTTTTTGGAAATGATCAAGCCCAATTATGAGGAATCGATTGATAAAGCCACAGTGATAGCTGTAAAAACACTATTTGAGAACAACCTCAGATTACTGCATCCTTTTATGCCCTTTTTGAGCGAAGAACTTTGGCATCACATCGCCAAACGAGAAGCCTCAGAAGCTTTGGTTGTTTCCGATTGGCCCAAGGCACTGTCTTGGGACCAGCAATACATCAATGATTTTGACATCATAAAACAAATCATAGGGGGTATCCGAAACTTTAGAAAGGAAAAAAACATCGGCTTCAAAGAACAGTTGACTTTAATTTCAGAGAGTTCAATTCCCCATCCTGAGGTGGTTGTAAAACTGGGTCAGTTGGTCGCTGTAATTGACCAAGTTGAAGAAGAAGGTCAGCCTTTAGGATCCTTTAGAGTAGGGCAATCCGAGTTTTTTATCCCGATCAATGAGGCCGTTGATCCTGTGGAGGAACGCAAAAAGTTAACTCAAGAACTGGAATACGCCAAAGGTTTTCTTAAATCGGTAGAAAAGAAATTATCCAACGAACGCTTTGTGTCTAATGCCCCCGAAAAAGTCATTGAGTTAGAACGTAAAAAAGCAGCCGATGCTCAGGATAAAATTGACTTGCTAGAAAAAAGCTTAAGCCAACTTTAATCAAATCTCTGCGATACAGTCTTGGCCACCCTTAACGATTTGATCTTTTTTTACATTGATTTGGGTGCCTATCGGTAGGAAAACATCAACCCGCGATCCGAACTTAATAAAACCTGCATCGGTTCCTTGCACCACTTTATCTCCTACTTTGGCGTAGTTAACGATGCGTCGGGCAACGGCTCCAGCAATTTGACGGTATAATATTTGCCCTACTGTTTTGTTTTCTACCACCACAGTCGTTCTTTCATTTAGTTCCGAGGATTTAGGATGCCAAGCGACGAGGTATTTTCCAGGGTGGTATTTGCTAAAGACTACCGATCCGCTGATGGCGTAGCGGGTAACGTGGACGTTGATTGGAGACATAAAAATCGATACCTGCAAACGTTTGTCTTTAAAAAACTCTTTCTCAAAAACTTCTTCTATGACCACCACTTTTCCATCTACAGGAGAGATGATGTGATGATCGTTTAGGACGGTTACCCTTTTTGGATTTCTGAAAAATTGAAGTACCAACACCATTATTACCACACTTGCTACCTGAAGGGATTTTTGTATCCAAAAATTTTCGATAAGATATTCTGAAGCCAAAGCGATGGCTGCACACAATAAAAATGTGTTGATGATAATTTTAAAACCTTCTTTATGAAACATATTCTTTTAGATTAAGTAATAAGTAAAACCAAGGTGCTACAAAAATGGCACTATCCATACGGTCAAAAAAACCGCCATGTCCTGGGATCAATGATCCACTGTCTTTTACTTTTGCATAGCGTTTGAATTGGGATTGAATCAAATCCCCTAAGCTGGCCAGACTGGCAGTGAGGAAGGCTGTTATCAAATAAAACGCCAAACTGTGGTTGCTGTAGAATATTTGAAAAATAAAGGCAGCTACAATAGAGAAAAAGAGTCCACCGAAAAATCCTTCCCATGATTTATTGGGTGAAATTCTGGAGAATAAAGGGTTCTTACCCAGTTTTTTCCCTATCAAATAGGCAAAAGAATTGTTGGTCCAAATCAACAGAAAAAACAACATAACATTTTTGGGCTCAAAGCCTTCTGCGCTTCCTGCTAAGGCAATGATAAAAAAACATCCCAAGCCCAAATAGAAAAGTGTGAGCAAGGTTTTAGATAGATACTTTAACTGTATGATTCGTGGAGTAAAAAGCCAATAGACCAAAAAAACATGGGCAATCAAAACACTGATAAGCGGATAAAACAATTCGGGAGTATTGATTTTGGATTGGTAAAAATTATATACCAAAAGTACCACCAAAGCCATGGGCATATAACTTTTATGGTCGATCAAACGTTGAAACTCAATGATGGCCAAAGTCGAAAATAGTAGAATGATCAGGGTGAAGGACAACTGATGAAAGAATACAGAGCCCAAAATCAAGGTCGCATACAATAAGCCTGAAATTCCCCTGACGTATAACTCTTTCATTATTTAATTCTCTTGAAGGATTAAATATAGGTTTTTCGCACTATTCCCGTAAGATAAAAAATCATTTTCATCGTTTACATTTTTCACATTTAAGGTAGTAATGTTGGTAGGAAGTGGATTAACATACCTTTTTTTCAGCTCGCTCATCCCTTCACTTACATCGGCTACAAAGCGATCTAAGCTTGAGAAAACAATAAAAAAATCAGGTAATTCTTCGAGTTTAAAATCTTTTATTTGATGTTGACATACAAGAAGGTTACCTATATTGGCGACCAAATACTCGCAACCCATAAGTAGTGCCTTATAATGATGTGGATCGAATGTATTGGGAGGACTTTCCAGCCCGAATCTTTGGGAGAGTTGTGGATCAAAACAAAGGATGTCTTCCGTTTTCCATTGGTTTTCTTCGATAATCAGTTGAAAGAATTTATTGGTGGACTCAAAGAAGGTTACCTATATTGGCGACCAAATACTCGCAACCCATAAGTAGTGCCTTATAATGATGTGGATCGAATGTGTTGGGAGGACTTTCCAGCCCGAATTTTTGGGAGAGTTGTGGATCAAAACAAAGGATGTCTTCCGTTTTCCATTGGTTTTCTTCGATAATCAGTTGAAAGAATTTATGGGTGGACTCAAGGTTTTCGCTATAGATGAACTTCCCCCCTTTTTGGGTAAACTTTTCAGCGAAAACGATTTCAATCTCGCCTTTTTCTTCAGGAAGGTAGGGACTTTTGGAGGGGGAGAATTCCCTGTTTTTTTTTGCACCGAACAGTTTGCTCCAAAAACCCACAATAGATTAATTGACGGCTACACTAACCCCTTTTGTTCCATCTTCCTTGTCATCGGGTTTTGTGTCATAGGGACGCTCTCCAAGGATATTAAAAAGATCATCTTTAAAAATCACTTCCTTCTCCAATAATCTCTCTGCAAGTTGCTTGAGTTTGGTTTTGTTTTTATTCAGCAGATCACAAGCTCTTTTGTATTGCAATTCAATAATGTCTGAAATTTCTTTGTCGATTACTTGGGCTGTTTTTTCAGAATAGGGTTTGGTAAAGCTATTTTCTGTTTGTCCTGTAGAGTCGTAATAAGTAATATTACCTAGGGTGTCATTCAGACCATAGACAGAAACCATAGCTCGGGCCTGTCGCGTTACTTTTTCAAGGTCACTAAGAGCACCAGTGGATATTTTATCGAATATTATTTTTTCGGCAGCTCTTCCTCCCAATGCAGCACACATTTCGTCTAGCATTTGTTCTGTTCTAACGATCAATCTTTCCTCAGGAAGGTACCATGCGGCTCCAAGCGATTGTCCTCTAGGAACAATGGTCACCTTTACCAAAGGAGCTGCGTGTTCCAACAACCAGCTTACAATGGCATGGCCTGCTTCGTGGAAAGCGATCGTTTTCTTTTCTTCTGGGGTAACGATTTTATTTTTCTTTTCTAACCCTCCGACAATTCGGTCTACTGCATCAAGAAAATCTTGTTTACCAACCGATTTTTTGTTTTTTCGAGCGGCTATTAGGGCAGCCTCATTACAAACATTAGCAATATCAGCACCAGAAAAACCGGGAGTTTGTTTGGCTAGAAATTCAACGTCAAGGGTTTTTACACTTTTCAGTGGTTTTAAGTGAACTTTAAATATCTCACGTCTTTCATTCAGATCAGGAAGGTCAACATAAATTTGTCTGTCAAATCGGCCTGCACGCATCAAAGCTTTGTCCAAAACATCGGCGCGGTTGGTGGCTGCCAAAACAATAACATTGGTATTGGTACCAAACCCATCCATTTCGGTTAACAGTTGGTTGAGTGTATTTTCACGCTCATCATTGGAACCTGTAAAATTATTTTTTCCTCTGGCACGTCCAATGGCATCAATCTCATCAATAAAAATGATAGATGGGGATTTGTCTTTGGCTTGTTTGAATAAATCTCTTACCCTAGAAGCACCTACTCCCACAAACATTTCCACAAAATCTGAACCCGACAATGAGAAAAAAGGGACTTTGGCTTCACCAGCAACGGCCTTGGCCAACAGGGTTTTTCCCGTTCCAGGAGAACCAACCAGCAATGCACCTTTGGGGATTTTACCTCCCAAAACAGTATATTTTTTTGGATTTTTTAGAAAATCTACGATTTCCTGAATTTCTTCTTTGGCACCTTCCAAACCTGCTACGTCTTTGAAAGTGGTTTTGACTTCAGTATTTTGATCAAATAGCTTTGCTTTCGATTTTCCTATATTGAAAATCTGTCCACCAGGACCTCCAGCACCACCACCAGACATTCTTCTCATCAGAAAAATCCATACCCCAATGATAATAATGATGGGAAGGAAACCAAGAATCACATCCATCCAACGATTTTCGATCGTCATGAATTCATAACGGAATTCAATTCCTTTTTCTTTGGCTTGTTCTAACTTCCGTTGGAAAAGCTCAAGATTTCCAACCTCAAACTCATAATGGGGTCCACTGGTGTTTTCTTGACCAATGATGTTTTTAGACTTTGCATTTTGGTGAGTACTCTTGTCCAATCCATAACTGTTCAAGGTTACTTTGGCCAATTTTTGATTAACAACAATAATTTCTTCGACGTCTCCTTCATTGAGGAAGCGCTCAAAATCAGAAATGTTGGTCTTACTGACGGTTTGCCAGTTACTGTCACCACCAAACATACTCATACCTAGCAATACGGTGATAATGATCCCATAAACCCAGTACGGATTAAACTTTGATTTATTGTCTTTTCCTTCTTTCATATTCATTTAATAATTCGATGCGATTTCTGTAGTTTTGGCATCACCCCAAAGTTCTTCAATATTATAATATTCTCTAATGTGCTTTTGAAAAACGTGAACAACTATGTTGATATAATCAATCAAAACCCACTCTGCATTATCACTTCCTTCTGTGTGAAAAGGCTTTTCCTTTAACTCTTTACTGACCGTTTTTTGAATGGCACTTACAATTGCATTGACGTGCGTATTTGAACTTCCGCTACAAACCACGAAGTAATTGCAAACCGTATTCTCGATGTCTCGGAGATCCAAGAGTCTAACATCCAAACCTTTAACATTTTCTATGCCCGTAATGATGTTTGAAATCAATGCATCTTCACTAGATTTCGGTTTTGCCATTAAAAAATTTTAGTTTTATACAAATTTATTACTTTTTACATTCATAGCGTTCTAATTCCATGAGCTATTTCAACATAATCAAACTTGATGCCACAGCCTCTTCCAACGATTGGCTAAAGGAAAAATTATTATCTGGTAGTTGTGTTGATGGGCAAGTAGTATGGGTAAAAAATCAAACAAAAGGAAGAGGTCAAAGAAGCAAAACATGGGTTACCGACCCCGGAAAAAACCTTACATTCAGCCTGCTTAAACAATTTCCGAGTCTATCTGTGCAACATTCTTTTTTGATTAATTGTGCCGTGACCCTATCCATTGTAGCGGCAGTAAAAGAAAGGATAGATATTGATTTAAAGTTGAAATGGCCTAACGACATTTTGTCAGGTAAAAACAAAATAGGAGGTGTTTTGATTGAAAACATGGTCAAAGGGGACCGTATTGGAAGCTCCATTATTGGTATTGGAATCAATGTCAATCAAGATCATTTTGAGGGTTTGTCTCATGCGAGTTCTTTGATATTGAAAACTGGATTGAGTTTCGAGCTTGGAGATCTGTTGAATGGTATTTTAAAAAAACTGCAGATTTATCTGGATCAACTCGTGGAAAAAAAAGGAGACGGACTATTAGAACAATATGAAAACTATCTTTTTGAAAAAGGAAAGCTTTCGTCATTTCAAGATGCTAGTGGAAAGTTTCAAGGAACCATTATTGGGGTAACCAAAAATGGCTTGTTGAAGATTCAAAAATCAATGGGAGAGGTTTCATGCTATTCCCACGGAGCCATTCAAATGATTTTTTAGCTGGGTTTCCATTCTGAAGGCGAGACCCGCCACGACTGAAGTACTGATATTTCTTCTGGCTCGACATATTCCGATTTTTCGGCTTCGAGGATCAAGTGATCATAATCGCTGAGGGTGTGTAACTGAACTTCTGCTGCCTTAAAATTATCTATCGCCAATTGAAAACCATAGTCGAAAAGCCCTAACATCCCCAATACTTCAATCCCATTTTTTTGAAGTGCTTTAACAGCATTTAAGCTACTTTTTCCAGTAGAGATCAAGTCTTCTATCACCAAAACCTTTTGATTGGGATTGATTTGTCCTTCAATTTGATTTTGTCTTCCATGAGATTTGGGTTCTGGCCTGACATAGATAAAAGGGGTATTGAGAACATCAGCGACCAACATGCCTATCCCAATGGCTCCTGTTGCTACTCCAGCAACCACATAGTCCTGACCATATATTTTTTGGGCTTGTTCCCCTATTTTTTTGGCCAAATAATTCCTTATTTCTGGATAGGACAGACTGATTCTGTTATCACAATAAATGGGAGATTTCCAACCACTTGCCCATGTGTAGGGATTTTTTGGATTCAATTTTATTGCATTAATTTGCAGAAGGAATTTAGCGGTTTGTTGGGCCGTTTTCTGATCGTAAATCATACGCAAATGTATAAAGTTTTTTTCAATAGAAAATTTGTTATTTTGACCACCAAAATCGTTGAGCATCACGATGAAGCCCCCCTCTTTTATTTAAAGTACATCAATCAAGATCAGATTATTTCAGCGCTAAAATCCAAAAAGGTAGAGGGGATTTATTTGTATCACCCCAAAGAGGAAAAACTTTGGAAACACATGATGAAGCGCTTTCCTTTAATAGAAGCAGCGGGAGGTTTAGTAAAACATCATAATGGTAAAATCTTATTCATTTATAGAAATAAAAAATGGGACCTACCCAAAGGCAGAATTGAAAAAAAAGAAATGCTCATTGATGGCGCCGTAAGAGAAGTAATGGAAGAAACTGGGGTAAAAGATTTGATTGTCAAAAAAAACCTTACCCATACTTTTCATATTTTTTCGAGAAACGGTCATTATAAACTCAAAAAAACCTACTGGTATTTGATGACCACTTCCTATGACGGCATTCTAGCCCCCCAATTGGATGAAGGAATTGCTTTGGCAGCGTGGAAAAAGAAAAAGGAGATTCCGCAGTTAATGCAAAATGCTTATGAAAACATCAAATTACTACTAAAAGAAATAGAGCTTTACTAATTTAAAGACGTACCGAACCAGGAACCAGTTGGGAATAGTCCCCCTTATTGGAAATGATTTCTCTGACAATACTACTGCTAATAAAGGAAGTTTTGGCTGCCGTCAATAAAAAAACAGTTTCAATGCCTGACAAAGCTCTATTGGTATGGGCAATGGCTTTTTCAAATTCAAAATCGGCTGGATTTCTCAATCCTCGGATGATAAAGTTGGCTTGAACTTTTTTGCAAAACTCAATGGTCAATCCTTCATACTGGGAAACCGAAATATTTTTGTAATTAGAAAAGGTTTCTTCGATAAAAGCCATTCTTTTATTCAGCGGAAACATGTATTTTTTATCGGAATTAGTGCCCACACCGATGACGATTTCATCAAAAAGAGGAACACTTCGTTCAATAATATCTAGATGACCCAGTGTTATTGGATCAAAGGAACCAGGAAATAAAGCACGTTTCATCTGTTAATATTTATTATTTTTCAATGGTCAGATGGAACATCCAAATGTTCAATAATATCTAGATGACCCAGTGTTATTGGATCAAAGGAACCAGGAAATAAAGCACGTTTCATCTGTTAATATTTATTATTTTTCAATGGTCAGATGGAACATCCAAATTATCATATCGGTGTTTGATTAAAACTTAATCTTGGATGTTTCATACCACTAAATTAGGAGTTTTTTTTCATTGCTTCCGAGAGCAGGGATTCAAAAAAGTCTGTCAATTCTATTCCTGCGGCTTTCACTTGCTGAGGAATAAGACTGGCGGCAGTTAGTCCAGGTATTGTATTGACCTCTAGCAGGTGAGGTATTCCATCAACGATGATAAATTCACTTCTACAAACTCCTTTGAGTTTCAATTTTTCGTAAAGTTTTTCAACGATGGTATTTACCTTATTGGTAAGGACTTCATCCAGTCTGGCGGGCGTGATTTCCTCCGATTTGCCATTGTATTTGGCGTCGTAATCAAAAAAATCATTTTCTGAAATGATTTCAGTAATAGGAAGAACCTTTACCTCACCCTCCACAGCATAGGCGCCAACAGATATCTCCATTCCAACCAATTCAGATTCTATGATCAACTGATCATCCTCCTTTAAGGCAGTATGAATGGCACCTTCTAAGTCCTTTTTTTTGTATGCTTTTACGATACCATAGCTACTACCAGAACTATTCGGCTTAACAAAACAAGGTAAACCTACCTTTTTTTCTATGGCATCGATATTTATAACATCTCCCTTATCAAAAAGAAATGATTTTGCTACTGGAACCCCCAAATCTTTAACCTTTTTTAGACACTCTCTTTTATCAAAAGTTAGTGCTGCAATAGACTGATTACAACTAGTATGTGGAATTTTTTGCAAGGCTAATTTTTTCGCCAATTGTCCATCTTCACCAGGAGCTCCGTGTATTGCATTGAAGATTACATCAAAATGCACAGTTTTACCTTCCATTTGGAAAGTGAAATTCTTAAGATTGAGGGAGTAGGTGTTTTCCTGAGTGTCAACAACAGTCCATTGGTCGAAGTCAACCAATATTTTGAAGCATTTCCATTTGGCGGAGGGTAGAAACTGAAAAACGGTACTGCCACTTTCAAGGGAAATTTCTCTCTCTGAAGAATGGCCGCCCATGGCGATACCCACTACTTTTTTGCCCATAAATAAGCTTTTAACAAAGGTATTGCATTTAAAATTAATCCTAAAGCCCATTGATTTATTATCTTTGGAAGGTTAAACCGATGATGAATTTCTTTAGATTTCTTATTAGTAAAACTTTGGCCCTCCAACTACTACTCGCTCTTTTGGTTGGAATTCTTTTTGTATATCTCAGTTTGGGATTTTTAAAATACATCACTTTTCACGATGAATATCAAAAAGTGCCAGATCTCAGGGGCATTCCACTAATCAACTTATCTCAAATTGTTGCAGACAAAAACTTGAGATACGAAATTATCGATTCTTCAAAATTCACTCCCAATTTACCACCCCTTAGTGTTATAGAACACTTACCAGGCCCTGGCGACTTGGTAAAGAAAAATCGAAATATTTATATTACACTAAACCCTTCAGGTTACCGAAGAATCAGTGTCCCCGATGTAGTTCAAATAACTCGTAGGAATGCAGAAGTAACATTAATGTCTGTTGGGTTTTCAATAGGGGAGATTAGTTTTAGAAACGACATTGGGAAGAATATGGTTTTGGAAATGCGCTACAAAGGAGAGCCTCTTAAGCCAGGAACACTACTACAAAAAACAGCCGAGATAGATTTGGTTTTGGGCAATGGAAGAAGAAAATAGAGTTACTCCAGTGACAGCACTTTCCGATGAGCAGGAGTATGAACATTATGCTTTTGATGCCGATTCTGGGCAAGAGCCTTTACGGATTGACAAATTTTTGATGAATCGCATCGAGAATGCCACACGTAATAAAATCCAGCAAGGTGCGAAGTCAGGAGCTATTCAAGTCAATGGAAGCCCAGTCAAATCCAACTACAAGGTAAAAGGAGGTGATCAAATCAGGGTGGTGTTTTCGCATCCTCCACACGAAAATTTATTGGTTCCTGAGGATCTCAGTATAGACATTGTTTATGAAGACGATGATCTTATTGTGGTCAATAAACAGGCAGGCATGGTGGTACATCCTGGACATGGAAATTACACCGGAACATTGATCAATGGTTTGTTGCATCATTTTGAGCAATTACCAATGAATTCAAGCAACCGACCTGGTTTGGTTCATCGCATTGACAAAGATACCAGTGGGCTTTTGGTGGTGGCCAAGACCGAATTGGCTATGACCGAATTGGCCAAACAATTTCACGATAAAACCTCTTCAAGGAAATACATCGCATTGGTTTGGGGAGACGTAAAAGAAGAAGAAGGAACTGTGGAGGGGCATATTGGTCGTCATCCCAAAAACAGACTTCAAATGACAGTTTTTCCAGACGGAAGTTCCGGAAAAATAGGCATCACCCATTACAAGATTATTGAAAGATTGGGTTATGTCACCTTGATTGAATGTCGATTGGAGACGGGCAGGACGCATCAAATCCGCGCACACATGAAGTCCATTGGTCACACCTTGTTCAATGACGCCCGCTATGGTGGAGACGCCATTCTTAAAGGCACTACCTTTACTAAATACAAACAATTCGTTCAAAACTGTTTTAGCCTTTTGCCTCGTCAAGCCCTTCACGCCAAAACATTGGGATTTGACCACCCCACCCAAAAAAAATGGATGGATTTTGAAACCCCACTCCCACATGACATGATGACGGCCATCGATAAATGGCGAAGTTATGCCCAGCATAAGCATTTCTAATCCTTTTATCAGCGTAGACAATCCTTTAGAATTGGTTTTCAGATGAATTCCTTATAACTTTGAAAAAAAGTTGTTTATGAAAATGGTCATTTCTCCGGCAAAATCTCTCAATTTTGAGTCAAATCTGCCTACCGAACAAAATTCAAATCCCTGTTTTTTAGCAGAGGCGGATCGGATCAACAGATTGCTCAAGGACAAAAGCCCAGCTGAACTATCGCAATTGATGAAAATTTCCGATAAACTCGGGAACCTCAATTGGGAAAGAAATCAAAACTTCAAAACTCCTTTTGATAAAAATAATGCCCGACCTGCTGTTTATACTTTTGATGGAGATGTCTATTCTGGATTGGATATCTATAGCCTCCCCACAGAAAAAATTAAATTACTTCAGAACAGCCTCAGGATTCTATCGGGTTTATATGGAGTTCTAAAGCCTTTGGATTTAATTCAGCCCTATCGATTGGAAATGGGGACAAAGTTTCCAGTTGAAAAAAATAAAAACCTTTACGATTTTTGGAAGCAAAGAATTACTGGATTCCTCAATAATGAATTGGAGGAAAACGAACTTTTTGTCAATTTGGCCAGCAATGAATATTTTTCTGCCATAGACACCAAAGTACTGAAGACCCAGGTAATCACCCCCCAGTTTAAGGATTATAAAAACGGAACTCTAAAAATGATCTCCTTTTATGCCAAAAAAGCCAGAGGCATGATGGTACGTTACCTCCTAGATGTGGAGAATGTTACGTCCGATACTTTATTGGATTTCAACTATGGAGGCTATGCCTATAGTGAAGATCATACCGAGTCCAAGCTGGCTCCAGTTTTTATTAGATAATTTACAAAAG
>Ga0209603_1001744_pt1 | contig 21910 bp, 18 predicted proteins | sample COGITO_mtgs_1206_FD_184812 | JGI IMG/M metagenome (GOLD analysis project Ga0209603, IMG submission 184812) | Pelagic marine microbial communities from North Sea - COGITO_mtgs_120607 (SPAdes) (version 2) | ecosystem: Environmental > Aquatic > Marine > Epipelagic ... | reverse complement strand
TTTCCTTTCATCCTTTTATTACAATAAAATAGTTGCTATTTTAGAGCTTTATGAAACAGCTAGGTCTTACTTCGAACATGCAACGGAACGATTATTCAAGTGGTCAACTTCATTTTTTAACAACTATGACAACAAGCAACAAATGAAGAGAAGAACCTTTTTAGATCAAAGTTCTTTAGGAGTCACAAGTCTTTTGATTGCACCCCATGTTCTGGGATGTGCACCAAAAACAGAAACTCAAGCTGTAATAGGAAAAAGCACACCCTATGTAATCAGCACTTGGAATGTTGCTCAGGCCAATACAATTGCAGGAAAGGCATTGGAAGAAGGAGCAAACGCCTTAGATGCGGCTGTTGCAGGAGTTGCTTTTGAAGAGGCCAATATCCAAAACACTACCGTGGGAAAAGGCGGGGCTCCGGATCGGGATGGAAACGTCACCCTAGATGCCTGTGTCATGAATCACCTCGGTGACTGTGGAGCAGTCCTTGCTGTCGAAAACATCACCCATGTGGCGGCGTTGGCCAAAGACGTAATGGAACAAACCCCACATGTCATATTAGCAGGAGCAGGTGCCCGTAAGTTTGCTTTGGAGCAGGGCTATACGCCTGAAGATCTCCTAACCGATTCCAGCAAAAAAGCCTGGGAAAAATGGAAAGAAAAAGGAAATTACCAACCTGAAATCAACGTGGAAAATCACGATACTATCGGGATGCTTTGTTGTGACGCGAAAGGCAACTTGTCTGGGGTTTGTACTACCAGTGGACTGGCGTATAAGATGCAAGGCCGCGTAGGAGACTCCCCAATCATTGGTTCGGGTTTGTATCTCGACAACGAAGTGGGAGGTGCCGTAGCTACAGGGCTGGGCGAAGAGGTCATTAAAACGGTGGGAAGTTTCCTAATCGTGGAACTGATGCGCCAGGGGCGGACTCCACAACAAGCTTGTGAAGAAGCGGTCCAGCGAATTATAAAAAAACAAAAAGGAAAACCTGATTTTCAAGTGGCGTACGTCGCAACGAATAAAAAAGGAGAAATTGGAGCCTACAGCGTACACTCAGGATTCTCCTATTCCTTGTATAAAAATCAAAACAATCAAAACATTGAATCTAATTCAGTTTTTTAAATCAAATCCAAATGGAGATCATAAAAAATGACAAAACCTACGATGTGGTCATCGTAGGATCTGGAGCCGGTGGAGGAATGGCAACAAAAATTTTAACAGACAATGGGCTAACGGTAGCTTTGATGGAGGCGGGTCCTTTTTTCGATCCTGCCAATCCAGATCAGCAACTTCATTTAAAATGGCCCTATGAGTCTCCTAGGAGAGGACGCGGATCCACCCGAGCCTTTGGTGATTATCACGCTTCCTATGGCGATTGGTCCCTGGACGGTGAACCCTACAAAATGAAAGAAGACACAAAGTTCAGCTGGTGGAGAAGTCGTATGTTAGGGGGACGAACCAATCACTGGGGAAGAATCTCCCTGCGGTTTGGTCCAAATGATTTCAAACGAAAAAGTATCGATGGATTGGGAGACGATTGGCCAATTGGTTATGACGACCTCAAACCTTATTACGATAAAGTAGATAAGTACATCGGTGTGTCCGGTTCTAAGGAGAATATCTACAACGAACCCGATGGCTTTTTTCTCCCTCCAGCGAAACCAAGACTGCACGAACTGTATTACAAAAAAGGAGCGGAAAAAGCAGGGGTAAAAGTGATGCCTTCTAGACTTTCCATAGTGACCAAACGTATCAATAACGAGCGTGGGGTGTGTTACTATTGCGGAAATTGTGGACGCTCATGTGGGGTTTATGCCGATTTTTCAGCTAGTTCTTGTTTGGTTTTTCCCGCCCAAAGAAATGCTCAGGGAAGACTGGATCTTTATGTAAACAGTATGGTGAGAGAGGTGGCTGTGGACAAAAACGGAAAACCCAATGGAATCATTTACATTAACAAAGAAGACAACAAAGAGTACCGCATCAATGCCAAAGTAGTGGTGTTGGCCGCTTCCGCCTGTGAAAGTGCTCGAATTTTACTCAATTCAAAAAGCACCTATCACGAAAATGGACTGGGCAACAGTTCCAATATGGTAGGTAAATATCTGCATGATTCTACAGGAGCAGATCGGATGGCATTCATTCCCGACTTGATGAATCGCAAGACCTATAACGAAGATGGTTTGGGAAATATGCACCTGTATTCCCCCTGGTGGTTAGACAACAAAAAATTGGACTTCCCAAGAGGCTATCACATTGAAATTGCCGGTGGTTTAGGAGCACCAATGTATGGTTTTGGTTTTGATTACAACAGTCTGAATAAATTCTTTGGTCTGGAAGTGGGAGGTTATGGAGATCGCGTTCGCGAAGAAGTAAAAAAATACTATGGATCTACTATATATTTTGCTGGGCGTGGCGAATCTGTTCCCAACGTCAACAACTATTGTGAAATAGACCCAGACACCAAAGACAAATACGGGATTCCAGTACTTCGATTTAACTACAAATGGTCTGACTATGAACGAAAACAAGCCAAACACATGAATGAAACCTTTGAGAAAATTGTTCACAACATAGGCGGACATATGCTTTGGGATAATGAAGGGCCCAATTACGGCCTGAAAAATCCTGGGGAAATTATTCATGAAGTAGGAACGACACGAATGGGTAGCGATCCCAAAACTTCTGTAGTAAACGAATTTGAACAACTCCACGACGCCAAAAATGTTTTCGTGGTAGATGGAGGTCCCTTTGTATCACAAGCGGATAAGAATCCTACATGGACCATCTTGGCACTCTCTTGGAGAACTTCAGAATATATCGTTCAGGAATTAAAAAAGCAAAATATCTAGTTATGAATAGAAGAGATAGTATAAAGACAATCGTAATTGGCTCTTTGGCTAGTGGTTTAGTTCTAGAAGGTTGTTTACCGAAAGAAAAGGAAGCGATTTATAAAAATATTTGGAAATACAAATACGGTCGAACTCCTGAAGAATTACAACGCGATCTCGAGCTGTTAAATCAAGTCTTTTTTTCCAAAGAGGAAATGAACACCATTCGGGTTATGGCAAATTTAATAGTTCCACCTACAGCAGAAGGAACGATTGAACAAGCAGAGGTCCCCGAGTTTATTGAATTTATAGTAAAAGACGCCCCCTCCTATCAGGAAGTCCTTAGAGAAGGACTGCAATGGATGGATGCTACGGCAACTGAAAAATTCGGCAATGCCTTTGTCAACTGTTCTGAAACAGAACGAAAATCCATACTCGATCAAGTAGCCTTTGCTAACGGAGAAAAGACCAAAGAAGAAGCCTTTTTCGCAACGATGAGAAACCTCGTCATTACAGGGTATTTCTCTTCTGAAGTAGGCATCAATGATTTAGGTTATAAAGGAAATCAACCGAATATTTGGGATGGAGTTCCAGGTGATGTGTTAGAGGCACATGGAATGTCCTATGACAAAGACTGGGAAGCCAAGTTTATCGATCAGTCAAAACGCAACGATTTGGCAGAATGGGATGAAGAGGGAAATCTAATTACATGATACATTTTGCGAATGAATAAAAATATAGTTACATGAATGATTATATCCTCGCCATAGATGCGGGAACCACCAGCTCCAGAGCTATCCTTTTTGACAGAAAAGGAAACACAGTTGGGGTTTCCCAACACGAATTCACACAACATTTTCCTAAGGAAAGTTGGGTAGAACACGATGCTACTGAAATTTGGGAAACTCAACTTTTGGCCATTCGAGAAGTACTTCAAAACCAATCGATTACTGCTACGCAAATCCATGCCATGGGAATCACCAATCAACGAGAGACCACTATCCTTTGGAATCGAAAGACGGGTATTCCTGTCCATAATGCCATCGTATGGCAAGATCGCAGGACCGCTTCAATTTGTGAAACCTTAGAAAAAGCTGGAAAAGCACCTTTGTTTTACGAAAAAACAGGCTTGCTCCTAGATGCATATTTTTCTGGAACTAAAATCAAGTGGATTTTAGATCAAGATCCTGAACTTAGAACACAGGCCGAAAAAGGCGAACTTGCCTTTGGAACAGTAGACAGTTGGTTGATTTGGAACCTGACACAAGGGGCTGTACACGTCACCGATGTCACCAATGCAAGCCGTACTTTACTTTTCAATATACACAGCTTGGATTGGGATCAGGAATTATTAGATGCGCTGGATATCCCAAAAGCCTTGCTTCCAAAAGTAGTGTCCTGTTCAGAAAAAGTGGGTAGCACAGCCGAAGGGCTTTTCGACAGCAGTGTTCCTATTAGTGGGATTGCAGGAGATCAACAGGCCGCGCTGTTTGGTCAAATGTGTATTGATACAGGCGACGTAAAAAACACCTATGGAACCGGCTGTTTTTGTATTATGAATACAGGAACAACTCCCGTTCAATCCAAAAATAAAATGTTGACCACCATCGGTTATCAACTTAATGGAGAAGTACATTACGCCCTGGAGGGGAGTGTTTTTGTAGCGGGAGCTGCTGTCCAGTGGCTACGAGATCAACTGGGAATTATTTCTTCAGCTCCAGAGATTGAAGCCTTGGCAGAGACTGTAGAAAATAATGGTGGAGTTACTTTTATTCCAGCATTAGCCGGTTTAGGTGCACCGCATTGGGACCCCCATGCGACGGGCTCCATCGTCGGAATCACTCGGGGTACGCAAAAAGGTCACATTGCCCGAGCCACTCTGGAAGCGATAGCTATGCGCACCAAAGAAATTATCACTGCCATGCAAAAAGATGCGGACATTACGTTCAAAAGTTTAAAAGTAGATGGAGGGGGAAGTACCAACAACTTATTGATGCAAATTCAATCCAACCTACTGGGCGTTGAGGTTATTCGTCCTGAAACCACAGAAACCACAGCGCTGGGAGCTGCCTTTTTTGCAGGACTGGCAAGTGGGTATTGGCCTTCGGTAGAGAGTCTTTCCGATATCTGGAAAATTGATAAACAATTTTCTCCCCTAGAAAACGAAGAAACTCAAAAAATAGTTTCCAAATGGAATGAACGTATTTCAAAAATAAGCAATTCAAAAGTCCATGAATAGATCTAAAAACCTCGAGCAAATCCATCAAACTCAAGAATGGGATATCGCTATTGTAGGCGGGGGTGCTTCAGCGCTGGGGATTGCTGTAGATGCTGCAAATCGAGGGTTTAAAACCGTTCTTTTTGAGAAAGACGACTATGCAAAAGGAACCTCGTCAAGAAGTACGAAACTGGTTCACGGAGGAGTGCGTTATTTACAAAATGGAGATATTTCCTTGGTGATCGAAGCCTTACGGGAGCGTGGGATTTTACGAAAGAATGCTCCTCACCTGGTTCGCGATTTAAGCTTTGTCATTCCTTCCTACGACTGGTGGAGCAGTCCTTTTTATGGATTGGGTTTAAAAGTTTACGATATGATGGCCGGCAGACTGGGATTGGGGCCTTCTACCCTTTTAAACAAAGAAGAGGCCCTTTCACTTATACCTAATGTCAACAAGGAGGGTTTACGCGGCGGAGTGATTTATAGCGATGGGCAGTTTGACGATGCCCGAATGGCTGTGAGTTTAGCCCTAACTGCAGCGCAAGAAGGAGCTACACTGATGAACTACACGGAAGTTGTCGGATTTCAAAAAGAAGAAGGGCTGATCAATGGATTAGAAGTTAAAGATAAGATCAGTGGAGAAAAAATTCAGATAAAAGCTAAAGTGGTGATCAACGCTACAGGAGTTTTTTCAGACCGCCTCATTGCTTTAGATCAGCCAGGAACAAAACCGATGATTCGACCCTCACAAGGAGTTCATATCGTATTGGAAAAAGAGTTTTTAAACGGTTCCCATGCCATAATGGTTCCCCATACAACCGATGGTAGGGTTCTTTTTGCTGTTCCTTGGAACGACTACGTTGTGGTGGGGACTACGGATACACCCATAGACGAAACACTTGATGAACCCATCGCGCTAGAAGAAGAAATTCAGTTTATTTTGGACAATGCAGGTGCCTATATGACAAAAAAACCGAAGAGATCTGATGTAAAGAGTGTGTTTGCTGGGCTTCGACCCTTAGCTGCTTCAGAAGGTAAAAAAGAAAGTACCAAAGAAGTCTCTAGGCACCATAAAATCACAGTCAGTACAAGTGGTTTGGTTAGCGTCCTTGGAGGAAAATGGACTACCTACCGTAAAATTGCTGAAGATGCCATCAATACCGTGCAGGTGGTCGGTGGTTTTTCAGAACGCAAGTGCAATACAGAGACACTTCCTGTTTTTGGCTTTGACACTAATTCTGATTGGAGTGACCCGCTCCATTGTTACGGGAAAGAGGCTTCAAAAATCAAAGCGCTCGATCCCAGCGGGAATCAATCTCTTTCTAAGAAATTGTTTATTACTAAAAATCAAATTCATTGGGCAGTACAAGAGGAAATGGCAAGTTGCTTAGAGGATGTTCTCGCCCGCAGAACTCGATGCTTGTTTTTGGATGCCTATGAAACTGAAAAAATTGCCCCAGAAGTGGCTAGAATCATGGCTGAAATTTTAAATCAAGATCAGACTTGGATCGATAGTGAATTACAATCATTAAATTCTACAATTAAAAATTATCAATTATGATACTGAATCCGTATTTAGCTGAGTTTATTGGAACGACAACGCTGCTTTTATTTGGAGCCGGGGTGGTCGCCAATGTCAATCTAAAAAATACCATCGCAGAAAAACAGACCCCTTGGGTATTGATTACTGCAGCATGGGGGTTTGCTGTTTTTGTTAGTGTCTATATCACTTCTCAATCCAGTGGTGCCCACCTCAATCCGGCCGTTACTTTGGGTTTAGCAGTGGCAGGTAAATTCTCTTGGTCGCTGGTGCCTGGTTATTTTGGTGCCCAACTTTTAGGCGCTATGTTGGGAAGTTGGTTGGCTTACCTCACTTATATCGATCACTATCGCCTGACAGAGGATGAAGCTACGGTTCGAAGTACTTTTTGTACAGGTCCAGCGGTACGCAACTTAAAAAACAACTTTTTTAGCGAAGGCATCGGTACTTTTATGTTGGTATTTGGTGCCTTATTTATTGTAGGGCCCAATATCGAAATTAGTGGTTCTGAAGTTCAAAACTTTGGATTGGGATCTCTGGATGCACTACCGGTAGGTATTTTGGTTTGGCTAATAGGAATGGCACTAGGAGGAACTACGGGTTACGCTATCAATCCTGCCCGTGATTTTGGACCGCGTTTGGTCTATCAGTTTTTACCACGTAAAAATAAAAATGCCGATTGGGGTTACAGTTGGATTCCTATTTTAGGTCCTTTTACAGGCGGTGCTTTGGCCGGCTTGGTTTATGGATTTCTGATGACTCTCTAAACTTATCTAGCCACATTGACCGCACGAGTTTCGCGAATGACGGTCACCTTAACCTGTCCTGGATAGGTAATATCGGTTTGTATTTTTTGGGAAATTTCAAAAGACAAACGGGAAGCATGATCATCGGAAACCTTTTCACTTTCTACAAAAACTCTTAACTCGCGTCCTGCTTGAATGGCGTACGCTTTGTTTACCCCGTTAAAATCCAGTGCAATTTGTTCAAGGTCTTTCAGTCGTTGAACATAACTGTCTAAGACTTGTCTTCTAGCTCCGGGACGGGCTCCTGAAATCGCATCACAAACTTGAACTAAGGGAGAAAGCAAGGAAGTCATTTCAATTTCGTCGTGATGGGCACCAATGGCATTACACACTTCGGTCTTCTCTCCGTGTTTTTCGGCCCATTCCATACCCAACAAGGCGTGTGGTGTCTCGGCTTCTTCTTCGGGAACCTTCCCGATATCGTGCAACAAACCTGCGCGTTTTGCCAGTTTTGCATTGAGTCCCAACTCCGAGGCCATCACCCCACAAAGCTTAGCCACTTCGCGGGAATGTTGTAATAGATTTTGCCCATAGGAGGAACGGTACTTCATTCGTCCTACTATTCGAATCAGTTCGGGATGTAAGCCGTGAATTCCCAGATCGATTACAGTAAGCTTCCCAACTTCGATGATTTCATTCTCAATATGTTTTCTTGTTTTATGGACGACTTCCTCTATCCGGGCGGGATGGATTCTTCCGTCGCTGACCAAACGGTGCAACGATAGTCGTGCGATTTCTCTTCGTACCGGATCAAAACAAGATAAAATAATTGCCTCGGGCGTGTCATCTACAATAATTTCCACTCCTGTTTCGGCTTCCAACGCGCGAATGTTACGGCCTTCCCTTCCGATGATTCTTCCCTTCACATCATCAGATTCCAGATTGAAAATGGATACACAATTGTCCACTGCTTCTTCCGTACCAATTCGTTGTATGGTATTGATGACTATTTTTTTTGCTTCTTGTTGTGCGGTAAGCTTTGCCTCTTCTACACTGTGCTGTACAAAAGCCATTGCATCTGCCTTGGCTTTTTCTTTCAAGCTTTCCATCATTTCGGCTTTGGCATCTTCGGCAGAAAGGTTTGACAATTCTTCCAGTTTTGTGATCTGGATTTTAATTTTATCCCCCAGCTCTTGTTCTTTAACTAAAACCTTGGCTTGTTTTTTTTCCAAAAAAGAGGTCTGCTCCTCCAGTTTTCGTTGTAAGTCTGTATTTTTTTTGACTTCTTTATGCGCCACAGACTGAAGCTGTCGCACTTTGGTTTCAATTTCTGTTATTCTCTTTTCACGTTGATGAATCGCACTATCGTGTTTGGACTTCAATTCAATAAAGTGTTCCTTGGCTTGAAGTATTTTTTCTTTTTTTGTGGCTTCCGCTTCTAGCTGGGCTTTTCTCAGAAGTTCAACGGCCTGTCTCTTAGCCTGTTCTACTATTTTTTTTTGAGTTCCTTTTTTAAAAAGTCCTCCTAGTAATAATCCTACTAGAAGTGTGATCAGTGCCGGTATAAAGTATATATAGGATTCCATTTCTTGTCATCATTTGTTAAAAAAAACCTGTATTAGCGTGCTTCTTGTATAAACTCCTAAAAATCAAGTTTGAGGCTACACAATTGGTCAAGGATCTGCTACAAGGCAGCTTGCTTTTACAACTGAAACTCACCTCTCTGAATTAAAAGCTCGTTGAGTTTATCAAAAAAATACTAATACAGGCAGTGTTGTATTGCTGTATTCAGAACTTAATAAGCAGCCAAATGGACTTCAATCATATCAATGAGCTCCTGAACTTTATCATCCTCTGAATATACAGGGCTGCTTTGACTTTTTGATTGTTCTAGTTGTGCTGCATATTGAAGGGAACACATTGCCAAGACATCTTGCTTGTCACGAACAGCATAGTTTTTTTCGAGTTGCTGAATCGTGGCTTCAATTTTTTTTGCTGAAGTACGGAGCGAGGCCTCTTGGTCTGGGGCTACAGATAAGGGATATACTCGATTTGCAATCGTTAGCTTTATTTTTAACAAATCACTCATAGATCTAATTTATTTCTGAAAGCTGTTGGATACAATAATCAACTTCCTTGATCAAACTATTTATTTTCGTTTTTGTTTGTGTTTTACCTTCATTACTGCCGAGCAAATTATTTGCAATTCTTAAGGACTTATTCTCTTCCTTTAAAGCCGAAATATTTTCTTCCAAAGCTTTGTTTTGAACTGAGAGGGATTCATTGGATTCTTTTAATTTGGTTAGGTTGAGATGATTTTCTTTCAACCTATTTAACAAGCCAATGATTTTTTCCTCTAAGGTAGCAATTGCTAAAGGCTTTCGATCCATTTTAAAAATTGATATACTTCACTCATTAACAAATTTATTGAATCTTTTTTCAATTAAAGCGTTCCTTGAATAGAGTTTTAAAAACTTTAACAACCCCCAAAAAATTTATCTAAACAAAATTGGTTTTTTATCTTGCAGAGAAAATTATTGTATTTGAAATCTAGTTTTTTTTTACTTCTAGCCTCATTAAGCCTCATTTCATTTGGGCAAACTCAGTCGGACTGGGTTGCGCCCGTGGATATTCCAATACAGCTTTCAGGAACCTTTGGAGAATTTCGCAACAATCATTTTCACGCTGGGCTAGACATCAGAACCCAAGGTCGTCAGGGACTGACTGTAAAAAGTGTCCAATCGGGTTGGGTTAGAAGGGTGCGCATCAGTGTAAGTGGGTACGGTAAAGCATTGTATATAGATCACCCTGGTGGCACTACCTCGGTCTATGCGCATTTAAAAAAGTTTACTCCGAAAATTGAGGCCTATGTAAAAGAAAAACAATACCAAAAAGAGTCCTTTACGATTCAGCTCTTTCCCAAAATAAATGAGTTGTCCGTTGAAGCGGGTGAAATTATTGGGTATTCTGGAAATACAGGAGGATCCTATGGACCCCATCTTCATTTTGAAATGCGGGAAACGAAAGGGCAACTTCCGATCAATGCGATGCGCTATCCCCTGGACATAGAGGACAACCAACGTCCACAAATTCAAAACTTTTATCTCTATACAAATACGGGTCCTTTTAGTTCAAGAAAGGAGTTTCCTTTGGTGAAAAAAAACGACAGTGTGTACACCACAGCGGGAATCTGCGCTTCGGGTAAGGTCAATGTAGGTTTGCGTTTATTCGATCGACAAGACCGTTCGCACAACAAAAACGGGATCTACAGCGCATCGGTACGGTTGAACGGAATCGAATACTTTTCCTACCAGATGGATCGCATGTCTTTCACTGATGCCAAATACGTCAATGTCCTAATTGATTACCAAGAGCTTGCCAAAAGCAAAAGAAGAATCCAACGTCTAGTAGCCCATCCAGAACAAAAGGTTTCGTTTTTAAAAAACTTAACTGGGACTGGTGAACTTGAAATTGAATCAGGAAAATCCTATCAACTACTTGTAGAAATAAAAGATTACCATCAAAATACCACTACAATAGAAGCCTACCTGACAGGCACTTCAGAAAAAAGCACTCCCAACACTGATTTCGAAAATATTTTAGATCCAAGCAAAGACTATTTATTTGACTTAGAGGACAAATCCGTTTACTTTCCTAAAGAAAGCTTTTTTGATCCCGTAGATGTAAAAATAAAATCCCAAGGAGATACCCTTTATGTGGGAAAAAACAAATATCCCCTTCGAAACACCTATGAAGTGAAATACAAAGTACCACAAGGTGATAGTTTAACCCTTGCACAATCTTTTTTGGCTTTTGTAAACGACAAGGGAAATACTGGTTTTTTTACTAACTATGAAAAAGAAGGATTTTGGCAAGGAAAATCTAAAACCCTTGGGAGTTATGTCATTAGCAGAGATAGTGTGGCACCCACCATTAAAGCGGTAAACTTCAAGAGTGGACAATGGCTTTCCAATTACAGTTTTTTACGATTCAAAATTTCTGATGATTATTCGGGATTAAAAAAATTTCGTGGGGAGATTAACGGACGATGGATTCGCTTGGAGCACGAACCTAAAAACAATAGCCTTATTTATGATTTTAGTGACCTTGAATTTAAGGAAGCCTTACATGAATTGACCATTGAGGCAGAAGATCAAGTAGGGAATAAAACAGTTTTTAAACGAGATTTTTACAGAACGTACAACTAGTTAGAACTAAAAACCTAGCTCACGCTACAAACTCCTTTAAGGCAGCGATCACATAATCTACTTCCTGACGGGTATTGAAGATAGAAAAGGAAAAACGCAAAGAGGGACTACTTTGAAGAGCTTCCGTTTGGATCGCGTTTAAGACATGAGAGCCGGAGCTACTACCCGATTGGCAGGCGCTTCCCTTAGAACACGCCACTCCTTTTAGATCCAGGTGAAAATCGAGTAAACTTGCTTTCTCCTCAGCAATGGGCAAGGCTACATTGACCAGCGTGTAGGTACTTGACAAATCATCTCCCGAAAGACCGTTAAAATGTGCGGTTGGAAAAACTTCTAACAAGGACGACTTAAAGTATTTTTTTAATTCTAACACCTGAGTGCGTTCCTGCTCCAAATCCTGATAGGCCAGTTCTAGAGCCTTATGCATCCCAACAATATTATGAACGGACTCTGTTCCCGCTCGCAAGCCGCGCTCTTGTGCTCCACCGTGAATAAAAGGATTGAGTCCCGCATTTTTTCTTACGAAGGAAAAACCAATTCCTTTAGGCCCGTGGTATTTGTGGGCGGCTGAAGAAAGAAAATCAATGGGAAGTTGCTCCATATCAAAAGTATAATGGCCTATCCCTTGAACGGCATCTGTATGAAAAAAAGCACCCTGCGTGTGACAAAGCTCGCCCACTTTTTGCAAGTCTAAGATATTTCCTATTTCATTGTTGACATGCATCAAGCTGACCAGCTTTTTGGAATCGTCTTGCTTTAGTAAAGCCTCCAAATAATCTAAATCCACAGTTCCCGAAGCGTCAATTTTTACATAAGCTACTTGGACTTGATGTACTTTCTGTAAAGCTTCCAAAGCGTGAAGTACTGCATGGTGCTCTATGGGAGAAGAAATCAATGTTGTAACTCCGAGATCTTTTACGGCACAATTTAAAATCATATTGTCCGACTCCGTCCCTCCGGAAGTGAAAATAATTTCTTGGGGAGCTGCATTTAATAAGCTAGCGATTCCTTTCCGAGCTGTTTCAATATGAGTTTTCGCAGTTCGTCCAAAAGCATGTGTAGAGGACGGGTTTCCAAAACATTCCTCCATCACAGAAGCAATCGATTGGATTACTTCTTTTCGCATGGGAGTAGTTGCGGCATTGTCAAAATACACATTCATAGGTACTCCACTTTTAAGGCTCAAATTCAATGAGCGTTTTAGTGATGATGGAAATGCAATCATCCAGTTGTGCTTCCGTCATTACCAACGGCGGAGCAAATCGGATGATGTTGCCGTGTGTGGGTTTTGCCAGAAGCCCGTTTTCCATTAGCTTAAGACAAATGTTCCAAGCGGTCTTACTTTCTTCAGAATCGTTGATCACAATGGCGTTTAACAAACCTCTCCCCCGAACACTCAAAACAATGGAACTGCTGTCAATATACGATTGCATTGCATTTCTAAATTTAATTCCTAGTTTTCGAGCATTCTGAGTTAGCTTTTCATCTCGAATGACCTCTAGGGCTTCCTTGGCAACGGTACAAGCCATGGGATTTCCTCCAAAGGTACTTCCGTGTTGACCGGGTTGAATGACCTCCATAATTTCAGCATCACATAAAACTGCAGAAACAGGATACGTCCCTCCACTAATGGCTTTTCCTAAAATCAATACATCCGGACGGATGTATGTAGCTTCTTGTCTTTCACAAGAACCGCTGCAGTCACAATTTCCGCAAACGGCGAGTAGTGCACCTGTTCTACCGATTCCAGTCTGAATTTCATCTGCCATTAACAATACGTTGTAGTGGGAGCACAAAGCTCTCGCCTTTCGAATAAAATCAGGATCGGGGGTATAAACGCCCGCTTCGCCTTGTATGGGTTCTACCAGAAAACCAGCCACATTGGGATGGTTTTGTAAGGTTTTTTCTAAAGCATCAATATCATTGTAGGGAATGGAGATAAATCCTGAGGCATGGGGGCCAAAATGTTGTCTGGAACCCGAATCGCTGGAAAATGAGATAATGGTTGACGTTCTCCCGTGAAAGTTTTGTTCACACACGACAATTTCTGCTTGGTTTTCAGGAATGTTTTTTTTGGTATAGCCCCATTTTCGGGTGATTTTGATGGCGGCTTCTACCGCTTCTGCACCTGTATTGGAGGGCAACAGACGTTCAAAACCAAAATAGTCTGTCACGTATTTCATATATTCCCCCAGCTTGTTGTTGTGGAACGCTCGAGAAGTCAGGGTAAGTGTTTGCGCTTGATCCTGAATTGCTTTGACAATTCTGGGATGGCAATGCCCTTGATTTACGGCGGAATAAGCAGAAAGAAAATCGTAGTATTTTTTCCCTTCCACATCCCATAGAAAGACGCCTTCACCACGTTCCAATACAGCGGGAATTGGATGATAATCATGCGCGCCGTGTTGGTGTTCTAATTCAATTAAATTATAACTTTCAACTAGTGGTTCCATTTCAAAGGTGTTTAAATTATTCTAGGGCTAAAATTCTTGAGTAAAAATACTAAATATCCCCTCCAAAAACCTAGCTTAAAAGATGATTTATTTTCTTAAGCCCACTACATTTGCAGCATGGGTAGAAAACGTGTAGAACGCTTCGAGAACGAATTGGAAGTCATCGATATTAATGCCAAGGGTATGGGCGTAGCAAAAACTGAGGAAGGAGCGGTTTGCTTTATCAAAAAGGTAGTCCCTGGCGATGTGGTTGACGTGCGTATTTATAAAAAAAGAAGAGGCTATTTTGAGGCGGAACCCACACGATGGGTTCAAAAATCAAAGCAACGTACGGAACCCGTATGTGAACACTTTGGCGTTTGTGGTGGGTGTAAATGGCAACATTTAAGCTATGAAGGGCAATTGGCCTTTAAGGAAAAGGGGGTGTTGCACAACCTCAAACACATCGGAAAAGTAGAAACGAAGGAAGTTCTTCCCATACTAGGTGTAACAAATCCCTACTACTACCGAAATAAAATGGAGTTTTCTTTTTCCAACAACCGCTGGCTGACAGAAGAAGAAATTCAAACTGAAGGGGCCATCGAGCGCAATGGGCTGGGATTTCACAAGCCGGGGATGTGGGATAAAGTTGTGGACGTAAATCACTGTCATCTTCAGGCGGAACCCTCCAATGCCATTCGAAATGCGATCCGCAGCTATGCCCTTGAAAATGAATTGGAATTTTTTGATCCTCGACAAAAAAGTGGGTTTTTAAGAACCCTTATGATACGCAACACCTTGGGTGGAGAAGTCATGGTGCTGCTCCAATTTTTTAAAGAAGACAAAAAAAATCGCGAGGCACTGCTTGATTTTCTGGTTTCAAAATTTCTTGAAATTACGTCTCTTCTTTATTGTATCAACCCAAAGGCAAACGACAGTCTTTACGATCAAGAGGTTCACTGCTATCATGGACAAGACTTCATTACCGAAAGTTTAAAGGACTTACAATTTAAAATCACTGCCAAATCTTTTTTTCAGACCAATCCCCAACAGGCCAAAGCACTCTACAAGATTGCGAAGGATTTTGCTGCATTACAAGCTGAAGAGGTTGTCTATGACTTGTACACGGGAACGGGAACTATCGCCTTGAGTCTGGCGGGCTCCTGTTCAAAAATTATCGGTGTAGAGTCTGTCCCGGAAGCCATAGAAGCTGCCCGAGAAAACGCCCTTTTGAATCAAATTGACAACGCGCACTTTGAGGTTGGCGATATGAAGACAATTTTTAACGATGCTTTTGTAGCCCGACATGGAAAAGCTGACCTTGTAATTACGGACCCACCCCGGGATGGAATGCATGCAGATGTGGTGCACCAATTGATCAAATTAGCGACAAAAAGGATTGTCTATATCAGTTGCAACAGTGCGACGCAAGCCCGCGATCTGAATTTGATGAAATCAAAGTACGAGGTTCTAAAAAGTCAAGCTGTAGATATGTTTCCGCAAACCCATCATGTTGAAAATGTTGTACTTTTACAACTCAGAGCCACGAATGAATAAGCCGTATTTTAAAAAATTTCTTTATCTGGGAGCACTCTTTTTCCTGTTTAGTTGTGAAAGAGACGACATCTGTGTTGAAACTATTACGGAAAGTCCCGATTTAGTTCTACTGATGTTAGATAAAGACAATACGGAGCAAACTCGAACACCCGCAGGCTTTTCTATTCGGGCGCTAGGGACTGAAAAGGTTTTAGCAACGGAGCCCTCCGACTCCTTTGCACTTCCTTTGAAAATACAAGAGAATTTTATTCAATTAGAATTCATACTCAACCAGGGGACCGAAAATGAAAACATCGATACGCTGCAGATTAATTACCAACGTTTTGACAAATTTATCAATGCGGCTTGCGGCTATCGTTCGAATTATATTTTAGAGTCCCAACCTGTACTCATTTTAAACCCTGGAGACAATTGGATTCAGGGATTCACCATTTTAAAAGACACCATCACAGAAAATGAAAACCGTGCGCATTTGGGTATTCTTCATTAGTCTTTTAGGAGGCTTACACTGGGGACATGGGCAGCAGGAAGAAGTACTTCCTTCCATCGTTGCAGACAATCTAGAAGTAAAGGAAAAAATTCCTTTAACGCTCCGTTTTGGTGCTGATTTATCTCGAATTATACGCTCACAAACTTCAGATGATTTTAATGGTTTTGAAGCCGTGGCAGACCTTAGAGTAGGTGAAAAGTTCTTTTTGGCGCTAGAGCTAGGAAATGTGGAAACCACCCAGCAAGTAGAGCAAGTAAATTTTACCACAGAGGGTACTTACCTGAAAGTAGGCTTTGACTACAATATGTATGAAAACTGGGAAGGGATGGACAATCATGTCACCGTTGGGCTTCGCTTTGCTTCCAGCAGTCACAGTCAATTTCTGAACAACTACACCGTCTTGGATCGCACTCGCTTTTGGCCTAGTTCTGATATCCCCATTTCCACCGGATATGCTACTGGAGAACGTCCCAATTTAAATGCACAATGGTTTGAAGTGGTGGTTGGGTTTAAAGTACAGCTCCTAAAAAATATTTATATGGGGCTGAGTCTGCGCTTGAATCGTTTGCTCAACGACAAGTTGCCTGAGAATTTTGACAATATTTACATCCCTGGATTTAACAAAAAAACGGATGACAATATCTTTGGTGCGGGGTTCAACTATACCTTGACTTACAGTTTGCCTTTTGGCTCCAAAAAATAGCCTATTCTTCTTTTCGCAGTTTGTGTACTTTTTTAGTTCCTTCATAAATTGGAAAGAACAACAAACGGGATTCTAGTTTTCCATTAAAAACTTTAATCTTTCTACTGGGTCGCAGTCCGATGCATTTAATGGCTTCCATATTTGAGCTGATAAGCCAGGCCTGAGTATTGGGAAAGCTCTGTTTAAAGCCGTCTCCAATTCCCTGATACAGAGCGTTCATATCTCCTTCCAAACGCTCACCGTAGGGAGGATTGGTCAGCAGGTGCAGAGGGCCTTGATTTTCTTTTTCCAGTTGGAAGAAATCCTTTTTTTTAACTTGGATAAAATCACTCAGGTTGGCATTTTCGATATTCTGAAGTGCTTTTTCCACAGCAGAAGGTGCTTTATCAGATCCTTTGATCTGAACATTGGGATTGATAACTTTTTTCAATTGACTTTCGCGAATCAGATCAAAAAGTGCTGCATCGTAATCTTTCCACTTTTCAAAAGCGAAGCTTTTGCGGTTGATGTTGGCTGGAATGTTACAGGCAAACATAGCAGCTTCGATTAAAAAAGTACCGCTCCCACACATGGGGTCTAAAAAGTCGGTGTTGGCTTGCCAACCCGACAATTGAATCAAACCTGCTGCAAGCACTTCATTTAGCGGAGCGATATTGGTAGCTGTCCTATAACCTCTGTGGTGCAGGGAAGCCCCTGAACTGTCTAAGGAGATTGTACAGAGGTCGTTTTGTATGTGTAGGTTGATTCTTAAATCGGGTCGGTTTAAATCTACACTGGGTCTTTCGTTGTAGCGGTCTCTAAACTGATCCACCAAACCGTCTTTGGCTTTTTGAGATGCGTACTGCGAATGTGTAAACAGGGTGCCATTTACCACACTGTCGATCACAAATTTGGAATGAACCTCGAGATAATCTTCCCACGGAAAATTGTAAAAGAGCTGATACAATCCCTCTTCGTTTTGGACTCGCTCGCTGTGGATGGGCTTTAAAATTTTTAAGGTGTTACGCAGGGAGAGGTTGGCTTTGTAAAGAAAGCCTAAGTCCCCTTCAAAAGAAACCACACGATTTCCTTTTTGGATGTTTTTACCCCCCAGTAGGCGTACTTCTTTTTCTAAGATTTCCTCAAAACCATAAAAGGTTTTGGCTAGCATTTTAAAATTTTCTTCCATCGCTCGTTTTCGCCCTCAAAAATACTTTAATTTTGTCTACCAACACAGTTCTAAAAACATCCATGAGTAGCCCTCCTTTATTTAATTATCTGCTTCCTTTTTTAGGAGCGGTATTGGGGATGGGTATCGTTTTTGTTTCACGTCCTAAAAAACCTTTGGCCTTTAAGTTGGTTTTGGCTTTTAGCGGTGCTTTTCTTCTCGGGATTACCATTTTTCATCTCTTGCCTGAAGTTTTTTCAAAAACTACTTTTCAAGCGAGTGGTTGGATCATTGCGGGATTGGTGTTTCAAATTCTTTTGGAGTATATCTCGCAAGGAGCAGAACACGGTCATGCTCATGTAAAAGAAAACCAAGGACTCCCCTGGCTACTTTTATTGAGTTTAGGGATTCACGCTTTTATTGAGGGACTTCCGCTGTCCAACCAAAACGAATTGCTCTGGGGAATATTTGTACATAAAATCCCTATTGGGATGGTAGTCTTCTTTCTGGTGTGGGAAACGAGAGTTGCTACTTTTACGAAAGTCAGTATGCTTTTCTTCTTTGCTCTTATGAGTCCCTTGGGGAGTCTTCTCAACGACTACTCTACCCTCTTACAGGTCTGGCAATTTCAAATCACTTCGGTTATCATCGGGATGTTGTTTCATATCGCAACCACCATCCTATTTGAAAGCAATCAAGGCCATGCCTTTAATCTGAGAAAGCTGCTGACCATCCTCCTGGCCTTTGGTCTTTCTTTTATTTTATAGTAAATAACCGTTTGTTACACCGTAGCTACCAGTTAAGAATTTAGCCGTACCACAGGGTACTTTGAGACTTGTGTTTCGTTTCTTTTATCGCAATTTAGTACCAGAAAATAAAACGAATGCAAGTTCATTACACGTATAAAAATCACCTCCCGGAAGCATGGAATGTTACCACTTTTAGTTGTAAATCCTTTTTGCGCACAAATCTTGACTCTGCCCTACAACACCAAAAACATGTCCTAAGCCTCCCTAACGTAAATGATTCTAATTTGCCCTGATTTTTTATTTGATTTTTTTTTTGATTTTTCCTGATTAGCTCCACCGCCCCAAGTGGAGCTTTTCTTCAAATTCACTCACAGATCGTCAGGAGCAAAAACCCATTTATATTATTTTACCTAAATTTAAAAATAATCCTATACAAAACCGTTGTAGCTAATATCTTAAAAAACGAGATTAATGAACAAAACTCGTGTTATATTAATTTTAATCGCTTTAAGTATTTCTTGTCAAAAAAATCAATCTGACTTAAAACTAATTAACCGACAAAATTTTGAAAGTGTAGTTGATGGTAAAAAGGTTGATTTATTTACGCTAAAAAATAAAAATGGACTTGTTACACAAATCACTAATTATGGTGGCCGTCTCGTTAGCTTATGGGTGCCAGACAAGACTGGTGTCTTTGAAGATATTGTATTGGGATACGAAACCATTGAGGGTTACCTTCAGTCAAATGAGATATATTTCGGAGCTTTAATCGGGCGTTATGGCAATCGTATTGCCAATGGTAAATTTATATTGAATGACAGTATTTATACCCTAGCCTTAAACAATAACGACCATCATTTACATGGTGGGAAAATAGGGTTTAATAATGTAGTTTGGGATGCCCATCAATTTTCAAATTCACAATTAAAATTGAAATATCTTTCCAAAGATGGCGAAGAAGGTTATCCTGGTAATTTAAATGTAACTGTAGTGTACCATTTAACAGATAATAATGAATTAGAAATCAGGTATACTGCCACTACAGATAAGGACACACCGGTTAATCTTACCCATCACTCATTTTTTAACCTACACGGGGCAGGCAAAGGGTCTATCAATGACCATATCCTGCAAATAAACGCTACACATTTCACGCCGATTATGACCGGTTTAATTCCAACGGGAATGATACAAGCCGTTAAGAATACTCCATTTGACTTTACGCAACCAACACCAATAGGAGAACATGTAAATGATGATGGACAACAGATAAAATATGGTTTTGGATACGATCATAACTTTATCTTAAATGGCTCTGGTTTAAAAACTGCAGCAGTAATAATAGAACCTATTTCTGCTAGAAAAATGGAGGTGATTACCGACGAACCAGGTTTGCAATTTTATGGCGGTAATTTTTTGGATGGTAAAGATGTTGGAAAAAATGGCTTACCGTATAAATACCGAACTGCTTTTTGTTTGGAAACACAACATTTTCCAGACAGTCCAAATCAAGCGTATTTCGCCTCAACTATTTTAAATAAAGGCGAATATTATAAATCTACATGTATTTATAAATTTAGTATTAACAAAAAATAATTAAACCTCATGCATCAAAAAATCAATAAGTCGTCATTCTTGATCTTTTTGGCCATCTCTTTTTTTACTACATGCAAGCAAGAAAAGAAAGGAGTGCCAAGCCAGAATGAAGTATCCAATGAACTCGCTATCGCCAAAAGATGGTCAGAAGAAAAGGCAAACGCATGGGGGAAAGATAAGCCGTGGTTAAGAGGTGCGAATTTTAACCCATCTACAGCAATAAATCAATTAGAATTTTGGCAAGCAGAAACCTTCGACCCTGAAACCATTGATAGAGAGCTGGGGTGGGCAGAAGATATCGGGCTAAACTGTATGCGTGTATATCTTCATCATGTGGCTTGGGAAGTTAACAAAACTGGATTTAAAGAACGGATTAATACCTATTTGTCAATTGCTGAGAAGCATAATATTGCAACTATTTTTGTGATTTTTGATGACTGCTGGAACCCTACCTATTCCGCTGGAAAACAACCCGAGCCCAAACCTGGCGTTCATAATTCGGGTTGGCTTAGAGATCCTGGAGATTTACTTTTTACAGCTGAAAATTTATCCCCACAGCTTGAATCTTATGTCAAAGATATCTTGGATACATTTAAAAGCGATGAACGAATAATTTTGTGGGATTTATACAATGAACCTGGAAACTCAGGGTATGGTAATAAATCTTTACCTCTTTTAAAAGACGTTTTTAGATGGGCTAGATATATAAATCCAAAGCAACCCTTAACAGTTGGAGTTTGGAATAATAGTTTGTCAGACCTTAATAAATTTCAAATCGAAAATTCAGATATCATTACGTATCACAACTACAGTGATGAAGTCAATCATCAAAGGGCAATTGATTCCCTTAAAAAATTGAATAGACCAATGATTTGCACAGAATATATGGCTCGTAAACATAATAGCTTGTTCAGTAACATTATGCCTATTTTAAAAACACAAAATATAGGAGCTATTAATTGGGGGCTTGTTGCAGGGAAGTCTAATACAAAATATGCATGGGATGAGCCAATTCCAGATGGTTCTGATCCCGAACTTTGGTTTCATGATATTTTCCGTAAGAATGGTACTCCTTATAAAGAAGAAGAGATTAATCTTATTAAAGAATTGACTATGAAAAAATAAGATGGTATCGAAATTAAACAACTAATACTAGCTATAACATTGTATAAAAACAATAGCGGTTTGGGTTATAACTCAAACCGCTATTTTATTTTAATTAATTATTAGGGTTACCCATTTAGGTCGCATTTGATTTGATCTATTGTCACAGGCTGATGCATAGCACAGCGTTGCTATATCTTATCTAGTATGGATTCCCTGTGATTCCTTCGATTAAATCTAAAGAAATACTCATCGATATATTTTTGAAGATATTCTTTATTACAATAGGAATGCACACCTCTAAGCCAGTTTTTAAAGTAAACGGAGATATTGTAGAAATAATGGCAATTGTAGGAAGACAAGATTTGAATGAAAAACTGTAACCTGAATTAATAAAAACTTTTTTCCAACAATGACTATAAACAATTCGTTGGTCCCGTCTAGCCTTCGTCAGGCGCAACGACTCATAACCTAGACGTTTTCCAAAAAAAAAGACCCTCCAAGTAAAACTTGAAGGGTCTCGAAGAAGGCGGCGACATACTCTCCCACCAGTGGCAGTACCATCTGCGCTAGTAGGCTTAACTTCTCTGTTCG